>WBZT01002661.1_pt1 | contig 12260 bp, 8 predicted proteins | sample 5204241 | NCBI WGS metagenome assembly WBZT01 (sample SAMN12344358, study PRJNA552823) | activated sludge metagenome | biome: Activated sludge suspended growth; feature: Nitrification reactor; material: Wastewater; isolation source: activated sludge from nitrification reactor of wastewater treatment... | reverse complement strand
GGTCGTAGAGTTGCCGGTCGAGGTCGTCGCAGCTCTGCATCAGTCCGACGGCCGAGCGGATCAGATCCCACTGCGCGCGGCTCTCGCCCTTGCCGGTCCATACCGAGCGCTCGTGGCGTTCCAGGATATGCCGCACGCGGTCGAGGTCATCGCGCAGGACCGCCTCGATCGCGCGGGTGAGGAAGGTACGCTCCTCGAAGGGGAAGGTGTCGCGATCGCCGAGCTCAAGCCAATGCCCGCAGTGGCTGATCAGGTTCAGGTCGTTCTCGATCTCTTCGGCGCGGTCGATGTAGGTGCTCTGGGTCCGCCGGTCGTTGCGCAGGCGATCGCACAAATCCTCGACCAGCGGTTTGGCCACCAAGTCGGCCCTGGGCACGTCGGCCAGGGCATTCGGAAGCGGATCGGGCAAATCGAAGACGAATTCGCTGAACAGCACGAAGCGCCAGAGTTCGTCGGCGATCGACGACCAGGTCTTGCCCTTGGTCTTGAGCATCAGGCCGAGGCTGTTCTTCAGCAGATGGCGAGTCTCGGACACCCAGCCCTCGTTGGCCTTCAGCGCTGCCTGCTGTTTGGCACTCGGCACCAGCAGGGCGAACAGGACGTCGCGCGCCGATTCCACATCGAGTTGCGCGCGCAGGTTCGGCCAGCCCAGACCGCCGCCGACGGCGTCGATGACGGCGAAGCTCGGCGACGCATCCTGGGTAAAAATCGCCCGGATCGCCATTGTGTGGTCGGGCTTGGCCTTGAGGCACAGGCTTTCATAGCCATCGCCGTCGCCACTCGGAAACGTTGCTCCGGCGGCGGCGATGGCGGCGAAGGGATCGACTTGCTGTTCTTCGTCGGTTTCGGGCTTGCGCGTCGGCACATACACCAGCAAGCCGAGCAACGGCTTCGCCACCACATCGCGCAGCGCCTGCAACGCAGCGAGGCGACTGTCGATGCTGCTCACCGAGGCATCGACCACCGCCAGCTTGTCGCTGGCCATGGCGGTGCAAATGGCCTGGTAGCGCCGGTCGGGGTCGTACACCACCAGGCAGCCCGCCTTTTTCAGGCGCGGCAGGAAGATGCTGCTTCGAATGAATTCGGCGATGCTCATGGCTGGCCACCCATTGGCTTCTTGTCGCGCATCAAATCACCTCTACGGACTTTGTGGCTCACGAAATGCCATTTTGTGCGACACAGAGTGGCTTGTCGCGCATCCATGCGCTTCAAAACACCGCCCGTGAACGATGTACATGACGCACTTCGGCTTCCGCATGTTCGATTGGCCACTCGTCAAAGCGCTACAGCTGCCGAAACAGCACCAAGGAAGGCTCGAAAGCTTCGGGAGGTGTTTCGGTTTGGCGCCATTTGCTGAGCCACGCTGCGCGCGCATTCCATCTTGCGCAAGCCCGTCTTGAAGTATCCGGATCTTTTCAAAACGCGCTCCAGTGCCTCCCAGGTACCACCGTGAACATCATCTGGATCGCGATACGCCGACCTTTGCGGGATCGTTGCGGGCACGCGCGGATAGGCAGCCCGAACGGCAGTCCAATCGCCAAAGAACCATGCTTCCAATTCTTCAACAGCGATCCGATTGGCAATCTGAAAGCGATTGCCACTGCCTGCCCTGGTCTTGCTGATTAACCCGGCCCTTGCCGCCATATCCTCCAGAGTCTGCTTGAGAAGCTTGCAGTCATCATCATCACGATCCACCAGAACGAGAATTGCCCAATTCTCGGGCAACCAGGTGCCGTAGCCGCGAAGACGGTCCGGCAAATTCTTCAGCAAATCGTCTTTGCACTGAAAACGCCTGATCTCGAAGTCGGCATCATTCATCAACTTGGGCAGCAAGTACTCCAACGCTGCCTCCATTGACGGCTCTTCGACATGGATGATCAGTTTCTCGAACATCAGCCACGCCTCCCAGGGGGGCGGCGTGGTGCTCCCTGATTGATCAATGGATCACCAATACCAAAACTGCCCTCCATCCATAAATGCCCAAGTGATGCGCCCGCGCGGATGAATTCAGGAATACCCCGGATATCGCAAGCTCGCATGGCCTGCGTAAAGCCCTGTTCATCGCGATAGAGCACGCGCACTTCTTCGGCACGCATGGCATTGAGCAAAAATGGAGAGTGGCTGGTAATCAGCAACTGCGAGCGTGCTGAAGCGGCTCGGCACTCCTCGGCCAACTCTGGCAACAAGCGTGGATGGAGGAAGTTTTCGGGCTCTTCGATGCCGATAAAGCGCGGCGGCTCGGGATCGTACAAGACCGCCAGATAAGCCAGCATCTTCATCGTGCCATCCGATGCGAACTTGGAAAGCACGGGCTGCTCAAACGGCGCGTCCTTGATCTGCAGCAGCAATCTGCCATCCGGCATCGGCTCGGCGTCTACCCGCTCCAAGCGTGGAATGCGCTGGCGCAGCACAGAAAAAATCAGTTCGAGACGTTCCGGGTGCTGCTCCTTCAAATATTGGATCACATTGGGCAGGTTCTCACCGCTCTTGCTCAAACGTTCCTGGGGGCCCGCCTCGGGTTGATTGCGGGTTTGATCTATGGACAGGTAGGACACATACCAATCGGTGATGAATTCGCGCAATGCCGCCACGCGGGGATGTTCGGTGAATTGCCCCAAGGTATTCACGGCGATCAAATCGGGTGTGCGTAGATTGGTATCGACCCGCACATCGTCGGAATCCGGCGCGTCGCCACGCGCGGCTTTGCCAACCCCGCGCTTGAACTCAAGAAACCGAAAAAGCTGACCCTTTTGTCCACGCCGCCACTGCAACCACTCCTCAACAACCTCCGGCCCTTTTGCACCTTCATCGATCGCCAGGTGATAGGTGATGATCGGCGTATTTGGCTGCTCCCGGTATTTCAACTCGAAAACGATGGGGCCGCTGGTGCCACGGGTCTTCAATTCCCTGCCTCGCCCACGCCGATCCCAGGCGTGACGCAGACCGAACTGGAAGCACTCCAACAAGAAATTGAAGACATCGAAGACCGTCGATTTGCCGCTTCCGTTGGGGCCCAGGAGCACGGTCATCGGTGTCAGCTTGTCCAATTCAACCTTGCGCAAGGCACGGTAGTTCTCAACGCGCAAGGATTCGATGCGAGGAATACCGCGGGGTGTGATGGAATGAGTGGCGCTCATTTCATGCTCCTGTGTTCTGGCCACGGCGTGTCTTCGGCTTGGCCTCGGGCGGTCATATGCAGACGCTTACAGACTGCGCGCCATGTCGAGCGGACTGGTTCGTATTGCCACATATTCAAGCGCTATACGGTTTCACGCCACCACGACGGCCCATGCCATAACCGACACGGTAAACATCAGGCAAATTGATACGCTGATCCTTTAGCTTTTCAACTAACCCAAGATCAAGCAAGTCGATGAGAACCCCGTCTTCACCATCATCAATGTGAATGGGTGGAAGTCGAACCGTTGCACTCTCGATTCCTCTACGCAACTGGTCGATGACCTTTCTTTCCCTCCAGACGATTCGGATATCGTCAAACGGACACGGCACAGTGATTCCTGAAAGCGGGTCGAACAAGGTCTTTATCCATGGGTAATCCTCTTCTAGTTCTCGAACTCGAATCCTTGAAGCTTCCTGGACACCTTGTTTGATGCTCTCATAGTGCAGTAAATATTCCTGTTCGGTGCGCGGACTGTCAGATGCTGAGTGGCGCACGGCTGCCAGGAAACTTCGAGGGCTCACTTCGCCTCGCGCGTCGCCCAAGTGGCTCGGTAACCACGAGTATGGAAATCCACGCCGTTTGTCTCTGCCCATCCATGGGCCTGTCATCGCATGAAAGAGCTGTTTCTGTGCGTCTTCGTTACGCCTCATCAACTCAGGCACGGTCCAGACGCCCTCTGTCTGTGTCCAGTGAATGGAGGGAAGAGCCGAGTTGGCTCCTACTCTGAACCTTTGACCGTAGTCAGTATCGTTAGCCAAGTATTGCCACAAGAGGCCATATAGCTCCCGGCGAGGCCAATCCAGATTGACTTTCTGATTCATCACCTTGGAGGCATCAGGGAAGTTGGCAACTGACGGATCTTCCAATTGATCAGGTCTTGCAAACACCTTGAGGCGAATGCGCCGGAAAGAGCGCGTCTCCAGCACTAGCTGCAACAAGCCTTTCACCAATGCATTCATCGCTGGCCAGTCATCTGCGGTGCGATCAAGCGCATCGAAAAGCACGATATGGTGTTGTTTATTTTCGTCCAGACGGATGTCAGTGTTGTACAAATTCTCGTCTACCAATTCTGGGTGATCCTGAATCCACTGAATACGCGCCATCCAGGCAGATAGCACCTTGAAATCTTGCGGAGCCCGATCACCTAGAACTTGACGGAATACGACCGCTTGCCAAATACGGCGCGGTTCGCACCCACCTTTGACGAGTTGAATCAGGGTGTCCTTGCTCGGGAACTGGTTACCACCTGGAACCTGGCCAAATCCAACTGTCACCAGTGTGCCGGCATCCAGCCCGACCTGAGCACCAATCAAGGTTCTCAATTCACTACTCTGCAGAGCCAGAAACCAGAAGCTCTTGCCAGAACCGCGCATCCCTTGAATCAGCGTATTGTTGGGATGCAGTGCTTTGGCGTGTGGCGCAGGCAGATACATCTGTCCGGCCTTGGGTGTTTCGCCGTGCTGCGAGGTTTCCGCTGGCAGAGCAGCGATCAGTCCTTCTCGAAGATCATGGGGAAATTTGTACGAGCTTATCATCTATTCACCTTTTCCCGAGGTAGCCAACAAGCGATCAGCCTGCTCGAAAAACGTGCCGAGGGCCTCTGCTGCAGTCTTGCGATCAATCCCGCCTACGACAGGATCAAATTCCTGCAAAGCTCGATGCCAGAAAATAGGAACCGGCCCATGCGGTGCAATTTCATCATCGAGATCGAAAGAGAATGCATCCATGGCTTGCGGCCCCGCCTCGTCGTACAAGTACTCACGGAACAAATCCCAGGCGTGCTCTTTAAAGCTTTGCAGGTAATCATCCCTGCCGGTTTCCGGCACCATGCCGGCAATAATCTGCAATCTTTCGCGGAAAGACTTTACCTGCGGGTGATTGTGCCAATGTGTGAACAACAATGAATATCCCGTCCAGGTCTGCGGGGAGTCAATGGCGAAAAGCAGGGTATCCGCATCCATTCGCGTCGCCAACACCGCTGCAATATCATGTAAACCGGCACGACTATCCAGGATGACCACATCCGGGTTTAGCATTTCTTCCTGCCGCTCGACCAGATTCTGCAGACGCTCCGCCCACGAAATTGAGGCGTTACCGCTGAATTCAGAATAACAGCGTGTCAGTTTGGGCAGATAACCGCCCGTTTTTCTGCCATACGCAGGCACCACTCTAATTTCGCCTGATAGTGCCTGAGCTAGCGGACTAATGCCCAGCATTTCACTCTCTATAATTGCAGCCTGACCTACGCCATCTTCGACGAACCAATCCACAACACCGTAGTCTGGAAAATGCGAGGCAGGCAGCAAAGAGCTGCTGACCCCGGGTGATTCCAGATCGAGGTCAAATACCAGTACCTTTTTGCCCTGCTCGGCCAAATGCCAGGCCCAATTGACCAGAGCGGTCGAGCGACCGACGCCCCCTTTGACACCGTAGAACGTCACGCGCGGATTGCTTGTCTTGCGCGACATCGTGCCACGCATCCAGTCTTGACCAATAATCTGGCGGTCAAGCAGGTAAACGCTTAAACCGTCTTGAGTAATCAGAAGTCGCCGCTCGTTGAATAGGGAATCACTTTCACCCAGTTCATCGGCAAACAGGACGGCACGGCCAGAACCGAAACCATAAGCACCCAAGGTCAGTGAAAGACTGGATTCAAAAGCCGTCAATTGCTCGCTGCTTGCTGGCCTGGATGGCAGAATGGCCCGAATTCGCCCGCGCAAATCACGAACCAGGGTCACTTCATCGGCAAGCGATGTACCCAGTGCACGAACCACTACCAGCGCACGATCTAGAGCGTCATTAAATAACACATGGGAAGGATTGCTCATTACACCACTCCATCCACCACTGCTTGAGAAAGGCAGCCAAACGCAATCTCAGCCGAATTCTTGTGATCAGTCACAATCTGCAGATTCACCACCGAAGCGTGCTCATAACGCTGTCCAACATTCCAGTGAAGAAACGGGTTGGTTGCGCCCAAGGCGGCTGCATAATGCGCCTGACCTTTGCCATTTGCGAAGGTGATGAATTCATCCCAAAGGACATTGATGTGGCCGTGCTTTCTACTGTCAGCGGGGCGTCCGTTATTCATTGGCATGCCCAACGACAGCATGATGGCCTTTAGCGCACATTCCGCCGACAAGCCAAACAACTGATCCGCATTTGGCAAACGCGAACTGCTTAACAAATGGTTCGCATCGTCCCAATGCCGTTGGGCCGCATCATAATAATCTGGCATTAAATTTCCCCTTCACTTTTCTTCTTGACCCGTGTCTTCTTCGCTTTCGCCTCGGGCTCGACGTACAAGGTTTCCAGGCCATGTGCGATGGCGAGCGACTTGTCTGTCTTGCACTTCTCGCGCACGCGCTCGGGCCAGTAGTTCATCGCCAGGTGCGCCCAATCGTAGTCGCCGTTTTCGAGCTTGGCCCAGGTGTCCTTGAGGATCTTCTGCCAGGGCTTGTGGCGGAACAAGGGCCAGAGGGGCGCGGCGGTGATCTGCACGCCGTCGTCGTGGTTCGGGTGGTAGTGCGGGGCGATTTTCAGCAGCGTGTCGCGCAGTTCGCTCAATTCCGCTTCGAGGGTCTGCAGGGTCTCGAACCGCTTTTCATCATCGCGCGAGCGGGCAGGGCCTTTGGTACGCAGGGTCGCGAGGTTGCTACCGACCTGTTTTAGCCTGGGTTCGATGAAGTCATTGATCGCGGTGTACAAGGTCTGGCTGTCGAGGCGGGGGTAATGGAGCCACAGCGTGTAGCTGCCGGAGGCGGTCGCCAGTGGCCAATGGATCGGCGCCTTGCGACGGCTCTTCGAATAGCGCTGCAAATGGAAGGCAAAGAAGTCGCGTTGCAGCCAGCGGCGCACGTCGTCAGGCACCGGCATGGCGACCCGCGCGAGCACTTCCTCGACGAGATGGGCGAGATCGTGCGCGTGACCGGGGTCGTCGACCAGGATGCCGGAGTGGGCGTGGAAGGGCCTTGCACCGTCGGGCAGCATGCCGGGGCTTTGCGTGGGCAAAGGGTCGAAAGGCTCGGGTTCGGGGGGGGCGGCGCGCTCACCGGTAGCCAGGCGCCAGTCGAAACGACCGAAAGCCACGCCGATAGCCCAAGAGAGCATCCCATCGGTAGAAGGTAGGGCCACTTCGGGAGCCTCGCTCTCCTCATCGTCAGCATCGGTGTCACTACTTTCAGCCGCAGCGCCGTTCGCCGCCTGGCGGTCTGCTTCGGCAAATCCGTAGAGGTCGAAAGCGTGGGCGTCGATTTCCGCCTGGATGTTCGCCAACTCGGCTTCGATGGTGGAGGGATCGTAGTTGCCGAGGCGGGTGCGGAGTTCAGCGGGAAGCATGAATGCGTGGGAATCTTCATTGACGGTATCTAGTAATCGCTTTAAAGACCATGCCTTCTTGGCCAGAGGCGCGAGTTCCAACTCTACCGACTTGCTGGGCGCTGCCCAAGGCAATAGCTGCAAGATGCCGACAATAAACTCTGGGTAGCCAAAACGACCAAGTGCAGTTTTAAATATATAGTCAAATGAAGAACTGCCGAGCATAGCAAGCGTGGCAAGCTCTGACCCACTCTGTGAATAGGCTGTGTAACCCCGCACAGAAAATATGCATTCTGCAGGCAATGCTTGAGGGGAAAAGCGATGCGCTCTCAGTGGCCATGTAATAGCTGGCCTGAAGTAATACTCTTCGTTGTAGACCCGTTTGCCTGCATTTCCGTGTTGCGCGATTACACTTTCTTTAAGCTCGGCACCGGTTCTCTTCCAGTTCAAGACCAAGGAAATATCCGCGTAGTATTGGGAAAAACTTCCTCCCTTCGCGAAACTAGGCCAGTCGCGGTAGGCAAAAACTTTGTGGTCAGCAATCTCCCACCAGCTCCGCAAAAATCGGAAATCATCCGCAGTTGCTAACCCCACCTTTGCTGTTCTGCCATCAGATTCAAATGGGGAAAAACGGTTGAAAGAGCCACGGATTGCTTCACTCACCCAATAGGCAAAGGGCTTCCCCGGCACGGCATCAAAGGCGTTGGGTGCTAGCTCAAAATGCCTAGCTTCGTTCTCTCCCTGCCGCAAGTGTGTACAAGCCTGCAACAGCGCCCCCGCTTTGTCCGGTTCGGCCAGCAGGCGTAGGAAGTCCGTCACGTCGGAGTGCCATTAGCGCCAAGATAGGTGCGCCGCTCAATCATAGACGTCCCCCCGGCGTCGTTCGGACTCGGCCAGCACGCCATCCCAGGAAAGTGGTTCGGGTAAGGCATCTTCCCTGGCGGCCTGCACACGCAGGGCAGCCAATTGCAACCAAAGTGCCGTGCGCGGCGGAATGCTATCGCCAAGTGGGGAAATGACGTTTTCCTCTCCGGTCGCCTCGGGAGGGTCGATCACCAGCGAGAGACGATGGCGGCCCGGCGAAACCGAGGGTGGCAACTGCAGGACCAGATGGTGTTCAAGATTCACTTCGCACTCAAAGGTCAATGTTTGCATAGGGCTTCATCCTCCATTTTTGATCAAACAATACGCCGCCGCTTCGACCATTGCATCGTCCATGACACCATGCCCGAGGTCGGCCATGACTTCGGGTTTGGCGATGCCCAGCACAATGTCCTCGCGCCACTTCTGATAGCTCGAAAGAAAGAAGCAGGTGCGTGAGGTGATTGCGCCGATCCTCCCACCACCGCGCAACAACTCCAACCCGCGCTCGACAAAGATCGCCAGCAAGTCATTCCTGCTGCGCGGATAGGCTTTGGCGAGTTGATCCTTGACGCTGCTGCTGAGCGCGCCGAAGGGCGGATTCATTACCACCACATCGAACACTTCCCGGCAGAGATCGATCAGGCGCAGCCCCTGCAGTGCGTCCTGGGCGAACAAGCGGCCTTGATAGCTGGACCGTGCCGCCTGGGCAAACTCAGTCAAGGCAATGCGCAAGCGTACTTCTGCCTGCTGCCACTGTTCGCTGTCCTGCTCCTTGAACAACCTGCCATGCTCGCCGAAAACCTGACGAATCAAACGCGGCAGTTCCCGTTCGACCTGCAGCAGCACGCCCATCTCGGGCAGCCCCTTGAGCAGTTGCAGGGTTTTCTCGAACAATTCGGCGTCCAGTGGGTCGAGTTCGGCAGCGAACTGCTCGCGCAACGCTTTCTCGGCGGGCGGTGCAATGGCCGCCAGCACATGGCCACGCGCGATCAACGGTCGCTCCCTGGCCTTGACTCCGGCCTCATGCCAGGCGCGCTGAGCCCGCAACCACAGAGCCAGCGAAGCGATCTGCGCTGCGCGTGGGTCGATGTCGACGCCATAGATATTGTGTTCGATGATCAGGCGTGGCACGTCGCGCAGGAAGGCCGCCTCGTCCGCGTAAGTCTGACTCAGCGGTTGGAACTTGGCTGCCGGTTGTGTCGAGACATCGAGCGAGCCCGGACCGTTCTCTTGCTCCCAATCCCACGCCTCGCGGTAGATTTCGAGGAACAGGTCGAAGGCGTAGAGGCCAAAGTGCATCGAACCGCAGGCCGGGTCGAGCAGCTTCAATGTCCTTGGATCACGCAGGCGCCCAGCCGCTAGCGGCTTCTCGTCGGGCTTGATCAGGAGATATTGGCACCGTCCCGCCAGTGACGACTTTCCGCTGGTGGCGTTGAACCATAGCCGGCCGAGCGTGTTGTCGACCAGAAACTCCACCACATAGCGCGGCGTGAAGAACTGGTTGCGCACGGCCAGTTCGCGACTGTTGCGCGGTGCCTGGCTGGCGTCGCGCATGGCTTTGCGCTCTTCCTTCGAATTGAAATACTGGTAGATCCAGCCGAGGGTTTCGTCTTCGCCCCACAGCGCGGCCACCTCGAAGTGGTTGAGTTCGGCGAGCACGGCGCGCAAGGCCGTTTCGCTCGGGAACAGTTGTGCGTTCGCCGCATAGCGATCGAACAGTGCGGGGAGTTCGCGCGCCAGTTCGTCGAATACACTGAACAAATACACCTGATAGGCAGGGCCCGTCTCGCCCAGCGCGGTGCCGGCGATCTTGCTGTAGAGCTGGAAACCCTGCGATTGGTAGCCTTTGCTGACCGACTCGATCAACTGGCCGCGGGCCTCGATCATCAGCAGCGCGGCCAGGCGATTCAGGACCGTGAAGGCTTGTTCGCGCAGCATGCGGTCGAGCACGGCGATGCGGTGTGCAGCATCGTCGGCGTCGGCTCCCAGGTAGTGCGCCAGGGTCTGCCGCAAGACGTCGGCGGTGTTGCGCTGCCGATCGTCGAGGTGGCCCAGGCGCGACAGGGGGGTGACCGCGCCGGTCCTGGGGTCGAGGCCATAGGTCTGCTGCAACTGGATGCTGAACTCGTCGCTCAGCAGGCCGCGGCAGGCATTGACCAGCTTTTGCAGCCGTCCGCGGGTGGCTTGATCGAAGGCCATCAGTTATCGTCGAGCTTGAGGCTGAGAGCGAAGGCGTGCGCGTATTTGAGCTCGCCGCGCAGGTGCTGAAGTTGCTGAATCAACGCGTCGAGGTCTTCCAGCGTGGTGATCTGCGTTCGCGCGCTGAGGCTGCGGGCGATCGGCTGCTTGGGCTCTTGCACTTCATCCTCCTTCGCTTGCTGGTGTTCCATTTCTTCCTTGATGCGCTGACGCCCCAGCTTTTCGATGCGCCGCTTGAGTTCCTGCACCTTGGACTGAAGCTCGTAGTCCTTGTTGTGAATCGTGGTGAGCCCCGCCAGATTCGGTTCGATCTGGACGGTCAAGCGTTCGAGGTCGCCGAGGACTTCGCTTTGCTCCTGCTGCGTCAGTTTGATCCATTCCGGGACGCGCCTGAGATCGACTTCGGCGTCCCTGATGCGCTGCTTGATCAGCTCCTGCATACTGATCACGGTGTCGCGGATGCGCGCGCGGATGGTGGTCAGGCTGGTGTTGAAATCGGCTGCGCAGCGATAGAAGTCGGCCTGCTGCAAGCGCTCCTGAATCAGGTTCAGCGCTTCGGCCAGTTCATCCTTCAGTTGCGCGAGCAGGTCGACGTCAGGCAGGTTGGCGATGATATTGCAATGCTGGCGCAGATCGCGCAGGGTTTGCTCCATGCCCTGTTCGAGCTTGAGTTTGAGCTCCGCCGCCCATTTCAGGCTGTCGAACAACTCCGATTCCTCAGCCCCCAGACGGCGCGGCGCATCCGAGGCGTCGGTCAGCAGAACGTCGGCGATTTCCTGATTGAGGCTGCGCAGGCGATCATCCCCCGGCAGCTTGAGACTGCGCAGCTTCTCGGCGAGCGGGGCGTATTGATGCTGCAACTGCGGGAAGAGCCTGGTGGTCTTGCGGCTGATGTCGTCTTCGAGCGGCACCACGGTATCGCCGATCAACTCGGTGAGCCGCGCCGCGGCGCGGGCGAGCATTTCGTTCGACGGACGGTCGCCACCGCGCAGCGAGACGCCGACACTCTTGAAGCTGTTGTTGGTCTTGAGGGCGTCGATGGCTTGCTGACCATTGACGGTGACTTCGCGGCCGGCCGCCTTGAGCTTGATTTCGCCGGCCAGCAACATCGCGGCGACGACGTAGCGCAAAGTGTCGGGCGACCAGCCGAAGGGTGCGTCGCCGAAGTGGTCGCTGAGCCGCTTGCCGTCGACCGAGCCGCTGCGGTCGATGTAGTCGCGGATGCTGACGATCCCCAGATGATCGGTGCGAATGCTGTGGCGCCCGCCCTGGGTCTGCACCAATCCCAGCGGATCAAGCGCACTGGTGATGGCAGCCAGGTTGCCGACCCGCAGGAACTTCTCGGCCAGCTCGGTCGCTGCCCGCACGGGCGCCTCGGCGTAGCGGTCGAAGACCTGGTGGGCGACTTCGGCCAGATGCTTGCGCGCGGCATCGAGGATCTCCGGTGCCAGGGTATCGACGGCCACCACCTGGCCGCGGAAGATGAACGAGCCTTGTTGCAGGCTGCGCTGGATCTGCGTCTTGAGCTTGCCGCCGAGTTGCCCGGCGCGGTCGGCCTGCGCGTTGCAGTATTCGCGAATTTCCTGGTCGGGGTCGCTGCGGTAGCGGTTGGCGATCTCCTTGCAGCGATAGATATCGGCGGTGAGAGCGTCCATCTCCGGCGTTGTGCGACCGGCCAGGTAGACGGTGAAGCGGGCGG
>WBZT01002191.1_pt1 | contig 12263 bp, 27 predicted proteins | sample 5204241 | NCBI WGS metagenome assembly WBZT01 (sample SAMN12344358, study PRJNA552823) | activated sludge metagenome | biome: Activated sludge suspended growth; feature: Nitrification reactor; material: Wastewater; isolation source: activated sludge from nitrification reactor of wastewater... | reverse complement strand
TCAAGAAAGTAAAGGGCAAGTGGCAGAAGCGGCGCGGCGACAAGTGGGTCAAGTCGTCGCGTGCGGAAGTTCTCAAGGCCAAAAAGAAAGGCGCCACTCGTGGCACGAAAGCCAAGCGCGGCAAAGCCAAGCGCCGAAAGTAAGCCGCGCAAGAAAAAGGATTACTTTCCCTCACTCTATGCCGACCTTGGCATGGATTCGTACGTGTATGCGACTGACCTAACGCGCGTCGCGCGCCGCCCTGAATCACTCGTGCTGTACCGCTACGGCGAGTTTATCAGGACGGCGCGCCTTGAGGGTAACGTTTACTGGAAGAACAAGGAAGGCTTTGGGCGGCTAGCGGTGGACGATGCCACGTTCACTGAGTTCCTGAAGGAGTGCGCCGAAACGGCGCGGTGTCGCATGCCGTCGTCTTTCGGCTCGCCGTTCCATAAGTTATTCCGGTCACCGGCATTGCCGCGTAGCGTCAACGCGCCGTTTTCCAACTTCTTTCGCGGGGGATGGCAAGAGGCGAAGTTCACCGGGAAGTTGCGCGGCAACTTCTACCATTACGACATCAATAGCGCGTACCTCTGGAGTAGTACGCTTGGGTTGCCGCGCACCGACACACTGGAATTGCAATTTGATGTGCGCACGGACCTTGACGGATGTTACGTTATTGATCAAGGCGAACCGCGCAGTGACTTGCCGTATCCGTTCTCAACGGAATCGGTGGTCATCGCCTCACTCGATGAGATTGAGATTTACAACCTCAACATTCGCCGCGTCATTGCTGGCTTTACGTGGCGCGACGTACTGGCGCCCGACGCCATTACAAGCGTGGTGAACCGCTTCAGCTTCAGCAAGCAAATGGCACGTGCGTATTGGGGGCGGTGGGCCAGTGTGGCGCAGATCGAGTGCGATAACAAGACGCGCAAATGGAAGCTGCGCAACCCGATCCAAAACTACATTTGGGCGCATCTCATCGTGTCGCGCGTCAAGATGCGCGTATGGGAAGAGGCGTGGGACGCCACGCATGTTTTCGTGGATAGCATTATTATCCCGCGTAAGATCGAAACCGGCACGTCACTTGGCGGGTGGAAGCTTGTCAAGGAATACCTTGACGGCGTGCGCGTTGACGGCCCCGGGCGCTTCGGCCCCATGCGCGGCGCGCTCGACAAACACGCAGGCACCGGAGAGTAATATGCACTGGGTAAACGCTGCCGCCATCGCCTTGCTTGTGGTGGCTGACGTGCTGTTAGTGCTGGAGCTTCGCGCCGCGCGCAAGGAAATGCGCGCCGTCCGCGAAGGCATTCCGCGATGGGTTGGGTTGTCCATCGCCGCAAACGTCCTCATTGCCGCCGTCCGTACGTGGCAGGAAAAAGGTGAGGAGGAATAATTGTTTACCCGATTTACGCGATTTATTGACGCCTCTTTTTGGCGCGCGTTTTTCGTCGTCATTCTCGTGGTAGCGTTCTGGCTGGTGGGGCTTGCGTCCATCGGCTAGGTTGCCTACTATTGGTCAGCGGCAATGGTGCCGCCCAAACCCAACCCGGAGGAGTTATGGCACAGTTCACGGCGCGTGGCAAGCTGGACGACGGTTCCTCGTTCAACATCAACCTGCCCTCGGCGGGCAACTTCATGCAGGCCCTCGCCGGGATCGGCAAGCTCCTGAGCGACAAGCTCGGCCCCCGCGCGGGCGCCGTCACGTCCCTCAAGATCGGCGCCACCAGCGAGGAGACGTTCAAGCTGCGCGACAAGAGCGCGCCGAAGAAGCCCGCCAAGGGCGCCGCGAAGTAACCGCGCACCACACACACCGGAGAACCTGACTCATGGCCGATACGTCACTGCCCGATGATGCCGTGCCCATCGAAACAAAGGGTACGTTCATCAAGTGGGCGAACCGTGGGGATCGCGTACAGGGCACCGTGCTGCGACTGGAGCTGTCCAAGAAGTACGAGGGGGAAAATTGGATCGCCATTCTGCGTGGCGATGACGGCGCCAAGCTTGCGGTGAGCGCGCCCCTCAAGCTGAAGGAAGCCATCGAAGATCACGGGCTCATCGGCAAGCGTGTCGTCATCGTGTACGCGGACGACACGCCCGCCAAGGGCGGCACCGTCAAGGAGTTCAAGCTCGGCATGTTGCCGCCGCTCGGCGACGCGTTCGGGGGATAGCTCCCCGATTCACCAGCAAGACAAAGCCCGCGCCAAACGGCGCGGGTTTTTGTTTTGCGCTATTTAGGAGCTTTTATGGCATCAGCGGCATACAAGGTCATTTCGATTGACCTTGCTAGCGTCGTCACGGGAAAGCCCATCCCGGGCACCAACGGCGCGGACGTGGCATTCGTGGGCATCATTTCGCGGCCCGCCGGTTCGGTGGCGTCCCTGCGGTTCGGTTCCGGCAATGACGACGTGGACATTACGGACCAGTGGACCGGCATTCGGTTCGATCCGCCGCACGATACCGGCGTTCTCTTCACCGTGCCGTCCGTGCAGGCAGGTACGATCAAGATTCTTCTTTCGTTCTGGAAGCCCTGCACCCCATAAGAGGCCGACATGGAATTCTCTGGTGGACCACTCACGGCGCCTATCCGAACGATCCTTGAAGCGTTCGACAATTGCCCGGCCCCGAATGCCGTGCAGCAGGCGCGGCGATACAGCAACATGCTACCGGGAAACAACGGATTCTATCCGACTTCCCTTGGCTCCGGTTTCGCAAACAACCTACAGGACGGCACGCAGGTTCGGCGCACGTCCATTGTTGGCGCGGCGCACAATGGCGCCATCATCGCGGATTCGACGTACGGCGCGCCGCTCGCGCAGATTTTTTCGACGCGTTGGCCCGCTGACAATCCGCGCCCGCTTCGGCGCTACACGTACGCGGCAACGGTACTCATGAGCGCCGTTGACGCCAACGCGTTCGTGGAAATCGGATGGAAAACAAACGCGTCGCGCGCCGAGACGAATGCCGCAACGTGGGGCGTCATGGCGTGCGTGCGCGGCGCGTCAACGTGGGCCGGTGGCTACAAGCTTGCTTCCGGTGGCGCGTGGACCAACGGCGTAGCGTCAGGGCTCGCCCCAACGGCGCCACGCCGCATCACGCTGACCTATGAAGAGTCGGCGAGCAATCCGACGATCACGGTAAAGGTGGGTAATCAAACGATCCTCACGCTTGCCGGTGCGGCAAACATGCCGCAGGTTGCCAACGGTCCCACGCTCACGCCATTTGCGTGCTCGCCCGGTGGCTACAGTGTTGGCGCACCGGGCGCTGCCGTGCAGCTTGACGTGTGGGATTCTTACTTCAAGGTGGAGGAAATCGGGTAATGGAATTCCTCGGCAACGGATCGGGCGCACGCAGCGACTTGCCGCCCGGCGCAATGGGCCTTGTGTCGCGGTATTCACTCGTGACCCCGCGTACGCTGGGCGATACGACGGCATTGCAGGTGTTGTTTGCGCTACGCAATCAGACAGTGGCGAGCGCGCCGCGCATCGTGCGCGTCAATCGGCTGTTTCTGTTTGCGGATTGCACGGCGGCCCTGACAGGCTTCCTGCCGCTGATTCGCGCGCTCAAGGCAGTGGCAAGCGCGATTGGCGGTGGAACGGCGCTTCCGAAATCGTTCGCGGATTCGCTGTTGGCTGGCGGAACGTCGGCGCTGATTGATGCGCTGTGCGGCACGGCATCGGACGGCGGCGCGGCAACGGCAATCACGGGCGGCACGGGTGCCCCGGGCGTGGCAAGTGCGAACGCGTACGGCGGCGCCATGTCCACCACGATGCACTCCGCCACGGGTCAGCGGTACGTGTCGGCGGTGGCCTTGTTTGAGGAACCGCTGATCGTGCGCGCTGGCGAGTGCATCACGGTCACGCTCGGTGCCCCGGCGACGCAGAATGCCGCCACGGTGCATTACGTCGTGCGCGCGGAGTGCGAAGAGTTCACGTCATAACGCTGCCATAGGGTGAAACTCCGGCACTACTAGGCAGCTACCGGCTAGGCGGCGCAATGGATCGCGCCGTCTAGTCGGTTTCTCTTTCGGAGGAGGAGATATGGAAGGCTCAGGAATCTTTGACAAGGGCGTGGAATTACAGGACGATGAAGTGGACAAGCTGTTTTCGGACGCGCAAAGCGCTGGCGAGTCGGACGCGCCAAGCAAGGATGACGCACCCGGACCCGAATTCGACGCGCCCAAGATTGGCGGCGGGAATTTTGATTTTCCCGAATTCGCCCATTTTGACGCGCCCAAGGCACCGAAGCGGAAAGGCGCACTCGGACCCGACGACAAGGAAGAGCTGTCCGACTTCTACACGCAAGACGGCATCGGCGCCATTGTCGCGCGTGGATTCGACGCCTTTTTCGTGGCGTGCGGTGCCGACAAGATGAGTCAGGCTGAGAGCAATAACATGGCAAAGGTGGTGGCGTACTATTGCCGCGCGCGCTTGCCCAAGGGGGCCGGTGCGTATCAGCCGGAATTGCTGTTGCTCGCCACAATGGGCATGGCGGTATTGCCGCGCCTTGGGCCCATTGCGGAAAAGACGGCGCCCGCGCGTGAGCGTTTCGTGGATTGGCTTAGGGGCCTCTTCAAGCGGAAGGCATAACATGGCGGCATCTTCGCGTGCGCGAGAGCGGCGCATCAATCAAGGCGTGTTTATTTCCGGCATGACCGGAAGCGGTAAGAGTCGGATGGCCGAAAAACTGTCCGCACCGTGGCGACGCGCCGTCTTTGTGGACCCCACGCGCAGCTTTGAGCAAATTGACTTCCGCGCCACGACGTTTGGCGAGGCCATGTCATTCCTCAAGGCGCGCTGGCTCCACAAGGAATTTCGCTTGGCGGTGACGTTTGACGACGAAAGCGATTACCCGCGATTCTTTCAGGCATTCGCCAAGGTCGCGGTTGGTACGTTTGGCAAGTGCGATAACGTCCTGCTGGTACTTGATGAAATTGACATGTGGAGTAGCCCCCGCAAAGTCGAGCCAAGTATCAGCTACATTCTGCGGTACGGCAGGCACTACGGCATTTGTTGGATCGCGATTTGCCGTGCCGACGTGCAGACAAATCGGGACGTGCGAATGAACGCATCGCAAGTCATCGTATTCAAGCAAGGCATGTTGTCGAGCGAGCTAAAAACGATGATCCAAGATGCGGGCATCGTGCGTGACGAACAAATGACGATGCCTGCGCGTTTGATGAAATGGAACACGTCAGGTGACGCGACCGAAGGCACGCACTACCTGACGTTGCCGGAGCGGTTTGATGACTGGCTCCCCTCGTGGCAGGCACTTGCCAAGGTCCGGGAGCGTGGGTAACGTATAGGTGCGTGACGGCGCCGCCCCCCGGATGGGGGCGGCGCTTGCCTTTTCCCCTTCCCTATATAGGAGGTTGTATGGTGGACAAGCGCACTGTCCTTGGGTTCGTCGCGGGCGCCTACGTGCTCGCCGCGATCACTAAGCTCGTTCCGGCCCTGTCGCCGGGTGCCATCGCGTCGTTCCTGCCCTCGTTCGGCGGCGACGCGTCCAAGAGCGCCTAACGGCGCATCACCTTTTCGCTCTCAAAGAGAGAGAGGAAAACACACATGCGGAACATTCGTTACCAGACTCTTCGCACCATTTCCTACGTGCAGGGCAAGGCGCCCGGCATCGAAATGCTGCGTGGCGTCAAGACACACGCACTCCTTTTCCGCCTCACGGCGCAGGTTACCATTGCCGGTGGCGGTGGTGGCGCGGTGGTCGCGGAGGGCGTGCAGCGCCTCATCAATCGCGTGAAGATCATCGAGAACGGTGACACCACGCTCGAAATCGAAGGCCGGATGCTCGGCTACCTGACGGGTCGCGCGCAGCGGCAGGCAGCGAACATCAATCAGCTTTCGGCGGCGGCGGCGGCGACGTATCAGCTGTCCGCCGATTTCGTGATTGACTTCGCCAGCATCTACGGCGCCGATCCGTCCGAGACGTGCTACGTGGAGCGCAACAGCAACGTGCCCACGATGATCGAGTTCGAGTTCAACGCGGCACAGGCGTCGCTCATCACCGGCACCGGCCTGACGATGGATTCGTTCAGCATCGTGCCGACGCAGATGTTCGATCCCACGTCGAAGGTGATGCCGTTCTTCCTGCCGCGCGTGAAGCTCGTCACGAGCGATGCGGTGACGGGCTCGGTGTCGCAGTTCCCGGTGTTCCTGTACCCCGAAGCGGGCGCGCGCATCGAGTCGGTCATCCTGCACGCGATCACCGACGGCGCCACCAACGCGAACGTGCTGAACGGCACGGTCACGCTGCGCGGCGACAAGTTCCGGTACGTGGATCGGGTGGACCGCAACACGATCCTGAACGAGCATCGCCGGTTCCGCTCGTTCCCGGCGCCGTCGCTGGCGTACATGGAATTTGACAGCCGTTTTTACGGCAAGCTGTCGGAGATGTACGTCACGGGGCAGGATGACAACTTCCGCGCTGAGGTTGACGCCACCAACCCCGGCACCAATACGAGCTTCTACGCGTACCTGCTGGAGAAGCTCCCGATCCCGGACTACACCCGGGCCATCCCGGAAAACTGGTAACCGGGTAAGCCTCTTCTAGGGGCCGAAAAACGAGGCGATAATCGGGTGAATTGTTTTTCGATTTGCCCGATTATTGCCATTTTCAGGAAGGAGTTTGTGACGTGCTTCTTTCGCTCACTTCCAACGTAGGCGAAATCTCGGGAACCTATCCGGGACAGGATACGCGCGGCCCGTCCACTCCCTTTGCCGTCGTGCAGGATGAGGCGCGCGAGGGGTGGCAGAAAGCGGCTGGCGACTTCCTGCGCGGTGCCGGTATCGGCTTCTATGCGGACGCCAACGGCGTGCGCGTGGTGGACAGGTACAAGTCGGACGCCGCTACGCCTGACGTTCCTTTCTACGGGGCCGGTGGCGGCGCGTCGTGGCTGTCGTCGCCAATCGTTCTCGTGGGTGCGGGCGTTCTCGCCGCATTCCTCTTGCTGCGCAAGCGATAGGAGGAAACATGGCAGGTGGATTCTCTGCGGCGACAGTCGCAGGCGCGGCGACGCGCGGCATTGTCGGCGCACTGGAAACGCACCCGAAAGACAAGGTGCGACTCGCGCGCAACGCCGACATGTTCGCGCGCGCGATGGGCGGTGACCGCGCGTGCTTCATGCACCTTGGGCTCATGTCGCGGCGCGTGGATTCGGGGAACGGCTACACGTTCGGCCCGTTGAATGACGGGTGGACAGGCACCGTCCCGCCGCGCGTGAAGTGGAACGGGTCCAAGTGGGGATGGCCCACGCAGAAAGCCGCCGATGATGCGTGGGATAAGTACCAGAAAGTTGCTGCGCAGTTTGGTGGCAACGCTGGCGCGCTTCCTACTGGCGGTGACGTTCCGCCGGTTGACCCGAACGCCGTCGGCGGCGGCAACGTGATTCCCGGTGGCCTGACGTTCGCCTCTGCGGGTATCACGTCCGGCGGCAATCTTCTCTGGTGGCTTGCGGGCGGTGCCGCCGTTGCCATCGTTGGCAAGCGCCTTGGCTGGTGGGGGTAATATGCTTCTTGCTCTCACTAGCACGGCGCCGCGCCCCGTGCTGAAACCGGCACCGGAAGGCACCACGCGTACCGACATGATGTATTCTGGCGCTCCCGTGGCGAACGGATTGCCGAGCACGGCACAGCGCGCCGCAGAATCGCGCGTCGGTACGGTGGGCTCAGGAAATACCGGAAATATCGGCATTACCGGAAATGCGGTAATTCTTGGCGTCGTTTTTGTGGCCGTTGCTTGGGCCCTTTTCCACGAGGGCTAATTCAATGGCCACGGCAACGGCGCCAAATGACGACGGGGGCGGAAGTGGCTACTACGGTGGCAACTTCGGGCCCCCTCCGGGCCAGACTCCGGGCCCGACCGTACTTCCGATCAATCGCCCCGTACTGAAGCATGGAAGTAGCGGCGGAAAGTGCGGCGGTTGTGGTGGTGGCGGCCCGACGATGACGCCAGCGCCCGGCGGCGGTGGCACCATTGGGGCACCCACTTCCGGCGGTGGCACTTCGGCTGCCCCGGTCACTACGCTGGCGGGCGCATCGCGCGTGCTGGCGTCACCTGAGAACACAGGAGAAGCGGACATGTCGCAGAAGTGGCTTTGGCTGCTGGTCGCGGCCGGTGCCGGTTACTGGGTCGGCAAAAACTCCAAGTAAGGAACCGTATGCGCATCATTGATACCCGAACCGGAGCGGTAAACGATGCGCCCACGCTGGACGGTGGCGAGGGCGGCAATACTGTCGCCCTTGTCATCGCTGGCGCCGTTGTTCTTCTCGCACTCGGATGGGCGTACTATGGCAGACGTGACACGGCTGGAAGTGGCGTGGGGGGAGACGATCCGACAGCTTCACGGGCTGGCGGCATCGCTGGCGGACAGTAAACAGCGATATGAACGCTCCGGGGATGCGCGCTACCTCCAGAGCGTGGCGAACGTCTATCCACTCTTCGCGTCCACGATGCGCAAGGCGCAAGACATTGCGTCGCAGTTGAGCGGAACCGAAATGCCGTCAACGCTTTTGCTTACCCTGAGCGACACCGGGGCGTGGCTCGCCGCGCGAAGCAAGGAAGTAGTTGAAGGTACGACGGGCATCATCGCTGGCGCAGGCGATGCGGCGCGCAATCTCGGGAGCAACGCAGCATCGGTCACGAAATGGCTGATCGCTGGCGTGGCCCTCGTGGCACTGGCGTACGCATCGGGGCAGTTGAACCAGATTCGCCAGTCTCTCAAGAGGTAGCAATGCAGAAATGGAAAGAGCGAGTGTTTGACTTCGCCCTTGGCGTGCTGTTTTCGATGGCAATAACACTGGCGACGATTTACCCGCGCGTTGTGTCCATCGAGCAACGGCTATCAAGTGTGGAGCGAACGCTTGAGAAGATCACCACAGTTTCCGTCAAACCCTAGGAGGATGCAATGAAGTTCCTTGATGGCTTCAAGACGATTCTTGGGTCCGTCGTGCTGATCGCCAGCATCGCGGCCCCCAAGATCGCCCCGCAGATCGCGGACGCGGCGCCGCACGTTCTCAACATCGTGCAGGGCGGCGCGGGCGTGCTGCTGGCGCTCGGCGTCATCCACAAGCGGGAGAAGGCGCAGGCGAAGTAACATGGCGCGCCGAGATACCGCCGTGTATTGGTGGCTCGGTGCGCTCGCCCTGCTAATCCTTGGCGCGGGAGGAACCGTGGCCTACAAAATGTCGCGCGGGATTCGCAATAACAATCCCGGCAACATTCGGAAGAGTGGCATCAAGTGGCAGGGTATGCGCGGCGTGCAGGATGACCCGGATTTCGTGCAGTTCATTGCACCCGAATGGGGCATTCGGGCAATGGTGCGCGACCTTCGCGGAGATTTCCGCTCCGGTCAGGACACGGTGCGCAAGCTCATCAATGAATGGGCCCCGCCAACAGAGAACAACACAAGCGCCTACGTGTCGGCGGTCAGTCGCGCAATGGGCGTCAACCCTGACGACAAGTTGTCGTTTGATTACGGCCAAGTGCTGGCGCTCGTGAAAGCCATCATACGTCACGAGAACGGCATCAACCCGTACAGCGATGAGACGATCCGCGAAGGCATTGCCCTCGCATCGTAACCATGAAAGGAGAAAGCAACATGGCAAAGAAGTCGAGCAAGAAGAAGTCGGCGAGTCGCGCCGCTGCCGCCGCCGCCAACGCGCGCCCGGCCCACTGGCCGGACACCGTGGAAGGCTGCCCCGTCATCGGGGAAATCGGCGACACGCACTGGGTCGTGCAGGGCAGCGACGGGCACCGGCACGTCAGCAAGTAATTGCCGATAATCGGCAAAAGAAAAAAGCCCCCGGGGAACCGGGGGCTTTTTTTGTTACCCTTCCACGGCTTTTTCCATGCCGTCTATGGCGTCGCGTAGTTGCTTCAGTAGCTCGATCCGTTGCATGATCGTGCGCGACTCCACGATCAATTGACAGTAGGTGACAAGTAGGGCGTCCGCGTCGTGAATGGAATTCACTTTTCGCTCGTCGCTCTCGTGTCGCTCTTGCTCGGGACTAGGCACGCTTCCCCCATGCGGTCAAAGGTGATGTTCGGGCTCAGGGCCCGCAGTTCGGTTTCCACGGCATCGAGTGCAACGGCCAGTAATTGCATGTCGCTGGCCAATTGCAGCACTTCGGCATCCTTCCCTGCAACGTCCATCGTCCAGTAGCGGCGCGACAGACTTGCCATGCGTTCGGTGAATTCGGCGCGCTTGCCAATGAGGGCATAAAAGTGCTTCGCCTCATTCTCCTGCTGAAGCGCGCGCGCGATGGGATGAAGGTTCACGTCATGCCGTCAAGGTTGAAGGTTGCTTTTTCTTCGCCCAATAATCCTTGGCGTTCTGGCCGGGCGTACCCGCGTAAAGGTGCATGGGCTCACAGCACTTGCGGTTGTCGCAGCGATGGCAGGACAGGAGCCCCTTGGGAATGGGGCCGCGCGCAAGATACAAGGCAAGGCGATGCGCAAGCACAAGCTGCCCACGGTAACGCACCACGCCATACCCGGCAGAATTCAACGCGCCCTGCCATTCCATGCACTCGCCAACCCGCTTGCACCGGGCCAGCACGAAAGCCACGCCAATATCCGGCGTGGCCCTCGGCGCGAAACGCGGGCGCTTACCACGCATCGCGGCGACCTTCGCGGAGGAAGCCCATCAGCACGCCACGCTGCAATTCCGCGCGCATGGCTTCGGTGTAGCGCTGAATCTTGCTGGCGTAATGCTTCCCGCACTTGTGGCTATTGCCGTTGCCGTCACGCAGGTAGCCACTGCGGGCGCTCAAGAGCTGTGCTTGCATCGCCGCGATGTGGGCATCAGCCATGCTTGAGGCATCCACCACGGCGAAACCGTGGTGGCGCACCACAGCGAAGAGCGCGCGGAAGTAGAGGCGGGAGAGGAAAGCGGGAACGCGCATGATGTTGCTCCGGTGTGAGAGGGGACTACGAACGATCCAAGACGGCAAGCCCATCGGACACGCCAGAATAATAAGCGTTTTCGATGTCTTGACGGCGCTTCGCCATATAGGCGTCCTTGGCTTGCGTCAGATTGCTTGGCTTCGCCATGCGGTTATTCTCCGGTTCGGTTCCCGCGCGCCCCAATGACGCGCGGGTAATTCGCGCAAATCCCCTAAAGGGAAAATGCTTCCACAAGATCACGCCAAGACTTGGCGTCCTCCACGTTCTTCACCATATGCACAAGGTCCGCCATGTGCCCGGCAGTACGCAGGGACGCACTGCGCATGTCCGGCCAGTTCGCCTCAATATACTTGGCGATGGCTTCAGACTGTGCCTTGGTCACGCTCTTGGAGCCCTCGGGGCGCTTGGTCAGCATCCCGGTAGTACGGATGACATGCACAACCCACGCGGCGCGCGCCGCCTTGCTGTGCAACTTCAGGTCCATATACTTCACGCGATCAAGGAACGCCGCAATGTCAACCGCGCTCTTCTTGTCGCTCTCCGCCTCAACCTTCAGGTTGCGGTTAGTGATGAACGCGACTTTCCCCTCAAACAGAAAGTCTTTCTGGTCCTCGTCCAGTTCATCGGTGGACGACAGCCACGAAATGCGGCGCACGGGGTAGCTATCAAGCGCCGCCTTGAGCACATTGAGGGCGTCCCGATCCTCAAAGATGCTGTCGTTATCGTCCATCAGGGTAATGCACTCCCGTTGCCGCTGTTCATACAGTACCTTGACAAGCTGCACGGGAGTAGTGGCGCCCTTGATTGCGCGGTACTTGATGACGCCACGCTTTGCGGCGGGGCCAAAAACTTCTTGGTCAAGCGTGTGCGTCTTGCCGATGCCGGGAGCGCCGGACACCGACAGGCCGGTGAGGTTGCCCGCGATCATCTGTTCGCCAGCCACGCGCAAGATGTTGAATTGGCGGGTAACCTTTTCGACGATCACCTTGGGGTTGCTGTTTTCCTCAAGCGCGGCGGCGCGCTGGGCGTCAATCAGTTCCTTGGCGCGCGCGAGCTTCTCGGAAAGTTCCTTGGGCGGGCGCCCGCGCCCCATCTTGGCGCGCGCTTCGGCGAGGAATTCCTCTGGCGTCTTGCCGTCAATCAGTTCAGCGGCCATCGTGTAAATCCTCCAAATCGGGTAAATGGTAAATCGGCTGGCGAAGCACTGACTAGAATATGGCAGGGGTACGGGAAGCGCGCAAGGGATACGCCACCGGGCGACGCGTCAATTTGACACGCTCCCGGGAGTGCGGGTTTCTGGCGCACGTTTCCGGGACGCGGCGCAACGTGGCCCCGGGCGGCGGGCCGGGACGGGAGGGGCGGGG
>WBZT01002658.1_pt1 | contig 12265 bp, 14 predicted proteins | sample 5204241 | NCBI WGS metagenome assembly WBZT01 (sample SAMN12344358, study PRJNA552823) | activated sludge metagenome | biome: Activated sludge suspended growth; feature: Nitrification reactor; material: Wastewater; isolation source: activated sludge from nitrification reactor of wastewater... | reverse complement strand
GCCGAAGATTGCCGCCGAAATCGAGGTGTTTTTGAACGTGCAGCCATTGGTCTGGGAGGCAATAAATACGCCACTCTACGAGCAGCAGGTTATTAACGAATATGCGCATTTGATTACGCGCATTGACTCTAAACAGATTGAAGCCATGACAGAAGCGAATAAAGAAACCATGCAAAGTACGCAAAGCGCAGCTCAAGTATCTGCCCCGGAAGCCAATAAGCATGCGGCTTCCGAGGCATATATCAGCATCGATGATTTTACAAAAGTCAACTTGGTGATTGCGAAAATTGTGAATGCAGAACATGTGGAAGGCGCGGAGAAGTTGTTAAAACTCACGCTGGATATTGGCGAAGAAAAGCCAAGACAAGTGTTTGCCGGCATTAAATCGGCTTACGACCCGGCGACTTTGATTGGGCGTTTAACGGTGATGGTGGCGAATTTGGCACCACGCAAAATGAAATTTGGATTAAGTGAGGGGATGGTGCTGGCTGCCAGCGATGAGCAGGGCGGTCCATTCATTCTCTCGCCGGACGATGGCGCGCGGCCTGGCATGCGCGTCAAGTAATAATAAAGTAGGGCGACAAGGGCAACTTCATACTAAGGAAATTTATAGTGAATTTAAGATATACAGTTGCGGCAGTTTTGCTGATGTTAACTAGTCAAACGATGGCCGCAGACAGTACGGCCAAGACTGCTGTCGGTGGCGGTGTAGGTGCAGCAGCAGGCACGGCTATCGGAGGTGCTTTAGGTGGCCAAACCGGTGAAATCATTGGCGGCGCGGTAGGCGGCGGTGTTGGCGGAGCTGTGACTACAAAAGGCCAAGGCCAGACAGGCGCTGTTGTAGGTGGCGCTGTAGGTGGTGCAGGCGGTGCGATTGTCGGCCGCAGCGTTTCAGGTAGCAGGACAGGTGCCGTTGTGGGCGCAGGTGTGGGTGGTGCAGGCGGCGCGGCGGTGGGCAAAGCCGTTGGCGAAACCGCGCATGACAATAAGACCAGTAATAAAAAAAGACACCACCATAAGCATAAATACAAACATAAACACAAGCACCACGATCATGGCCGACGCGGTCATGATCATGATGATTAGCCTTTAGTCAGAGCAATAAAAAAGCCCGCGTTTGCGGGCTTTTTTATGGTGGCCGGATTACTCGGCTTTATCAGTTTTGGTTTTCTTTTCTTTTTTAGGTTTGTCAGCTTTTTTCTTGCTGTCTTTATCGGCTTTGTCTTTTTTGGATTTAGACTCTTTTTTGTCTTTATCTGCTTTTTTATCATCCTTGTCGGCTGCTTTATCCTTTTTGGATTTGTCAGCTTTCTCTTCTTTAGCGTCTTTATCTTTCTTGTCTTTTTTCTCTTTGGCTTCTTTAGCCGGTTTTTCTTCTTTCATTTCTTTGCTGTCAGCCGTTTTACCACTGGCAGCGGCTTTTTCATTGCCTACGGATTTGGTTTTGGTTTCTTTTTCTTTAGCTGGTTTTGCGGATTTATCCTCTTTTTTCTCGGCAGGCACCATCACCGTAGTACGGCCAGATACGGAAACATCCTTGCGTACATTTTGCAGCGTGACTGGGCCAACACCGTCTACTTTTTCCAGTTCGTCAATAGATTTGAAACCACCATTTTTTTTGCGGTAATCAATGATTGCTTGTGCTTTGACCGGGCCGATCCCTTCCAGAGATTCCAGTTCTTCTTGTGTGGCGGTGTTGATGTTGACTGCTGCAAATGCAGGCAGGCTGAACGCCAGTGAAGCAAGCAGAGCGATGAGGATTTTTTTCATTGTGATCTCCAGTCAGTGAAGTAGTTAAAAAATTATAAACGTTATTCTAGCGATTTTAGTTGACCTGTGTGCGTATTTCCTTGTAAATGTCTTGCAGCGCACGCGAAGGGTTTTCCGCTTGCGTGATGGGGCGACCGATGACCAGATAATCCGCGCCCATCTGCAAAGCGCGTGCTGGCGTCATGACGCGGCTTTGGTCATCTAGGCTGGCATTTGCAGGCCGGATGCCAGGCGTGACGGTAATAAATTTATCTGAAATTGCGGATTTGATGCTGCCAGCCTCGTGGGCGGAGCATACCACGCCATCCATACCAGACTGGTGTGCGAGCCTGGCCAAATGCAGCGCATGCTGTTGCAAAGGCGTGTGGATGCCGATTTCTGTTAAATTTTCCTGCGACATGCTGGTGAGTACGGTGACCGCAATCAGGATAGGCTTTTGTCCGCTTTTATCCACGCCTTCGCGGGCGGCTTGCATCATGCCACTGCCGCCGCTGGCGTGTACGTTGAGCATCCACACGCCCAGTCTGGAAGCGGCCTCGCAAGCTTTACCTACGGTATTGGGGATATCGTGGAACTTCAAGTCGAGAAACACCTGAAAACCCTGCGCTTGCAGTTGCTCTAATAGGTTGGGGCCTGCAGCTGTAAAAAGCTCCTTGCCTATTTTTAGTTTGCATAAGCTAGGGTCTAACTGATTTGCAAGCTTTAGCGCGCCATCGGCATGGGAAAAATCAAGGGCTACGACGATATTGGAACACATTATTTTTGCTTCACAGTCATTTCTCGGCTAATGGTTTCAGTGGGCTCGGCGGACAGCGACTCCCAAGCATTACAGGCCGGGCAGCGCCAATGGTATTGTCTAGCGCGGAACCCACATTGATCGCAGAAATGCGCGGCACGGTTGCCGATAGCATTGCGCACGGTTTGCTGCATGAGCTGGATGTCAGGTACCTGGTTCTTTTCATCCATGGCGCGGGCTTGCAGCAGTTGATCCAGTGTTTGCAGGCTGGGTTTGCGAATCAGTTCGTTCCGCGCCAACTTGGCTGCACTTTCCGGACCACTTTCGGCGAGCGTGGCTTCGTAAAGTGCGTGCATTACCGAGGAAAGCTGGTAAGTCTCAGCGTAATGATTCAACAATATCAGACCTTCGGGCAGTTTTTCTAATGCCGCATGGCTTTTAAGTAGCTTGCCTGCAACCAAGCCCAAGTATTCCGGTTGCTGGAATTCGATGCGCTTCCAGAAGCCAATGGCTGCGGCGTTTCGGCCAGCATCCACTTCCAGGTCTCCTAGAAGCACATTGGCGCGCACGCAATTTTTATTAGCGTCAAGCGCTGATTCAAGCGCTTTGCGCGCATCATCGTTGTTTTGTGCCATGAGATGGCTCATGGCGATCTCGCAATGATATTGCGCGATCTCTTTTCTAAAAGGGATACCAGAAAGACGTTCAAGCTCAGTCGCCGTTTCAATGGCGTGTGCCCATTCGCGCTCGCGTACGTAGATTTCCAGTAAAGCGTGCAGAGCGGGCTGGCGATAACGCGTGTCATTGAGCGTTTTGAATAGTTCTTCAGCTCTATCATATAAACCGGCTTTCAGATAATCTTGCGCCAGTTCGGCCTTGACGGCATCCTTTTGACTGGTAGTGAGATCCTTTTTTTCCAGCAGATTGAGGTGCAGATTAATCGCACGGTCAGTTTCACCTGTCCTACGAAACAGGCTTCCCAGTGCAAAATGTAGCTCTAGTGATTCCGTATTGGCATGAACGGCTTCGCTAAAAGCCTCCACAGCTTTGTCGTGCTGGTTGCTGATCAGAAAATTGAGGCCTTTAAAATAGGCTGCTGGCAGGGTGGTGGATTCGGCTAGCAACTGTTTGATATCCACCCGCGCAGCTATCCAGCCTAGGGTAAAGAACAACGGCAGAATTAGCAACCACCAGAATTCGAATTCTACAGACATGAAAGATGTATCATTTTAAAGTTAGCCATATTCTACCTAAGCAAATCTTTACTGGCTAATGGTTATCTATTTTCTTTTGCTTAGGTCAAAAAAAACGGTGCCGAATTAGCACCGTTTTGATTTTCGACTGCGAAGTCAGTCTGTATGATCCACGCGATCTCTGAGCTCTTTACCCGCTTTGAAATGTGGAACATGTTTAGCGGGCACTTGCACTTTGCTGCCGGTTTTGGGATTACGTCCCAGGCGCGGTGGGCGATAGTTCAAGCTGAAGCTGCCAAATCCCCTGATTTCGATACGCTCCCCGCTTGCCAAATTGTCTGTCATCGCATCCAAAATAGTTTTAACGGATAATTCGGCATCTTTTACAACTAGTTGAGGGAAGCGTTCCGCAAGCAGATTCACTAACTCAGATTTCGTCATTTCTGGTACCTTGTAATGTTCTGTTATCGTTATCGTCTATTGCAGATTATTTCTTGGTGTCCAGTTTTGCTTTCAGCAAAGCACCCAAATTGGTTGTACCAGCAGATGCGGCATCCACGGTATCCTCCGTTTTGGTTTTTGCTGCTTTGGCTTTGGCAGGTTTGGCTGCTTTTTCCTCAGAGGTGGAAGATGCACCGCTTGGGTCTTCGCTCAGTTGTTTGACGCCCAAGGAAATGCGCTCTTTCTCAACGTCGATGCCCAAAATAACGGCTTCCAGTTCGTCACCTTTCTTGAAGTTGCGGATAGCTTCTTCGCCAGGCTGTGTCCAGGATAGGTCGGATAAGTGTACCAAGCCGTCGATCCCACCAGGCAAACCGATAAACACACCGAAATCGGTGATGGATTTGATTTGACCGGAAACCTTGTCACCTTTCGCATGGGTGGCAGCAAAGTCGTCCCATGGGTTTGGCTTGCATTGTTTCATGCCCAATGACAAACGGCGACGCTCTTCGTCGATCTCCAGGATCATGACTTCGACCTCGTCACCCAGTTGTGCGATCTTGCCCGGGTGGATATTTTTGTTGGTCCAGTCCATTTCGGAAACGTGCACCAAGCCTTCGATACCTGGCTCGATTTCCACGAACGCGCCGTAGTCAGTCAAGTTGGACACTTTACCGAACAGGCGGGTGCCAACCGGGTAACGGCGACCCAATGCAACCCATGGGTCATCCCCCAGTTGTTTGATGCCTAGGGAAACACGGTTTTTCTCTTGATCGAATTTCAGGATTTTAGCTTCCACTTCCTGGCCTACGGATAACACTTCGGATGGGTGTTTCACGCGACGCCATGCCAGGTCAGTGATATGCAGCAAGCCATCGATGCCGCCTAGATCAACGAATGCACCGTAGTCTGTAATATTTTTCACGATACCTTTAACAACAGCGCCTTCGGTCAAGGTGCCCATCAAGGCTTCGCGGTCGGCGCCCATATCGGCTTCCATCACTGCACGGCGGGAAACCACGATATTGTTACGTTTGCGATCGAGCTTGATAACTTTGAAATCCCATTCCTTGTTTTCAAACGGGGTAGTGTCTTTTACTGGGCGGATGTCAACCAGGGAGCCAGGCAAGAAAGCCGGGATGCCATTGACATTAACACGCAGACCACCTTTGACGCGGGCGGCTACAAAGCCTTTTACTACACGGCCCTCGTTCATGGCGTCTTCTAGATCCAGCCAAGCTTCCATTCTTTTCGCTTTTTCGCGGGATAGTTGGGTAGAACCAAAGCCGTCTTCCAGCTTCTCGATGGCAACTTTGACAAAGTCACCGACAGCGACTTCGAGTTCGCCTTGCGCATTTTTAAATTCGGAAGCGTCAATCACGCTCTCGGATTTCAAGCCGGCATTAACGATAACGTGATCGTTATCCACTGCGACAACTTCGGCAGTAATGATTTCGCCTGAGCGCATCTCCTGGCGGGCCAGGCTTTCTTCAAACAGTGCTGCAAAAGATTCCATAGTGGAAGAGGTAGATTTAGAGGTAGAAGCCATTAAATTAAAAAATTCCAAAAAACCCCACCTAGCAGTGGGAAAGTTAGCAAAACATCACGCAGACACGTGTTGCGTGATTACGAACTGCACATCATACACAAAATAATACGTGTGTTCAATGACTTAATGGTAATTTAATGCGATTTTCATATGCGCTCAGCACGAATTCAACCGCTTCGTCGATAGTACATTGTGTTGTATCCAGTAGCAGGGCGTCTGGTGTCTGCACAAGAGGTGCGGTGCTACGCTCTCTATCTCGCTTGTCGCGTAGCTGCAAATCCCGCAGGATGGCTTCGTAATCTGCCTGCTGATCTTTTTGGCTGAGTTGTTTGTACCGCCTCTCAGCACGTACTTCCGCGCTGGCTGTCAGGAAGATTTTTAACATGGCGTCTGGAAATATCACGCTGCCCATGTCCCGACCATCCGCGACCAGGCCTGGCAGTTTGGCGAATTCCCTTTGTAATGATGTGAGTGCACTGCGCACCTGTGGGTGGGTAGAAACTTCTGATGCGCCTCTGCCCATCTCTTCCGTACGTATTTCTGGCGAGATTTCCTGGTTGTCCAGGAATACTTCTCCGTGTTCAAACCGGATATCCAGTAATTCAGTCATTCTGGCAAGCGCGTCGGCGTCAGCCCAATTAATTGCTTTTTGTTTGGCGGCGTATGCGATGACGCGATAAAGCGCACCGGAATCAAGATAGTGGAACCCCAGCGCTTCAGCCACTCGTTGAGAAATTGTCCCTTTGCCGCTGGCAGATGGGCCGTCAATGGCAATGATTGGGATAGCAATATTTATCATAAGTAAAAATTATCAATAAATTTTAATCAATCAATTGGATTATATTTTTGCATAAATGCAAACTATAGCCAATTGATATTGGAAGGAGTTTGCCATGGCAAAGACATTAACGTTTGCGATTTTACACTTTAGTGTGGCATTCGGCGTAGGTTACGCATTGAGTGGTAGCGCTTTGATAGGCGGAGCCATTGCTTTGGTGGAGCCCGCCTGTAATACGGTTGTGTTCTATTTTCATGAAAAAGCTTGGGAGCGGTTCAAATCGGCGCGTAGCATCCAAATGCACTCGCATGAAGGTGCGCTTGATATGACGGTCGGTTAACGTTGGCAAATAGTGTCAAGCTTATCAAAGTAATCCGGAAAGGTTTTGTTTACACACTTTGGGTCGTTAATTGTTACCGGTACACCTTTCTCGCCTAGACATATTAGCGAGAAGCACATCGCCATGCGATGGTCGTCATAGGTGTCAATCACCGCATTCGGTGTGAGTTTGGCAGGCGGCGTGATTTTAATATAATCTGCGCCTTCTTCCACAATCGCGCCCACTTTACGCAATTCCGTTGCCATTGCGGCGATGCGGTCGGTTTCCTTGACGCGCCAGCTGGCGATGTTGCGTAGCGTGGTGGTGCCTTCGGCAAAAAGCGCCAACATGGCTAAAGTCATCGCAGCATCGGGGATGTGGTTGCAGTCGAGATCGATAGCTTTGAGTTTGCCGGAGATAGGCTTACGGACTAACACAGCAGTATTGCCCGGGTGAATTTCTGCCCCCATCGCTTTAATGGCGTCCAAGAATTTAATGTCACCTTGAATGCTATTTTTTCCAACTCCTTCGACAGTTGTTTTGCCTGCGATAGCCCCAGCTGCGTAGAAGTAAGAAGCACTGGAGGCATCGCCTTCAACGTTCAATTGACCTGAATCTGGGGATAAGTAACTGTAGTCGGGTGTAATAAATCTTTGCCATCCATCCCGCGCGACTTGTACATTAAATTGATCCATCAAATTAAGCGTAATCTCGATATACGGCTTGGAAATTAGTTCGCCGACGACTTCGATCGTGGCTTCCTGCTTGGTGAGTGGCAGCGCCATCAGGAGTGCGGTCAAGAACTGGCTGGAAACATCACCGCGGATTTTGATGAGTTTGCTGACGTCTACATTTGCTGGCGAAATCTTGAGCGGCGGGAATCCGCCATTCTGCAAATATTCGATCTCGCAGCCGATTTGTCGCAAAGCATCGACCAAATCTTTGATTGGCCGCTCGTGCATACGCGGCACGCCGTGCAGATAATAATGCCCGCCAGATACGGCGAGTGCAGCGGTAAGCGGGCGGAAAGCCGTACCCGCGTTGCCCAAAAACAAATCAACCGGTTGTTCTGCGCTGCCTTTGTTAGGGAATTTGCCACCACAACCGTGTACGCGCCAGTCGTTTTCACCAATCTGTTCCAGTTTTACTCCCAAAGCTTGTAGCGCATCCAGCATGCGGGCTGTATCGTCAGAAGCTAGCAGATCACGTACTTCCGTTACGCCATCGGCAAGCGCGGCCAGTAGTAGCGTGCGGTTGGAGATGCTTTTAGAGCCGGGCAGTTTGACGCTGCCTTCTACGCGGTTGACGGGTTGCAGGGTGAGTTGTTCCATAAGATTGAGTGCTGATTATTGGGTTTTTGCCCAGTTGTTGCGCGCGGTGCTCGCCGTCTGGAATAGCGCTTCCAGCCCTTTGCCATCCTCGTTTACAAGCAATTGTTTTAAAATGGAAAGTTGTTGTTCATAAGCGGAAATCTCGCCTAATAGCGCAGTCTTGTTGGCCAGCGCGATGTCGCGCCACATTTCCGGGTGGCTGCCGGCAATACGTGTGAAATCGCGAAAGCCGCTGGCAGCGAAGCTGAACAGCTGCGCGGCGTTGGGACGGTTGGCGATTTCATTTACCAGCGCGAATGCCAGCAGGTGCGGCAAATGGCTGACTGCTGCGAAGATGCTATCGTGCGTTTCGGCTGGCATCTCGCTGACTTTCGCGCCGCAATCGCGCCACAATTGCATTACTCTGGAAACCGCATCCTGATTGGTTTCCAGAGCAGGGGTCAGCACCACGTTTTTGCCGAGAAACAAATCGGCTTGCGCTGCGTTGACGCCGGATTTTTCAGCGCCGGCAATCGGGTGCCCGCCTACGAACTGATTGAATTGTTCGCCCAAGGCCTCGCGCGCTGCGGCTAAAACATCCGACTTTGTGCTGCCCGCATCGGTGATGATGGTTTTGGTTTCAAGATGCGGCTTGATGCTTTGCAGAATGGCGCTGGTTTGCGCCACAGGCGCGGCGATCAGTATCATATCGGCATCGCTGCAAGCCGCATGGATATTGGTCTCCAAGGCATCGATCACGCCCAGGTTTTTAGCTTTCCCCAGGCTTTCCGCACTACGTCCGATACCGACGATAAAAGGCGCACCGGCATGTTTTTTCAATGCTAGTGCCACAGAGCCGCCAATCAGCCCTACGCCAAAAATCACCAGTTTTTTCAATGAATGCGCCCTTTAGACTATCCAAACAAGGCCGCAATTGTACCACTTAGCACACCAGATTGCTTGTCGGAGCAGTTGCTCAACAGGCGCTTAGATACCTGTCATTTTTTTGACATGTTGATTTTTTCTTCGCCAGAATGTTTTCTTGGTTAAATAAATTGATTATAAAAATCATCAAGTTATGTGTTTTTTAAGGTTAGCCCGATTTTTGCACAGATGATTATTAAAGTTTTAGCACAAACACAACAACAATAATCAGGAGCAAGAAATGGGTTTTTTAGATTGGATTATTCCAAGACGCGATACATTGATGGAGTCTCAATCGGCAAGAGGATGCACTCAGGTGCCAGAAGAGGAAGTAAACTTCTTTGGGCTGGACTTGCGTAATGAATTGCTGGCGCACAAGGCCTGGCGTGGCCAGTTGCAGGAGATACTGGATGGAAAATCATCCAAAACTTTAAGTATGGATGATATTTTGCAGTATGAAACATGCAGACTTGGAAAATGGCTGCAGAATGAAGGCAAGCTGCATTATGGGCATTTGCCGGAGTATGAAACAATGTGTGTGGCGCACCATGAGTTTCATGTGTGTGCTGCAGCTGTGATTACACATTACTTGAGTGGTGATGTATCCCAGGCGCGTCAACTGTTTCAGACTAAATTCCGCAGCGCATCTAACCGGCATCAGCTGGAGTTGGTGCGCTTGTTTACTGTGGCTGCACGGTAACGCATTGTTTTGGCAATAAAAAAACCGCCGGTAAAGGCGGTTTTTTATTGCGTCAGCAGTTAGCTACGGCGTCTATAACCTACGAAACCAAGCAATGCGGAGCCGAGTAACCATGCTGCTGCTGGCACAGGAATCTGTGATGGAGCATTAGCGATGTAATGGCTGGTAAATTCATTCTCTTGTTGGTCGTACATTGCGCTACACTCAGGATGATTTTTACCGCCGCATTTCTGGTGGGCAGCAAACAACCAACCACTTGCATTTGCACCCAAGTTAGCCAATGTTAAACTTACATCGCTATCTGCAGTGAAGCTGAAAGCGCTGTAGTTGCTATTCCCGGTACCTTTAGCACCATCGCTGAAAACACCAAACATAGATACATTCTGATCTGTGTCAGCACTCCAGCCGGATGGAAGGCCAGTCAAGCTCACGTTACCAACACTGCCTGTCAGGTTAAAATAGAATTTGTCAAACCACCAACCTGTTGGGTTGAGTGACTGTACGTTGAACAGCAGGTTGCCTGCACTCTCAGTTACATCAACTTGTGCAAAGTTCACCCCCACGTCACCTACAGTATTGGAATAATTCAGATAGAAAGTATCGGCTTGTGCAGATGCCGCAAAGCCAACAGAAGCTGTTGCGATAATCGCTAATAATGCTGATTTAAGTTTCATAATATTTGCCCCTTGTGATTTATTACTACATGGCACGAATCATAATGCTTGCACGGATCTATCAACAATAGCCCATTAGGGCTAATTGGTTGCTATCAGCCAATCCTTAATGCTTGGCCTTGGTGCAGTCATTTAGGGTGAAATGGTGAGCAAGGAACGCTTTTAAAGCGGCGCGGTTTCAATCCATAGGCCGCCAATCAGGTGCTGCTGTGGCTGAAATGCTTGTTTGTAGGCCATTTTCCGGCTTGTTTCAATCCAGTATCCCAAATACAGGTAAGGCAAGCCCAGGTTTTTGGCTTTCTCCGCCAGCCACATAATGCTATAGGTGCCTAGGCTGGCTTTGGGGTCGCTGGTGTCATAAAAGGTATAGACGGCGGAAAGGCCATCTTCCACGACATCCACTACGCTGACCATTTTTAATGCACCATGCGGGTCTTTAAACTCCACCATTATGCTATTCACGTTGCTTTGGCATAAGAATTGGTTGTACTGTTCTGCATCCACGGTTGCATCCGCACGGTTAGCCATGTCAGGTTCGGCATGGCGGGTTGTCTGATAGTGTTGATAGAGCGAAAGATGCGCAGGATAAAATCCGACGGGCTGAATATGCGCCTGCAAATTGGCATGCTGCCGGAAAGCGCGTTTCTGGCTGCGGTTGGGTTTGAACCTGTCTAGCACCACTCGCATCGAAATGCATGCCTGGCAATGTTCGCAGTGTGGGCGGTAGGCAAAGTTTCCGCTGCGACGGAAGCCTTGCCGGATTAGCTCGCTATAAACCTGTTGTGAAACAAGCTGCTGCGGCGTGGCAATCAGGCTTTGCGCGCGCTGGTTGGGCAGGTAGCCGCATGTGTAGGGCGTGGTGACATAAAATCGCAGCTCTTGCAGCAGAGGGTCATTGGGTAATGCCATGTCAGCAGTTTACCAATTCTGTCAGCGTTTGCAAAAAGGCTGTACGTGAAACCTCGCGTCCGCCAAAGCTGGTCAGCAGCGGCGTTTTCATCTGGCAATCTATCATGCCTACACCGTGAGTTCTCAGGTGTTCCACCAAGTTCACAAAGGCGATTTTTGAAGCGTCTGTCACATGATGGAACATGCTTTCGCCGTAGAACATCTTACCTATTTTTACGCCATAACAGCCGCCCACCAGCTTGCCATCCAGCCAGCTTTCCGAGGAGATGGCGTACTCTTGGGCGTGCAGTTCGCAATAAGCTTCTATCATTTGCGGGTTTATCCACGTGCCGTCCTGCCCGGGGCGGCTGGTTTGACCGCATGCCTGCATGACGGCCCGGAAGGCAGTGTTGATGCGGAGCCCGAAAGGGTGTTTCTTGAGCGCTTTAGCTAGCGACCGGCTGATTTTCAGTTCATCCGGAAACAGCACCATGCGCGGGTCCGGGCTCCACCAAAGTATTGGCTCACTTTCGCTGAACCATGGGAAAATGCCTTGCCGATAGGCGCTGAGAATGCGTGTGGCACTTAAGTCGCCACCAATCGCAATCAGGCCATTAGGTTTATCCAATGCCTGTTCCAGTGGCGGGAAGGGGCAACTGCCTTCAATCGCAGCGACTTTTCCTCCTGGCAGTTGGTAGTGGCCAATCACGTTACGTTGTGGGAATTATTTCTTAAAAAACAGCATGAACAGTATGATGGCGGCAACGACCATGATCAGTACAGTGGGTGCGCGGCGCAGGATTTTGTCGCTAGGCAGTTCGGGGATTTCGATCGGTGCTTTGGATTTGGCCTGCGGCAACAGGCGGTAATTGCCGGTTTCTGCCAACGCGGCGTTGAGCGCGCCCACGTCCTTTTTCGGCTCTATCAGAATCGCCTGCGGCGGATCTAGCGTCACAATCACATCGTCTGCAAACTCGCTCAGC
>WBZT01002657.1_pt1 | contig 12267 bp, 11 predicted proteins | sample 5204241 | NCBI WGS metagenome assembly WBZT01 (sample SAMN12344358, study PRJNA552823) | activated sludge metagenome | biome: Activated sludge suspended growth; feature: Nitrification reactor; material: Wastewater; isolation source: activated sludge from nitrification reactor of wastewater... | reverse complement strand
TAAGTACTTAGCCTTTAACAATATTTCTGAAGGATCAAGTATTGGCTAAACAAAAAAACAACAAGTATTATTTTTCCAAACCTTATAAAACAGCAGTATGAAGCAAACCACAACATTAGGGCATAGTACCATAGAAATCAATAGAATTGGACTGGGTTGTATGGGGATGTCTGAATTTTATGGTTCGTTTAACGAAGAAGAATCCATCAATACATTGCATAGGGCCGTCGAATTAGGCCTTAATTTTTTTGATACAGCCGATATGTATGGTTATGGAGCTAATGAAAGACTATTGGGTAAAGCATTCAAAGGAAGATGGAGTGAGGTAATAGTGGCAACTAAGTTTGCGGTGATGCGGGGAGACAATGGGGAATTTCTGGGACTTAACGGCAAACCAGAATATATCCTGCAAGCCTGCGAAAAAAGTCTTCAAAATTTGGGAGTAGACAGCATTGACTTGTATTATATGCATCGGAAAGACCCCAAAGTAGAAATTGAAGAAATCATTGGCGCAATGAGTAAGCTGGTGACACAAGGAAAGGTTAAACACCTGGGTATCTGCGAAGCGAATCCGGAAATGATTCGAAGAGCACATGCAGTGCATCCGCTTGCAGCCGTGCAAAACGAATATTCTTTATGGAGCAGGGAACCAGAACAAGAGGTTTTGGATCTGTGCCTGGAACTCGGAATTAGCTTTGTTGCTTATAGTCCGCTTGGCAGGGGTTTTCTAACGGGATCCATCAAAAGCAGAGCAGATTTAGAAACAAATGATTGGCGTCTCACGCTCCCTCGATTTAAAGATGAAGCAATTATGGAAAATCTAAAATTTGTTGAGGTATTGGAGCAAATGGCAAATGATAAAAAAGCTTCCATAGCACAGATTGCTTTAGCCTGGGTACTCTCTCAAAATGATAAAATAGTAGCCATACCCGGCACCAGAAAAATTCATCGCCTCGAAGAGAATATAGCTGCGCTTACAGTAGAATTAACAAAAACTGACCTGGATAAAATTCAAAATTCCATGCCTTTGGAAACAATGGGAAATCGTTATTAAATCAGCTATGCAGTCATTCAATAATTTATATTTGTAACTAAATTAAATTCAATTAAACCATAAAAATTATGAATTTATCAAACAATAAAATTTTAATTACAGGCGGTGGAAGCGGCATCGGCTTGGGACTTACCGAGCGATTTATCCAGGAGAACAACACGGTGATAATCTGCGGCAGACGAGAAGATACATTAATCGAAGTAAAGGACAAATTTCCCACGGTAATTACCAAAGTGTGCGACTTATCTGTAGAAGCAGACCGAATTGAACTGTATAATTGGGTATCAAAAAATCATTCTGACCTAAATGTACTGGTCAATAACGCTGGTATCCAAAATTGGATGAACATTTCGGATAGTGATTTTTATTCTAAAACGACGAATGAGATTAATACCAATGTGTTGGCTCCAATTCACTTGATAACTCAATTTATTAATTTAAAAAACTTGAACACCATAATCAATGTTACATCCGGTTTGGCATTCGTTCAACTCACCAAAGTCCCTGTATACTGTGCCACAAAAGCATTTTTTCATTCATTTACCCTTTCATTGCGGTATTTGTTAAAGTCAAAAAATATTGAAGTCATTGAAATGATTCCACCAGCTTTAAATACCGACCTTGGAGGAAAGGGCTTACATGATGGACAACCTCCTGTTTCTGATTTTGTAAATGCGGTTTTCCAACAAATGAAAGAAGGCAAAACAGATCTAACTTTTGGATTTAGCGATATGATAGCAAAGGCAACACCAGACATCATCAGTGCTACTTTTAATAGAATGAACCCCTGATGATGACTTGAACGAAGAATAGGTATGAAGGAATAAAACCTAGAAGAACTAACAAGGGTTTAGCTATGATGACGCTTCGGTATTCCGAGATGACCATTGTGGTTTATCAAAGCTCATGAATCCATTCAGCGAAATGGCTCAATATTGAAAATCGATACCTTCGGCAAACCTGAAAAGATGAGCGCCTACCATAAAAGTTTAGTCAATGAAAATACATGTACCAATTATTACAATTATTTTTTTGTCCTTCATTCTTGAGCTGACAATTTTAACAACCATTGTTAAAGGACCTTATGCACTTAAAAAACCAAAGACAATAAATTTGAAGCAAATACAAATGTTTTTTTTTGAAGAATGAACGAGAACAAAATAAGACTTTAGAAAAAAAAAGACTAAAAATAACGACCAAACCGTTATACAATTATATGCGTCTGCACAAGGGCCATTTGCAAATAATGACATTCGAATAAAGGCAAAGTTTAACAACTAAGAGCGTGATCTTGGCATTTTAAAATAAATTATTACAGCTTCAGAATCTCCTGGCATTCTTACCCAAAGCCATGGATCCTTCTCTTTTTGTTTTTTTACTTCCAATACGAAGTATTGCTTTAAATTTGGCTTCTGGTATGTGCCGGATTATCCCATCAGCCAAAATTACTTATCGGAAAGTATAACGCAAATTCTTCTAACAAAAAAGATCCACGAATGCATCCTTTATTGATTTAAACCATCTTAGCCCATAAGTTAATTATTAGAAATCATGACAAAAACATTCTTAATAATTATAGCGCTTGCACTGCTATCATCAACATCACAAATTAAGGCACAATGTAGCGGGTGGAATAATCTTCAAACCATAGATTCAATATTTACAAATCCTGCTTTTGGAAATGCTACTAGCCCCGAAGCCGACAAACTTCACAGACCCTATGGTTATTTGGCATGCGTTTCGGGTGGCGTAAAAGTATATACTATTAATACCACGGGTATTCCCTTGGCAATTATAACCATTCCCATATCGAGCTTGGGAAATTTGGATGCCATTAATTTGTTTCAAGACAGCATTTGGCTTTATGTCTGTTTAGGCAATATCTGGAATACAAATGAAATGGCTGGTCTGGCTATCATAGATATAAGTAATCCTTCCAATCCAAATGTTTTGGATGTCTATGTGCATAAGGGTTTAACCGGAGGCTCAGGATCAGTTGCTGTTAAAGAAAACTATGCTTATCTGGCAGCAAATCAGAATGGGTTAATTATTTTAGATATTAGTAATAAAAGTAAAATAAAACTCAAAAGTGTATTGCCATTGAGTAATACATTTCCACATAATACTGTAGGAAGCACATCACTATACAATGCCCGCGGAATTGGTTTAAAGGATAATTATGCTTACCTGTGTTATGACCGGGGTGGTTTAAGAATCGTTGACATTTCAAATACGGATTCACCCATCCAGATAAATCAATACTGTTTTCCGCCATTGATAAACAAAATAACGGCTTATAATAATATAGCCATACATAATAATCTTGCTTATGTTGCCATTGATTATTATGGAATGGAAATTTTAGATATAACAAATCCAAAAAGTATTACTCAGCTGGGATGGTGGCACCCAAATACCTGGGCAGACACCTCAAATAATTTTAACACCTGGGCTAATTCAAATGGTCATGCCAATGAATTAGCATTTGATTCCATCTGTAATCAAATTTATATAGCAGCAGGAAAATCAGATATTATGGCCATTGATGTTAGTGATCCAACGAACCCAACTACCTGCCAAACTTTCGGTAGCACCACAGATAGCTATGGAACCTGGGGAATGGATTTTTTCGATGGTAAAATACATGTTGCTTATATATGGTCAGTGATCGCACCGCCTTATTCAAATTATACAGGATATAAGATTTTGAAGACAAATTGCATGGCATTACATGTGAATGAAACTAATACATCTTTATCCCATATTATACTTTTTCCAAACCCGGCTTCTGGAAATGTGCATTTGAACCTTGCTGATCAAACATTAAAAAGCGTTAAAATATTTAACCTGGAAGGTAAGCTGGTTCAAGAGAATTTTACATCCGAATTTTCAATATCAAATCTTCCAATTGGAATATATTATGTAACTACACAAACAGATCAATTCACTTTCTCCAACAAACTAATAAAGCAATAATAAATAAGTCAAGCCGTCCCATTTCAGTATGAAGTTTTCATCCGAACAAACAATTGAGGGTACTGAAACAAAATATAATACTGAGTAACTTTTCCCTACTAATGAAGTATTATGGAAGCGATCAACCGGACGATAGACTTAAACTTTTAGGTAATTTACCAATTCGCAATAATGAACCAAAAGAGATTTGTATTACCAACTGTTATTTTGGTTTATATGATATAACAACGCTTAATCATTACCGCATTTAAAACACCAGGATCAACTTAAGTAAAAAGAGAAAAAAAATCTTTTACTTGTTCTCAGGATAAAACAAGCCGTGGATAATTGCAAAAAAACGAACAAGAAAAACATGCATACCTTGAATATCCACACAAGCTCAACTTAATTTGACACTTTCGCAGTAGTGATACCTAACATTCGATATAAAAAGATGTAATAGGATAGAAATAAATATTATAAATTTATAAATAATAAAATAAAGAAAAATATTATGGATATATATCAATATTGTAAAATAAAAAGTTAAATTGCTCCAAAATACAAGTCTATGCACAATAACCAGTTAGGAGATTCAATAATAACATATTAGATATTTGCGTTCAGAATATCATTACTTTTGACCAAAATGTAGGTCCTTCATTTTTTTATAGATACACCATTGATGATGATTACAAAATTATTACTTTGCTTCAACTTTCAACGGTCAACATTTCAAAACAAACCAAATACGCATAATACATAAAAAGTCGGTGCAAGCTTATATTGTAATTTCAAATCCAAAGAATTTAATTCAATAACTTGAAGCAAATTATATCCATATTACTTGTCTTTCTCATTTTATTGCAACCCTTCAGTAAAGTATGGATCTACCTTTCATTTAAGTTTAATCAAGACCTAATCGCCAAAACGCTTTGTATTCAAAAGGAAATAAAAAACAACTGTTGTAAGGGAAGATGTCATTTGGAAAAGGAACTCAAAAAAGCAGATCAACAGGAACAAAAGCAAATACCTCCATCACTGAAAGAAAAATCAGAAGTGTTGTATTGTCAGCGTTTTCCACCATATTGTTTGTTAAATACCATCATTCATTCAGCCAGAAAAAAATCAATAGGTTTTTATCATATTTTCTATATTTCACCCTTTATTGGAGAGATTTTCAACCCACCAAAATTGATTTAAATATAAATATGCTGGCTTTAAAGAAATGAAAGCCTACGCACTCGTCATTGAGTGAAATAATAATTTATATCCATTTTCATCAAATAAAATAAAAATAATGCAACATAAAATATACATTGCAGTAATAGCTGCTATAATGGTTTTGGCAGGGATTAACGCCTGCAATAAAGACGGAGAAAAAGATACGGTAAAACCTGTTATAACACTCGAGGAACCAATGATGAACGACACCTTCTCATTGGCAGTGGAAGACAGCGTTCACATTGAGTTTTCAGCAAGTGACAATGATGAACTCCACGACGTCGCTGTAAACATTACAAATGCAGCCGGAACAAATGTTTATAAGAGCTTAGATGACGTTGATGCTAAGACCTATGCGTATCATGAACATTTTCATCCGACTGGAATAACAACGGTTACTCCATTTACCTTAAAAATTGACGCCTCAGATCATAATTCTAATTCGGAAAGTAAGACGGTGATATTTTATGTAAAGCCGTAGATCTTTAAGAAGACGAGTTAAGGCATCACCGTAGTTTGACAAAGCTGGGAATTGGTATTGAATCGTGCATTGAGTACTATTAAAAAATTTTGTACCGAATGGAACATTCTTGCTTCTATTTCCCAGCTTTCGTCAGACTATAAATCTATTTTAACATACCTTCAACATTTTGCTACATCAAATAACATGTTTTCGCAGTTGTTGTACTCCAATCTTCAGTACTTTGCATTGTAATTTACTTTGACCCATTCGCTTAGCCGCAAGCATCGTATGCGTGTTAATCCATGTTTAAGCTCGTGAGTAAAAACTTTAACATTGACAAAATACAGGAAAAAACAAACCGTACGTAGAATTTACTTTCATGGCAGAACACCATCATCATCACGGGATAACAACGAGCATAGGGACAAACAGAGCCTTTATAATAGGAATAATCTTAAACCTGATTTATGTGCTTGTTCAAATTGGCGTTGGACTTAATATAAATTCTTTATCATTACTTTCTGACGCAGGGCATAATTTTTTAGATGTTGCAGGTTTGGCTTTGGCCATGTTGGCATTTCAACTTTCCAACTCAAAGGCGACAGAAAAATATACCTATGGTTACAGGAAAGTCTCTATTTTGATTTCACTGCTAAACGCTGTGGTACTGTTCATATCAATTGGTGCCATTGGATATGAAGCCATTTTTAGATTTCAAAATCCAGAACCCTTACCTGGAAAAGTAATCGCAATAATTGCAGTAATTGGAATTATTATCAATGGTGTTTCTGCCATTATGTTTTTTAGAAATAATAAAAAAGACATTAATGTGAGAGCTGCATTCTTGCATTTAGCTTCAGACGCTTTGGTTTCGTTCGGTTTGGTGGTGGGTGGAATTATAATCTACTTCACACAATGGTATTGGATAGATCCACTGTTAAGTATTATAATTTGTATGGTTATTATATTAAGCACCTGGAGATTACTCAAAGATAGTTTGAGACTTTCATTAGACGGAGTTCCGGAAAATGTGAACATAGAAAAAGTCAGGCAAAAAATTTTACAATACAAAGGCATAAATGGATTACACCATATTCATATTTGGGCTGTTAGCACCACACAAAATGCGATGACAGGACATTTGGTTATCGATCACTCCTTAACAAATCATGAAATTGCCAAACTCAAAGAAAGCATAAAACACGAATTAGAACATATAAACATTCACCATGCAACTTTCGAAACAGAATTTGAAGACGAAAAATGCACAAAAGATAAGTGCTAAATAAAATATTAATTTATTTAGAGGAATTTGTTTCGGTATAATTTGGATTTGCTTTAGAACTTTATTTTTCAAAATATTCTCTCGCCCTACGATTGACGGATTTCTTTATCCGCGTCGCATCAACCGGATTATCCCCATCGTATTCATCTTTGACTTTTCGATATAATTCCAGTTCCCACTTACTGTTGAATCTTCCACCATAACAATTGGTATGCAACAGAAGGTAATTGGTTCCGGTTAGATCCGGATTGTAAAACAAGAATCGAACATTGGATTGGCCGCTAGCCAATTTATCATACATCCAGATTTCATAGGGAAATGCACCGTTATCATTGTCTTCGCGAATGATTTCCTGAGGCACGCCATACATGAGATGCGTTACGCCGCGGTCCGATTCAAATCCATAGCGAAATCCGGAAACAAACTGCCGGTCGGCATATAATACATTTTTTTTAAAACGCTCAAAACGCGATACACATTCAGATCCAAAATGATCTCTCCAAAAGCGATACAGATACATCTTTTTCTCCACGATGCGGTTTCCATGATCAAGGGAAGCCAATACGTCCCGTTCCGAACTCGGAAGAATTACATTCAACGCACGGAGATAATAGTGAATGGAATCATTAGATATCCTGCTGAAATAGGTCTCTTCACTGGGATTTTCATATTGCAGTTCAATCAAACGATCCCAAAATGGATTATTTCTTTCGAATTCAATTTTTTGCTGAGCGACTACCGAAGTATCCCGACGCAGGACGCTGATCACCAAGCTGTAAGTTCCGGATGCTAAAGCACTGACGTCTCTGCGGTTGAGAATAATTCCCGGATCAGAGACATCCTTATACTTAAACCATTCATCTTTTTTAATGTCTTTTGAAAGGCTGTCCTTTCCCCAGATCTGATAGCGAAGGATATAATTTTTCGCATTATACTGGTCCATATTGTAAACTTCAACATAGCTGGTTAAAACATGATTGGTGCGACCAAGAATCTGATAGGGTAGTGGTTCAAACTGTATTCCATTTTTACAAAAAGGAGATGGTGCATTTCCTGCAGCAGCATAATTTGCAAATAGTTGAATATCCGAAAGTCCCATACCATCGGTCGGAGGAGGAATCGTGCATTTGTTGATCTGACTAATTTCATGAGTGCCGGTTCGGCCTTCCGAAAGTATGGATTCTATTTCATAATTACCGGGTTTGATGGCCATTCGAACACAGTGGAGCAGGGGTTTATCCTCCTTTGAAATGGGACCAATTAAATGATATTTTTCCGCCTGAATGATTTTATCACCCTGCCTGAGTACCAGCGTGAGGTTGGCTTCCTGGTGAAAGCTGCTATCGGCATCATATATTCGTTCAGAATGGGCGGTTGGAATAAAATATACCACCTCGAGGTAGGAAGCTTTTCCTTGTGAGAAAGTATAAGTTCTGATATCGGCATTTATACCCTGGGAACATAATGCAGTCCATAATCCCATCAGTAGAAATACAGATAAAAACTTATACATATTATTCCTTTTTTAGAATAAACCGAAACGGAATTCCATCGATCATCGTCATAAAACTCAAGGTTTGATCGGGGTTTTTACTTACAGTATAACGAATTTCTTCGGGAATTCGCTGAATGAGTTCCATATTTTCCAGACGATAGGATGTATTGATTATTTCTCCAAAAATATTGGTTTGCAAAAGCGTATCGTTAAAGGAATAATAGGCACCGGACAAAGTTTGGGTTTTCTTATCCCCCCGGAATGCCTCTTTAAGCATCCATTTACCCTGTAAATCAGATTTAACAAGTTTGGCTTCCTTTTTGCAAGAGAAAGCTGTCAAAATTAGCGTTGAAAATAAAATAAAAGACCTCATCAATGGAATGTAAACTCCTCAAAGGTATAGATTATTTTAATTCCCTTTTTCAAAAATAATGCGCAACCCAAGCAAAAAAAACATCCTGATCACTGGAGTATCCGGAGGAATAGGATGGACCATTGCCAGGAACCTCTCTGTTGACTTCAATATTATTGGCACGATACGGCAGAATGAGCAGCTGGAAAGACTAAGTCAGGAACTTCCGGATGTTGAATGTATAGTAATGGATTTAGAAGATCCGTTTTCCATTAAAAAAGGATTTGACGAACTACTAAGACAGGATCCGGGATTTCGGCTCTTCGCCCTCATCAATAATGCGGGTATTGCCTGTCCGGGTGCCCTTATGGATCTCCCAATGGAACAGTGGAGAAAGCAATTTGAAGTTAATGTCTTCGGATTAGTGCAGGTAATACAGTTTTCCATTCCTCTATTGATTCCTTCTGAAGGAAGAATACTTAATATGAGTTCTGTATCCGGCTTATTTTCATCTCCTTTTCTTGGGGCTTATGCCGCATCCAAATTCGCCCTGGAAGGATTAACAGATGCCTTACGTCGCGAACTGGCTCTAATGGACCTGAAGGTTATTTTGATCGAACCCGGACCACTTAAAACCTCCATATGGCGAAAAAGCCTGGGACTTAAGGATAAATATCCTAAGAGTTTATTTAATGATTACCTCCAACAATCAGATGAACTCATTCTGCAGATGGAATCAAAAGCCCTGGCCGTTGAAAAAATTATAACTCCCATACGCCACGCACTTAAACATAAAAGGCCAAAAATTCGTTACCTTGTACATCGTTCACCGCTGTTGCTGCGCTTGATCGTGCATTTTATACCAACATCCTGGATCGATCGGCTAGTACTAAAAAACCTCCGTTCTAAAAATACAAAAATCAGACCTATATGAATCTTACTAAATGCGGATTATTCATGTTCTTATGCTTTCAAATCATTCAGACTCAACTGGATGCCCAAATCATGGTTTTTTCGCGAAAAGACAGCCTGAGAGGGTCATTGAGACCTGAAAGGGCTTATGATGTGACACATTATGATCTTCATGTCGAACTTAACATTCCCAAAAAATTTATTTCCGGATACAATATCATAAGTTACAAAGGATTAGAAAATTGTAAGGAAATCCAGATTGATCTATTCGACAATATGAAGATCACCAGCATAAAAAATGGCAACAAGGAACTTAAATATCGTCGGGAATACCATGCGGTATTTGTCGCGTTACCCATAAAAGCCAATGAATCCGACAAACTTCGCATTGATTTTGAAGGATACCCGATTATGGCAAAAAATGCGCCATGGGATGGTGGATTTGTCTGGTCTGAAGATGAAAACAAAAATCCATGGGTTGGCGTGGCATGTGAAGGAATTGGTGCCAGTTTATGGTGGCCCAATAAAGATCATTTATCCGATGAACCGGAGAGTATGGATACTTATTTTACGGTGGCTAAACCCTACATGGCAATCTCTAATGGACAGTTGGTTGATCAACAGAATGATGGCAAAAAAAGGACGACCTATCATTGGAGGGTAAGTTACCCCATTAACAATTACAATGTAACCGTCTATGTCGGAAAATATGCACACTTTCAGGAAGAAATGAATACCAAATCCGGCGAAAAACTTAGTATGAATTATTATGTACTCGAAAACCATCTGGACAAGGCCAAAAACCATTTTGCTCAGGTTGCAAAAGTTTTGGAATGCTACGATCACTATCTGGGTACTTACCCATTTATCAAAGACGGATATGCCCTGGTTGAATCTCCTTACTTGGGTATGGAACACCAGAGTGCGATCGCTTATGGAAATAAGTTTCTGACGGGATATCTTGGTAAGCGAATGCCCGATGGGATTGATTTCGATTATATCATTGTACATGAGACCGCTCACGAATACTGGGGTAATTCTTTATCCTGTACCGACCATGCCGATATGTGGTTACACGAAGGTTTTGCGACCTATATGGAAAGCCTATACATTGAATATTTATATGGAAAAGAAGCCGGTTTGAAATATCTGGAATATCAAAAACCAAACATAACCAACAATCTTCCATTACTAGGACCAAAGGGTGTCAACTTTACTGAAAATCCGGGTGATATTTATTACAAAGGTTCCTGGGTCCTTCAGACCTTGAGACAAAGCCTGCTCAATGATTCACTTTGGTTTGATATTCTTCGAGGATTTTACAACGAACACAAACTTTCTTTTGCAACTACAAAAGATTTTGTAGATTATGTAAATAAAAAATCGGGTAAAGATTATGCTCCGTTTTTAAGACAATACTTAAAATATAAACCCATTCCAAAACTGGTCTTCTCCGTTTCTCACAGAGATACCTACACCATGATCAAATACAAATGGGACTGTCTGGAACAAGACTTTAGTTTACCTATTGAATTCGATATGGATGGTAAAAAAATCAGATTGGATCCGGGTCCGAATTGGAAAAATATTGAATTCAGCCGGGATTTCAAGTCAGTGCAACCTAAGACCAGAGGCCTGCTCGTACAAGTTGAAGAAGTAAAATAAAAATCGAAGCAAAATCTCTATGCCAATCAAACGAGATGAGTAATTATATAGAAATTATTCTTAGCATTGAACCAGACCAGCATGAATGGTGGATTGCTAAGTTATATGACATAGGCATTGAGAATTTTGTAGAAGAAACAGATCATCTTTCGGCATTCTTAGAACCCGTTCAATGGAAGTCGATGGAAAAAGACATTCGGTCTTTATTGCAATCAGCGAATCTTGAATGTGAAATTAAAGTTCACGAAACTCAAGATTGGAATGCACTATGGGAATCCAACTTTGATCCCATTGAACTGGAAGACAAACTTTATGTAAGAGCTTCTTTCCATCCCATTCTTCAGGGTTTCGAACATCAAATACTTATTGCTCCAAAAATGGCATTCGGTACAGGCCATCACGCCACAACCCTTATGATTTTGCGTTGGTTGAGTAAACATTTGGTAGATGGAATGGATGTTTTGGATTTTGGTTGCGGTACGGGTATTCTTGGCATTTACGCGAAATTAAAAAATTGTCATTGCTTGACTTTGATTGACAACGATGCAGCTGCTGTTGAAAATTGCCATGAACATTGTAGCTTAAATAAGGTCGCAGCAGATGAAATATTATTGGGTTCAGCAGAAGCTATTCCTGACAAAATGTACGATCTGATTTTCGCAAACATTACGCGAAACATTCTGGAAGAACACCTTCCACAGCTCGTTCGTCATCTTAAAAAGAATGGTTCCATCCTCATTAGTGGATTCCTGGTGGAAGATAAAGAGGCTATGTCTCAATTATTGTCCAGAGAGAATATAGAAGTCATCGAAATAATGCAGGAAAAAGATTGGCTGGCCATTCAAGGTAAGAAATTATAATC
>WBZT01002654.1_pt1 | contig 12282 bp, 6 predicted proteins | sample 5204241 | NCBI WGS metagenome assembly WBZT01 (sample SAMN12344358, study PRJNA552823) | activated sludge metagenome | biome: Activated sludge suspended growth; feature: Nitrification reactor; material: Wastewater; isolation source: activated sludge from nitrification reactor of wastewater treatment... | reverse complement strand
GATACGCTTGCTATTTTTAATTCGTATAAATCCTTACATTCATTGGTACCAAATGAGGTATTTTCCAAAGGAAATTTCCCAATTAATTATGAAATTTTAACGCCTGATGCAGATAGTGGCGATATTGGAATGATCGAGGTTCAGCTTGGAGACGATCAGTATCCTGCAATCAATGTTACAGGATATAGCTACGAAGTTGACTACCCGGTGAATATGATCAATGAGTCCAGTTTATATGTAAGTTACTACGAGCAGGGCTGGTTTGGAAGATCTGCTACCTTGCTTAATATGTTTAAAAAACCATGGGATGGTCGATTGGAAAGCGGTTTCGTCCGTGCAAACAATTTAAAAGTTAGCGGAAAGGGTGGAACAGAAGTTCTAGTGTTCATCGTGGAGGATGATTTGGCTCCTTGGAGTGATGATGAAAGATATGCTTCTTTCCAGTTTAGAAATGCTTTCTATACAGATAACAATGGTGAAAAATTTGCTGTTGATGATAAAGAAGTAAAATTCCGGTTAAAAAGAGAAAAGCGAGAAGGACCCGTTGAGTTGAATGATAAAAAACTCATCGTATTTCCAAATCCATCTTCAGAATATTTCAATGTATTCATGAATGGACGAAATACGATCAGCTCATTTAAAGTATTTAGTATGGAAGGTAAAGAGGTATTATCCAATAATACTCCAGATCCTAAATCTAATACCATATTCACTAAAGGATTATCTAATGGAATGTACATTCTAAAAGTGGAGACTCCGGTAGGCGCTATTATAAAAAAGCTTCAAATTGTTAATTAATCCCTGTTTTATATAACCCAGATCATTCTGATTATTGTTAAGAAATAAGCCATCTCCGGATGGCTTATTTGTTTAAGAGCTGTTGCTTTTCTTTTAACTAGGGGTTAGTTAAAATCGCTAATTATTTCCTGAACAATACGTTGGGAGGGGTTGTCTGACAAAAGCCCGCTTATAAGTTCCTTGTAATCTTGTAATATATTACTTCTGATGTCATGTTCTTTTAATCTGGATAATTCAAATTTCAACTGCTCAACATTGAAACTATCTTGAATTAACTCAGTGACCACTTTTCTTTTCAGTATTAAGTTCACCAGGCTTATATAAGGCACCTTAATTAATTTTCTGGCAATCCAGTAGGAAATTCTATTGCCTTTGTAACATACAATCTGTGGAACTTTGAATAATGCCGTTTCTAAGGTAGCCGTTCCTGAAGTAACCAAAGCTAATCTGGAATTAGCTAAAATATCATACGTAGAGTTATAAATTACGGCAACACTGCAGTTTCCTGATTTTGTTATAAGTTCTTTATATAGCTGCGCATGATGTGTTAATCCTGCAAGGACAATCTGGTATTTACATTCCTTCGATACGGCTTTTAGAAAAATGGGAAGCATCGTTTTAATTTCTTGTTCCCTGCTACCCGGTAATAAGCAATAATGGATTTATTCGTTAGATGATTCAAGCTCCTGAAGGTTGGACTTGGGTGAAAAGACTGTATTAAATTCGAAAGAGGATGACCAAAATAGTAGGTCTTTACCTTATGGTCAGTGAAGTATTTAAGCTCGAACGGAAGTATGACAAATAATTTTTGAACATTCTGTTGTAAGATTTTAACCCTTTTTTCTTTCCATGCCCAAACTTGAGGTGCAATGTAATAATATACCGGTATTCCTTTTGTCTTGGCCCATTTAGCCATTCGTAAATTAAAACCAGGGTAATCTATAAGAATTAATGCATCGGGCTTAAATTCAAGAATGCTTGATTTGGTAATAGAAAATAATTTGAGAATGTAAGTAATATTCTTTAAGACTTCAACAAAACCCATAAAACTGGCATCTTCATAGCGAATATCTGCATGTAACCCATTTTCAATCATTTTACTGCCACCCCAACCACGCCATTCCAATTCAGATGAGACCTCATTAAAAGACTTCATAAGTCGACTTCCATGTAGATCTGCCGATGCTTCTCCGGCAATAATATATATTTTCTGAAGCATCTTATATATTCAACAATTCTCTACCGTAGAAATACATCCAAAGACATACATAGATTAAGGTTGGAAAGACAATTCCTCTCATTGCATTTTGACAATATTTTTTACTGAAAAACTGTAAGGGTATAAGGTTTGTTACCAATGCAAGAAGCCCAATGGTTCGTTCTCTGAAGTTAGGGGCAAGGCCTTGAGCATGAAGTATATCCAAATCATCCAAAATGTCATAAATAAATATCAAAAGCCCATAGGCGACAATTGGTAAGACTACGCCAACTATAATACCAGTGAGTACATTGTCGTATTTTGATCGTTGAAACATTTTTTAAATATTATTCTTCTAAAAATCGATTAACGCTTAAGGCTTTATGAATTGTAAGATCGTGACCGGAAGGAACAATGCTAATAAAACCTTGTTGTAAAGCCCACATGTCCGTATCTTCTCCATCATCCTGGCACTCAAATTGTCCTGTTAGCCAATAATAAGTTTCATTTCTTGGATCTGTTCCTTCTTTAAATTCTTCGATCCAATTTCCTTCAGCCTGACGACATACCTTGACTCCTTTGAGTTCTTTTTTAGGTAGTTTGGGAATATTGACATTAAGTAATCTACATTCTTTAATTCCTTGAGATAAAACTTTGGATATAATATCACCAATGAATGAAGCACAAGCTGTAAAATCAGCGTCAAATGAATAATCTAAAAGAGAAAATCCAATGCTGGGAATACTTTCCAAAGAAGCTTCCATGGCAGCAGACATTGTTCCTGAATAAATTATATTAATCGATGCATTTGATCCATGATTAATTCCAGATACACACAGATCAATGGACCTTTCTTTGAGAAGCACATTTTTTGCCAATTTTACACAGTCCACCGGTGTACCTGAACATTCATAGGATTCTACGCCATCGAAAACCTGTATTTTATGCAATCTCAGCGGTTGATTAATAGTTATTGCATGTCCCATACCAGACTGTGGTGAATTCGGTGCAACGACAACAACTTCACCGAATTTTTTTGCAATCTCTACCAGCGCCTTCAGACCCGGAGCATAAATGCCATCATCGTTGGTTACTAAAATTAACTTGTGAGAAATCATATTAATTGTAAAATCGCCACAAGATAGTCACTCTTGATTATTTTTGAGCCAGTATAACCCAGCCTTCATGTTTGATCAATTGGTAAGAGAGTTCCGTTCCGGCAAACTAAAGTCTGTATATTTTATGACTGGGGATGAAAATTATCAGATAGATAAACTGATTAAGCTGGCTGAAACAAATGTTATCCCTGATACAGAAAAGGATTTCAATTTACAGGTGTTCTATGGTAAAGATTCATCTGCCAGACAGGTTGTTGAAGCTTGTAGAGAAAGACCATTTGTTGGTAATTTTAAATTAGTTATCGTTAAGGAAGGTCAGGAAATTCGCAATTGGGAAGACATTATTCCATATATTAAAAATCCACCGGAATATTCAAGTTTGATTATAAGCTATAAGCAAAAGAAACCTGATGGTCGTTCAGCATGGGTTAAGTCAATTAAAGAACAAGCCGTATATTTTGAATCGAAAAGTTTATTTGATTATCAACTTCCTGCATTTATAAAGGACCTTGCGCATGGAATGAAGATAAATCTTGATCAGGATGCTATTTCTTTATTGGCTGAATATGTTGGAAATAATTTGTCTCATATAGAAAATGAACTTGAAAAGCTTAAATTAGTAAGTCAGGCTAAAGATAAAATCGGCGCCGATATCATAGCACAATACATTGGGATAAGTCGTGAAAATAATGTTTTTGAATTGTGTAAGGCTTTTTCGCAAAATGATAAGCACCTTGTTTATTCAATTATGTATAATATTGCTTCTAATATGAAAGCAAATCCACTCATTCCAATGATTAGTTCATTGTTCAATCATTTTCAAAAAATATGGATGTGTAAGCATTATCACAAAAAGAGTGATGCAGAATTGATATCCATTCTAAAGTTATCATTTGCATCCTATTTGCAAGCTTATAAAAGTGCGGCATCAAGATATTCTTTTGAATCCTTAAACAATATTTTTGAATTGTTTAAGGAATACGATTTTAAATCAAAAGGAATAAACAGTGGATCTTCAGATCAGGGAGAAATATTTAAAGAATTGGTAATTAAATTAAATCAGATATGAAACGAATGAATAATAATCTATTTCTAATTTGGATTGCATTAATCTTGTTAATACAAGGCTCATGTAAAAAATCTTCATTCGTTACAAAAAGTTCAAATCCTCTGAATTACCAAGAATATATTTCAGCTTTTTCACCATCAAATGTAAAATCATCAGATCCTATTAAAGTTTGTTTTGTAAATAAGGCGGTTGAAGCTGACAATATAGGGAAGGAAGTTGATCCTGCACTCTTTAGGATAAAACCGGAATTAAAGGGAATAGCAATTTGGGAAAATCAATATACCATTTCATTTCAACCTGACCAAAAAAGTTTGGCTAGAGAAATGGAGTATCATTTTGAAACAGACATAAATAAAATATTTAAAAATGTTCCGGATTCCCTAGGTCAATTTGTTTTTAAATTTCAATTTTTACCCGTTTCGGTTCAGATGGAATGGGATTTTCCTAGACCGGATGATCAGTATGAAAATAGAATGATGATAGAAGGCCATATGAGTTTAAGTGAGGCTTTGGAAAATGTAAACCAACTCATTAAAGCTAAAGATCAGGCTGGGGCAGAGCTTGAAGTTCAGGTCAAGTTAATAGATGGAATGAAAAATAACTATGATGTTATAATTCATAAAATTGTCAGGACAGAGGATGATCATAATGTTGTTCTGGAGTGGCAAACAAATCCAGACAACCAATCCACCAACCAGGAGTTAAGTGTTGTTATTCCAGGTAAAAATAAATTTGTAGTTACCGGTATAAAAGAAGACAAAAATGACAACCGATGTCTGATGTTATATTTTTCAGACGAATTAGAAAAAAATCAGGAGTTCAGGGGCTTAATCCAAGTAAACCTTGATTCAGTAAAATGCAGTTTAGTTGCAGAAAAGGACATTATTCACGTAAGTTTTGATACGGATATTTTTCGCTCCGGAAAGCTTCAAGTTTCAAACTCAATAAAAGATCGCACTGGAAGAAATCTTAGTAGTTCATTCGTTCATTATTTTGATTTTAAAGAAGAAAAACCACAATTAAAAGAAGTATACACCGGAACCATTTTACCTTCTACTGGAAAAATAATATTTCCGTTTGAAGCCATAAACTTGAATAAAGTTGATGTAGAGATTTTTAAGTTGTTTTCCAACAACATTTTGTATAACATGCATTTGAATGATTACAGCGGAAGTTATATGCTTAACCGGCTCGGCAGGGTAATTCATCAACAGACTATTGAATTGAATTCGTTGAATGAAGAATCTAATAAATCTAAATGGGTTTATTATGGCTTAGACATTAGTAAAATGATAACTGCAGATCCTGGAGCGATGTATGAAGTAAGAATTATCTTCCGTCCGCAGTATTCAGATTATCAATGTACCGGAAAAAAACTCATTGCAAATCCTGATGCCATGGATCATGATAATCAGCAGAATGATTTTCATTCGTTTTGGTCGGATTATGGGTATTTGTCTGTTGAAGGTTCCGAAGCAGATATTAATGAACCTGAGGAGGGAGTAAAAAGTACCGAAGAAACTTGTTATGATGATGACAATCCATGTTGTATCTCTTATTATAATTCTGATCATTTTATAAGGAGAAATATACTTATCTCCAATCTGGCATTGATCGTAAAGTCCTCATCTGAAGATGCAGAATCTTTTGCATTGGCTTATGATGTTTTATCTGCCAAGCCAATTTCAGGAGTAAACATCAAATTATTTGATAATCAACTACAAGAGGTTGGAAATTCAAAAACAGATGGAAGCGGTACAGCCAAATTTAATTCTAATCAGCATGTGAGATATGCTATAGCCAATTGGCAGAAAAATTATGCTTATCTTAAATTGGATCCTTCAAAATCTCTTACGACCAGTGAATTCGATATCGATGGAATTTCTGCTCAGCATGGAATTAAGGCATCAATCTATACTGAACGGGGAATCTGGAGACCTGGTGACACGATGCATCTTCAAGTAATTCTTCATCAGGATAGTAAGAATTTACCCGAAACCTTTCCGGTATTGGTTGAGTGTTCCAACCCTAAGGGCCAAATCGTTTTTAGTCAAAAAATGGTTAAGAACCTTTTGGGTTTATATGCAATGGACATTCCAACCAAATCAAACTGGTTGACGGGTAACTATGATGCAAAGATTATTTGTGGAGCCAGTATTTTTAATAAAAAATTGCAAATTGAATCCATTAAGCCCAACAGATTTAAGTTTGAATGGAAATTTGACGAAAACAAACAAGGTGTTGTTCAAAATGCCAATTTAACTAGCTCATTTTTACATGGAGCTCCTGCATCTAATAAGAAGATAACCGTAGAAGCTTTTTACCGCGAAGTAGATAAAGTCTTCCCAAAATATAAGAATTATGATTTTTCAGACATTAGAAAAAAACAAGGTTCGGATAAGATTGAATTGTTAAGTGGATCAACCTCCAGTTCCGGAATGTCAAAAATTGATTTGGTTCCTTTGTCCAGTGTGGAAGTAAATGGTATTCTAAGCTGTACACTGGTTAGTAAAATTATGGATGATGGTGGAGACATCAGTACGGATTATTTTAACAAAGATCTGGATATGCATAAGGAATATATTGGCATTAAACTTCCGGATACATATTATAAGAATTATTACTCTGGTGATGAAGTCAAGGGTATTGATTTAATCTGTTTAACTAAAGATGGAAGTCCAATAGCAAATCGTGAATTGAATATTGATGTAAAATTAACCAATTGGGATTGGTGGTACGAGATAAGAAGAAATGAATCCTGGATGTCCAATAATTTTATTGATCATGATTTGTTTACTAAAAAAGTTAAAACGGACGCCAATGGTAAAGCAAGTTTTAATATCAAAGTTGAGAGATATAAAAATTATTATTTCACTGTCTCCAGTACAAATTCCGAGCAAACGGCTGGAGCGTTTTTTTATACCGGTTGGAGTTCTGAAAATGGAGATCAAAAGGATTTTGTGCAAACTTTAAATTTTTCCCCTGATAAGGAAAAATATCAAATTGGTGAAAAGGCAAATTTTAGTTTGCCAGGTGCTTCTAATGGTACGTATTTAATTCATATAATCCGAGACAATAAAATTATCCGGTCAGATATTGTGAAGCCATCTTTACCTAAAACAGAATATAATTTGCCCATAACTTCCGAAATGTTTCCCAATGCATATGTTGATGTGACTCTGTTGCAAGGAATAGCTAATAAAACCAATGACTTGCCATTAAGATTATATGGGGTATCTCCTGTAATGGTTGAGAATGAAAATTTAAGATTAAAGCCCATTATTACTATGAGTGATAAGATTAGACCGGATGAAGATTTTAAAGTTGAAATATCTGAGGCCGGTTCTAAAATAATGGCCTATCAATTAATGCTTGTTGATGAAGGACTATTAAATCTAACTAGGTTTAAAACACCGGATCCCTATGGGGATATGTTTCAAAAGGAAGCCATGAGAATGCTTACCTGGGATAATTATGATCAATTTATTGGTAATGAAATTAAGACACTACAAAGGATATTTGGGATTGGAGGAGACCAAAGTTTAAGTGCAGAAGAATTGGCCAAACAAAAAAGATTCAAGGCAGCTGTTCTAATGAGCGGACCCCAATATTTAGCAAAGGGTGAAAAAAAGATTCATCATTTTAAAATTGAAAATTACATTGGATCCATGCGTGTAATGGTTATTGCCAATAACCAAACTGCATTTGGAGCTGCTGATAAAACTGTCATCGTTCGAAATGAATTAGCGATGCAAATTGGATTTCCAAGAGTAGCTTCGGTTACTGATAAAATATCCATTCCGGTAACCATATTTAAGTATGAAGATGGGATAAAATCGGCTGATATCAATCTTAAAGTGACTGGTCCATGTACATTAAGTGGTGGAGCCACCAAAAGCGTAAGTTTTAAAGACTCTAAAGAATCCACCGTATGGTTTGATCTCATGCCAACGGGTAATATTGGGCAAGCTACCATTGAAGGCTTTACACAAAGTGGTTCATTTAAATCAACATCAAAGGTTGAATTTTTCATTGATAATCCCAATCCAGTGAGTACGAAAGTATCCAGCATTCATTTGGAATCAGGTGCCTCCAAAGAAATCAAGTTAGACGAATACGGAATGAAGGGAACTCAAAAGGTATTTATGGAAGTTTCTTCCATTGGTTCGATTCAGACAGAAGAAAATTTGAAAAAATTAATTGATTATCCGCATGGCTGTGTCGAGCAAACAATATCGTCTGTTTTTCCTCAACTCTTCCTGGAAAATTTTATTGAGCTAGATGTATCCAAAGTTAAAGAATTGAAAAACAATATTGCTGCGGGAATAAGTAAGTTACAGGGCTTCCAATGCAGTAACGGTGGTTTATCCTATTGGCCAGGGTCATTTAGTACGGAGGATTATTGTTCTGCTTATGCTTATTACTTTTTGATGGAAGCCAAGAAAAAAGGATATCAGGTTCCGGATGCATTTTTATCCAAATTGGGAAAATATCTTTCTGCTGCCAGTAATGCTTATCAAGAAGACAAATATCGCAGTGATTCCAAATATATTGATTTTATACAAGCTTACAGGCTCTATGTATTATCTCTTGCTTCATCACCTGAATGGGGTGCAATGAATAGACTTCGGTTGAAGAATCCAGTTGGTCAAATGACAAGATGGATGTTAGCAGGTGCCTATGCAGTAGGCGGAAAAACAGACATTGCGAAACAAATTATTGCTAATTTACCAACGGTATTTGCCAGTTCAGATTGGAGTGATAATTATTATGGTTCAGACATAAGGGATGAGGCATTTGTCTCGATGGTATTGTCGGATCTTGGAAGTAAGGAACTATCACAAGATGTAATTCAGGATGCTGTTTCTAAGCTTAATAAAAATCCGTATCCTAACACACAGGAATTAAGTACCACAATGCTAGCATTGGGGAAAATTTATAAAAATGCAAATCTAAAATCTAATAAATTGTCATGCAATTACAGCTGGAACGGAAAGTCAGAATCCATTAGTACCAATCAATTAATTTATCGGGTTGGTTTGAATTCAGACAAAACGAATTCTTTATTAGTCTCAAATACGAGTGCCATTCCTTTGACTTTTACTATTTATCAATTTGGTAAAGAATTGCCTGGAAGCAGTGTTAACAAATCCAATGGCTTAAGGCTTGATATTAGTTACCTTAGCAAATCAGGACAAAAGATAGACCTCAACAATCTAAAGCAGGGTGATAATATTAAAGCACTTATTCGAATAACCAATACAGGAACCTTTGGGTATTTGAAAAACCTGGCACTTACTGCAGTATTTCCATCAGGATTTGAAATTGAAAATACTAGAATCGGAGGAATCAGTAATCTTCCGTCAAGAGTGAATTATGCCGATTATAGAGACGATAGGATAATGTATTATTTTGATCTTGATGCCGGCAAATCACTGGATCTAGATATCCATTTAACCGCTGCTTATGCAGGAACGTACTTAAGCCCGCTCCTTGAATGCGAAAGCATGTATAAGCCGGCAATACAAACTCTTTATCGTTCTGGTATTGCCAAAATTAGTGTTCGCTAAGGCTTTGAAAAGCATGTTTAGAGGGCTGGTCATTGGAGCCTTTGTCATTTGGATATTAAGTATTGGTTGGGCAGATTCATTTCACAAGAATCAGGATTATTCTAAGATTGTTTATGCTGAGGATGGAACTATACTTTCACTGAAAGTTAGTACCGATGGGCAATGGAGATTTGAACCACAACATGCATTACCTGATAATTATGTAAAAGCTTTACTGATATTTGAGGATAAACATTTTTTTAATCACCCGGGTATAGACCTGATAGGAATAGCACGAGCGGTATATTTAAATTTAAAACATAGACATATTGTTAGTGGCGGTAGCACGATAACCACACAACTTGCTAGATTATTACTCCATTCCAGAGACAGAAGTATCTATACAAAATTAAAAGAGTTTGTATTAGCCATTGGGTTAGAAACCAGGTATTCAAAAAATAAAATTCTTAACTTATACAGTCAAAATGCCCCAATGGGTTCAAATGTTACGGGAATAGAGGCTGCAATGTTTAGATATTTTAATAAGTCTTTAAAAGAGCTAAGTTGGGCTGAAGCAGCTTTACTGGCTGTATTACCTAATCAGCCGTCCTGGATGCATATTGCTAAAAACCGCAGTAAACTATTAGAAAAAAGAAATGCATTGCTTTTGAGGTTGTTAACAGCAAAACTTGTCGATAAAGATGAATTTGATTTGGCCCTGTTGGAACCCTTACCTCCTAAACCGGAAAAAATAAATCGCAATGCTCCACATCTATTGGATTATTTGTCTTCAGAATATCCGGCTCAAAGTAGTTTTCAAACAACCATTGATGCTAGATTACAAATCAGAATGAATGAATTGTGTGAAATACATAATAAAATCCTAAGTCAAAATGATATAAACAATATCGCCTTGTTACTCATCGATAATCATGATCAACAAGTGAAAGCTTATGTTGGAAATATTATTCATGACAGTCTTCGTATGCCAAATGATGAGGTCAATATGATTCATGCCAATCGGAGTTCTGGAAGTATACTTAAGCCGTTGCTATTATCTGCTTGTCTGGACGCAGGAATAGTAAGCACTCAAAGTTTGATTCCAGATGTACCCATCGTAATTAATGGCTTTAGGCCCGAAAACTTTTCCAGACAATATTCAGGAGCTTGTACTGCAGCAGAGTTAATAAAATATTCTCTAAATATTCCCAGTGTGGTTTTACTTAAAGATTATGGCATTCCAAGATTTTATAGTGATCTTGAAAAATTGGGTATTACGAGTTTATTTAGAAAACCAATGGAATATGGTTTATCTCTAATTCTAGGTGGTGCAGAAGTAAATATGTGGGACATAGGAACCACTTATGCTTATTTATTTTATACCATGAATAATTACAACCAATTTCAGCACAAATACCTTCCTCGAAATAATTTTCATCTGGTAATACTTTCAAAGGATTCTATACATCCATCAGAATTAAAAAACGAAGTTCAGGTCTTTTCAGCTGGGTCAATATCCAAAATGTTTGAAACGATGAGGAATTCAATTCCTTCACAAAATCATGGGTACTCAACAGAAGAAAAAGTTCGTTTTGCATGGAAAACCGGAACATCCTTTGGATTTAAAGATGCCTGGTGCATTGGGATTAGTCCGAATTATACCGTATGTGTCTGGGTTGGAAATGCCAATGGCTTATCAAGGCCTGGGCTGATCGGTGTTGAATCTGCGGCGCCAGTTATGTTTAACGCTATGAGTGAATTGGCTCAACCAACTGAATGGACGACACCATTTGATGATTTGAAAGAAATTTCGGTCTGTCACGAGTCAGGTTATTCTCCCGGTGAAAACTGCCAAACTATTGATCAAATCTTTACCAGCAGTAAGGCCGCTCCACTCAAAATCTGCCCCTACCACCAATCCATACTGGTGGACGAATCGGAAAAATTTCGAGTTAACCCAAATTGTGAAATAAAATCAAAGTTGAAGTCATATTTCGTTCTTCCACCACTGATGGCTCATTATTTTAAGAAACATAATTTTAATTATCCTGAAATGCCACCTGAAAGGATGGATTGTCTTGGTACCATGACATCCTCTGAAACAGAGATGGATTTTATTTATCCCAATTCAAATACCTCGGTAATAGTCCCTATTGATCTTGATGAGGAAAAAAATACAGTCATATTAAAGGCTGTTCATAAGAACAAAAGGGCAACCATATTTTGGTTTTTGGATGATCAATTTCTGGAACAAACACATGAAAATCATGAAGTTAAATGTCGTCCGGGACCTGGAAAACATCTGCTAACGATATCGGATGAATCGGGAAATAATCGCATGATTGGTTTTGAAGTAATTCGGTAAAAAAAATTGAAGTTCCAAATTTTTATAGTTTTGCAACGTTTTTGAATAGCTAAAGTTCGATATGTCTACAAAGCTTCTTATTGTTGAGTCTCCCGCCAAAGCGAAGACAATTGAAAAATTTCTTGGTAAGGACCAAATATCTAAAGGTAAAAAGGGGCTTGGCAAACTTTTGCAGTCAATTTCTT
>WBZT01002653.1_pt1 | contig 12284 bp, 10 predicted proteins | sample 5204241 | NCBI WGS metagenome assembly WBZT01 (sample SAMN12344358, study PRJNA552823) | activated sludge metagenome | biome: Activated sludge suspended growth; feature: Nitrification reactor; material: Wastewater; isolation source: activated sludge from nitrification reactor of wastewater... | reverse complement strand
GATTGAAGAGCCGCTTTTGAATTAAAGACTTGCCCCGAATTTGCAGACTTATCAACCCGACCTGCATCGCTCTTGAGTTGTTTCGCCTGCCGATAAGGCTCATGGGGATAAAGAAAGCAAAGCCAGCAACCAGCCAAAATCGCAGTCTCTAAAAGAGAACCGATTGCAGGTGGTCACGGAGTGTTTATGCTTGTGTGGTTTCACGCCATGAGAAGTTCGGTGCTTTGGCGGAACATTTAAGAGTGATTGCAGGTGTTAATTAGGAAAAAGCTGGGATGCATTTATTTGAATTTAGAAAGCTATTGCATAGGCTTAGCATTACTCAGGTAAAATAAAGGCCACTAAAAAGTATAAAAACGAGCATACGCCTTGAACGCAGTAGAAATTGAACAAGCCATTAGCGACTTAGCCGAGCAACCATTTGACGCGGCTAATTTCCCCTATGCGTTTTTAGAGGCGTTTGGCAATAAAGAAACCACCATTAAGCGACTTAGAAGTAGTGGCGAGAATAAATCTGATGTAGGCAGTGATTCAATTTTTGGTGTGCTTCAGCGTAATAACATTCACATTGCCGTTTGCAATGTGGGTGAGACAATCATCACTTTGGATAAACTACGCGCCAGCCCTGCGACTGAGAAGGCCAAAGCCAAGTTTATTTTAGCCACCGATGGTGTAGATTTTGAAGCAGAAGACTTAACCACAGGTGAAACGGTTGCTTGTGCCTACCCAGACTTTCCCAACCATTTTGGCTTGTTTTTAGCCTTAGCTGGTATTTCCACTGTTAAGCAAATCCGCGAAAGCACCTTCGACATTCGCGCTACCAGCCGTTTAAATCGGCTATATGTTGAGCTATTAACGCACAATCCAGACTGGGGCACTGCCGAACGTCGCCATGACATGAACCACTTTATGGCGCGTTTAATCTTCTGCTTTTTTTCTGAAGATACCGATATTTTTAACGGCAACGACCTCTTCACCGCCACCATCGAGCAAATGAGCGCCAAAGATGCCTCAGATATAGATTGGGTTATTAGCGAAATATTCCGTGCCATGAATACAAAGATTGAAGATCGTGCATCAGGCAATTTCAGGTCATGGGCAAATGGTTTCCCGTATGTGAATGGTGGTTTGTTTTCAGGTAGTACCGAGACCCCCAAATTCACCAAAATTGCGCGTTCTTATCTATTGCATGTTGGCAAATTAGATTGGACTAAAATCAACCCCGATATTTTCGGTAGCATGATTCAAGCCGTGGCGGATGACGAAGAGCGCGGCGCACTCGGCATGCACTACACCAGCGTGCCCAATATCCTCAAAGTGCTTAATCCGCTGTTTTTGGATGACCTGCGAGCAGAACTTGAAGCCGCAGGTGATAATCCACGTAAGTTACTTAATCTGCGCAAGCGCATGGCGCATATCCGCGTGTTTGACCCAGCCTGTGGCAGCGGCAATTTTTTAGTGATTGCCTACAAACAAATGCGTGAGATAGAGGCCGAAATCAACAAACGCCGTGGTGAGTTACACCTCAAGTCTGAAATACCACTCACCAATTTTAGAGGCATAGAGCTGAGAGACTTTTCCGCAGAAATCGCTCGACTGGCACTGATTATTGCAGAGTATCAGTGCGATGTGGTCTACATCGGTCAAAAAGAAGCGCTGCAAGCCTTTTTGCCACTTGATTCGCAAAATTGGATTACTTCTGGCAATGCCTTAAGACTAGATTGGTTAACTATCTGCCCACCCACGGGGACGGGAGTAAAACTAGTTTCTGATGATTTATTTAATACACCACTAGACCAAGCTGAGATTGATTTTGAGAATGAAGGTGGGGAAACTTATATTTGTGGCAATCCTCCCTACAGAGGCAGTTCTTGGCAATCCAAAGATCAAAAAGAAGATATCGAAGATATTGCTAAACCTATTCTCAAGTCATGGAAAAGTTTAGATTATGTAGCTGGGTGGATTTTAAAGGGAGTGCTATATTTAAAACACGTTGATGCAAATTTTTCATTTGTTACAACCAAAACAATTTGTGAAGGTGAGCAAGCTCCAATTTTGTGGCCATATGTATTCAAATCAGGAACTCAAATACAGTTTGCACACACAGCATTTAACTGGTCAAACTTAGCCTCAAACAAAGCTGGCGTAACTGTAATTATTGTGGGTCTTGGTAAAGCAAGCACTGAAAAAAGGTTATATAGCGATGACAAGTGTCGTATTGTTAAAGAGATAAGCCCATACCTTACTCCAGGATCAAACGTTGTAATAGTTAAATCAATGACTCCGATTGGTCAGCAAGCAAAAATGTTAAGGGGTAATATGCCAAGCGATGGTGGCAACTTGATATTTTCAAAAACTGAAATTGAAGACTTAATAAAATCTAAGGAGCTGTCAAAAGAATTTGTAAAGCCTTACATGGGAGCAAGTGAGGTAATTAATTCAAAATTACGTTATTGCCTTTGGATTGAAGACCAAAAACTAGAACAAGCATTAAAATTTCCATTCATATGTGAGCGCGTTAATGCTGTAAAAGAAATGCGTTCAAGTAGTAGCGCTCCAACCACCAGAGAAACAAAGGTTGCACCTCACCGTTTCATGCAAATTGAAGGAGTTGCTGAGAGATATAGCATAGCGATTCCCGCAATTACATCAGAAAATAGAGATTATCTGCCAACAGCCCTACTTGATGGCTCAATCATATTATCAAACAAATGTTACGCGTTATATGATGCCCCTTTGTGGAATTTTTCATTAGCCTCTTCGAAATTACATCAAGTTTGGATTGGAACAGTTTGTGCGCGCATGAGGTTCGATTTCTCATATTCAAATACCCTAGGCTGGAACACCTTCCCCGTCCCCAAGCTCACCGAAAAAAACAAACAAGACCTCACCCGTTGCGCTGAGGATATTCTGCTGGCAAGAGAAGCGCACTTTCCCGCCACCATTGCCGATTTATACGACCCCGACAATATGCCCGAATACCTCCGACGAGCCCACGACCGCAACGACGAAGTGCTAGAACGCATCTACATCGGTCGCCGCTTTAAAAATGACACTGAGCGACTAGAAAAACTGTTTGAGCTTTATACGCAAATGGCTAAATCGGCAAAATGATGAATCAATTACTTAATCTCAATATTGATAAGGATAAGCTTCTCGTTAAAAACAGAGAGAGTGAGCATCGTGAATTTAAAAGGCAATTTGATAATGGGTCAATTTGGAAATATGCAAAAACAATAGTGTCATTTGCGAACAAAGATGGCGGTGTAATTTTTTTTGGTATTGCAGATACCCCTCGAACTTTAGTCGGCATAGATGGTTTAGAACTTGATAGCTTGGTGATTGCAAATTTTTTAAAAGAGTATTTTGAGCCAGAAGCGCCTATCGAACTAGGTGGGCTTGAAATTCTTACAAAAAAAATCCTTTATATATTAGTTGAACCATCATTGAACAAACCAATAATTTGTAAAAAGAGAAAAATTCAGAAAGCTGATAAAGCTGGGTTGTCTGATAAAGAGCTTTTAAGAGAGGGAGCTATTTACTATCGATATGCCTCTGCAAGCGAAGAAATTAAATATCCTGAATTAAAAAAAATATTAGATGACAGGGTTCAGGATGTATTTAAATCATTAGTTGATAACATAACCCTTATAAATAAAGTTGGTTTAGACCATGCGGCAATAGTAAATGCATATGATTTTTCAGGGGATGGTAAAGCTAGCTCGATTTATATGACAAAAAAAGACTTATGTAATGCTGTGGGAGTAAAAAACTATATTTTTGCGGTTTTATGGAAGTTAAATTTACTTGATAATCAAGATTATCACTACTCGGGGAAGCATGGAAAAAACACTCTTCACAAATTCACCTTGGAAACTAAAGAAATTATTTTGAAGAATTACCCATTGGATATGGATATGCGTTCTGAGGTCATCAAACAAATTGATGCAGAGTACAGGGCAGCAGCTTTAGCAAAGAAAGAAATAAAATAATTATGATAAATAATCAAATTCCTTCCGTTTCCGTAAGCTACGCTTCTAACGGCAGTTCTACAAAAGCCAACGAGCTTGGTATGCGCGTGATGCAAGAACGTGCTTATGAAAAGCGCGGTGAGCAATATTTACTTATTAAATCACCGCCAGCTTCAGGTAAGAGCCGTGCGTTGATGTTTATTGCTTTGGATAAACTGAATAATCAGGGTATTAAAAAAGCTATTATTGTAGTGCCTGAAAAATCTATCGGTGCGAGTTTTAATGATGAGCCTTTAAGCCAATTTGGTTTTTATCAAGATTGGCAAGTTGTACCTAAATGGAACTTGTGTAATTCACCAGGTGAAGATGGTGGCAAGGTGAATTCAGTCAAAGCATTTTTAGAAAGCGATGACCGAATTTTAGTATGCACCCATGCTACGATTAGATTTGCTGTAGATAAATTTGGCATTGAAGTTTTTGATGATTGTTTGATTGCAGTAGATGAGTTTCACCACGTCAGTGCAAACCCAGATAACAAGCTTGGTGTCCATCTTGGCGAATTTATTACGCGTGGCAAGGTACATATAGTGGCCATGACGGGTTCATATTTCCGAGGCGATGCTGAGGCTGTTTTGTCGCCGCAGGATGAAGCTAAGTTTGAGACTGTGACTTACACTTATTACGAGCAACTCAATGGGTATGAGTACCTTAAAACGTTAGATATTGGCTATTACTTTTACTCAGGTTCTTACATTGATGAAATCACAGATGTTTTAGATACCCACTTGAAAACCATCATTCATATCCCTAATGTGAACTCACGTGAAAGCACGCAGCGCGGTAAAACCACTGAAGTGAGTGAAATTTTAGGCGCAATGGGCGAATGGAAAGGCAAAGACCCTGCAACTGGGTTTGATATTGTGGAAACTGCTGACGGCCGCATATTGAAAGTTGCTGACCTTGTAGATGATGGCCCAGAAAGACATTCTAAAGTGCTGACTGCACTTAAAGACCCTGCACAAAAACATAATCGTGACCATGTGGATGTAATTATTGCGCTTGGTATGGCTAAAGAAGGTTTTGACTGGATTTGGTGCGAGCACGCATTAACGATTGGCTATCGCTCAAGCCTCACTGAGATTATCCAGATTATTGGCCGTGCAACACGCGATGCGAAAGGTAAAACACGTTCAAAATTTACTAACCTAATTGCTGAGCCAGATGCTTCTGAAGAAAAAGTAACGGATGCTGTTAATGACACCTTAAAGGCCATTGCAGCAAGCTTGCTCATGGAACAGGTGTTGACACCTAAATTCAATTTCACACCTAAAAATCCTCAGTCAATAGCAATGGATGGTTTTGATTATGGTGAAAGTGGTTACAACCCTAATGGCAATAATGTTGGTTTTAATGATGAGACAGGGCAATTCCATATTGAAATAAAGGGGCTTGTTGAACCCAAAAGTAAGGATGCACAGCGCATTTGCCAAGAAGATTTGAATGAAGTGATTACAGCCTTTGTGCAAGATAAAGCTACGATAGAGCGCGGTTTGTTTGATGACGAAATGGTGCCAGAAGAGTTAACGCAAGTGCGCATGGGCAAGATTGTTAAAGACAAGTACCCTGAGTTGGATGCGGATGATCAGGAGGCTGTTAGGCAGCATGCAATTGCAGCACTCAACATGACGCAGCAAGCTAAAAAGTTTGTGAATGAACATACCAGTGATGACGAGCGAGCAGGTAGCACTGCATTTATTCAAGGTGTAAGAAGATACGCCATGGATGTACGTGATTTGGATATTGATTTAATTGACCACATTAATCCATTTAGTGAAGCTTATGCCATATTAGCCAAAGCAATGAATGAGGAAAGCCTGAAGCAAGTGCAAGCGATTATTTCTGGCAAGAAAGTGAGCATGTCTATGGATGAGGCACGAGAACTTGCAAAACGTGCATTAAAATTTAAGCAAGAGCGTGGTCGCTTGCCTGCACTCACATCAGCTGACCCTTGGGAAAAGAAAATGGCCGAAGGTGTTGCATACCTTGCACGCATGAAGGCTGAGGCGGCCAATGGCTAAAGCACAGTTTACAGATGAAGATGACGAGCTTCTTGCTGAGCTTGGAGTAGATGTTGAGGCAAAGTCAAGAAGTAGTCGTACTCCGCGTGAAGAGCGAGTTATTGCGGGTTTTGAAGAAATTGAGCGCTTTGTAGAAGAGCATGGGAGATTGCCACTGCACGGTGAGGATAAAGATATTTTTGAACGAACCTATGCGGTAAGGTTGGATAAAATACGATCATCATCTGACTGCATGGAGACATTGGCCGTACTTGATAAAAATGGTTTGTTAACAAATGCACCTAATCTGGTTGAAAAGACACTAGACGATTTGGATGATGATGCATTACTTGCTGAACTTGGTGTAGGCCAAGTAGGTGATAGTGATATTACTAAGCTTACACACGTTAAAACCCGTGCTGAGAAGAAGGCGGCTGAAGAAATTGGTAGTCGCTCGCTTTGCAAAGACTTTGAAGATTTCCAACCTCTACTCTCACAAATACAAGCTGATTTAAAAACAGGCATTCGTAAAACGTTACGCTTTAAAGAAGATGCGAGTATCAATAAGGGTGAATACTTTATTCTTGGTGGCCAGATTGCATATATTGCTGAAGTGGGTAAGTTAACTCAAGATGCCTACAGTAAATGGGATGCAAGACTCCGTATCATTTTTGATAATGGTACTGAAAGCAATATTTTGCTTAGGTCGTTACAAAAGGCTCTTTACAAAGATGAATCTGGCCGCAGGATTACAGACCCCAATGCTGGCCCATTGTTTGATGACTTCGTAGAAAACGACGATATTGAGAGCGGCACAATCTACGTGCTAAGAAGTAAATCCGACCATCCAGAAATTAAACAAAACTCAAATTTACTACATAAAATTGGTGTTACTGGCGGTAGTGTTGAAAAACGATTAGCTAATGCAAAACTTGATCCTACGTTTTTAATGGCAGATGTTGAAATTGTGGCCACTTATGAACTATATAACATTAACCGCACTAAACTTGAAAACCTGCTTCATCGTTTTTTTGAGGTGGCCAGATTAAATATTCAAATCAGTGATCGCTTTGGTAATCCAATAAATCCACGTGAATGGTTTTTAGTGCCGATATTTATAATTGATGAAGTCGTAGATAAAATTAAAGATGGTAGTTTAAGTAAGTATCGTTATGATCCAAACTCTGTCAAATTACTCGAGCACTAAACTCACTAAGTAGCTAGTTAAATAGGCCGCCCATTAGATGATTGCTGAATTATTAATACTTAAACAAATTATCTTTTAAACCAATCTTGCTGTTTTTCTAATCCACATTTCGCCATATTTCTTTTAACAAGGTTTTTGCATGAATAAAGTACATCCCATGGTATTTCATTTATTTCATCAGCAATATCCAGATATGATTGAAGCTCATGAGTTAATGCTTTAGAAATCTTGGATTCCAGTTCTATATTAGGTGCATATATATTTGATACCGAATAATCACTTTCAGAACCAAGCCATAATATTTTATCCCTCCAAACAACAAAATGGCTTCCACATCCATTGTCACGCCAAACAGAAGGGAAAAGAGTGATGCCATGATTTGTTCTATATAAACGCCACGCCTTACCTGCTCTGGGGTCAAGGTTGATAGTTAAAAATTCTCCACATCCATCTGGGCATGAAAATACTATCGAACGTACATTCCCTCGTTTTACAATTACAACCTGTCCTGGCTCTTTTAAGAGGTGGTTAGCATCTCCAACTCTCTCCACTTCTGAGATGAATGATAGTTTTGTGGCGCGCTTTTCGTTAAACATTTTAACTTTTACTTTTTATATTCGTTATCAATTTACAAGCTAAGTAATAGGCATAAACTCGTCGTTGCTCTTCAATTTTTCTATCTTTCCCACTACGTTTTGGTTCATCATCTAAACTGTAGGTGGCAAATTTATACATCCAGTACGAAAGGCACGCTTGGTATTCTTCATAACTGTTGTCTAACAGAAGCGGGAAAGCTAAAGTTCTTATTTGTCTTATGGAATTCCATATTAAGGCGAATTTCTCTGGGTTATGCTTAACTTTTGGTAATCCAATGTGATTGTTTTGCAAACTGTATAACTCATCGATTACTATTTTCCATTCATCGAAAGGTATTGCTGGCCATTTATAGAACGCAATCCATATCTCAAGGGCAGCAGAGTCTATAGAACTTGGACCCCAGTGAACTTTTGTAAAGTCAATAAGTATCGCTTCATTATCTCTTACTTGAACATTCTCGGTGTGCAAATCTCCATGTACCCTGGTATTAACAAAATTTACTTCAAGACTAGTAAGTAACTCAATTAGTTTTTCAGGTGGTTCAATGTGCTGAAAATGTTTTTTTGCTTGTTGCCATCTTTTTTGCAGTAATGAGAGCTTGGTCGCATTGGGATGTTTAAAACAATCATGAAACAATTTGGATTTTATATTAGGATTTATAGAGTGTCGCCATGCACGCAATGAGTCTTCAAAAAGAGAATTAATTACTGATTTCGAATTCCCAGCAATTATGCTGTCCCAAAGAGATGCTGCATTTTCAACAAAGTTTCCTATAAGCAGGCCGTTGGATGCTCCTAGAATACATCTATTGGGGTCAATATTTGGCCTTAGATTAAAAGGTACTAATGGTAAAACGTGATTTATATAATTTTCATGTTCCTTTGAAATATTTTCGAGTGAATCAAATTTAGCAAAAAACGGCATTGGTTGTTCATTTTGTATTGTGGCGTGAATGCAATATATCCCTGATGCAGAAAATCCTGGTTTTAATGGAAGTAAGTGGATTTCTGTACAATCTGAAAAAGCTCTTTTTAGAAATACTTTCTGATAATCTTCAAGCGCTAAGGTATTTGGTTTTATTTCACATGTTTCAATATAAGGTAATCCAACGTTGGTAAGATGTTTAAATACGCGTCTTGGAAGTTCATTTGGATTTTTAGTATCCCTTATTATTCTAATAATCCTATTTTGCTCTAACCTAGTTGCAATAGTTTTTTTATTTATAGCAACGAAATCATTTTCTGTGCATTCGACCAGTACGATTAGCCCATGATTTAGTGCTGGGATTATTAAGCTTTCTACTCTTGTATGAAATAAGCCAGCTTTATTCGCTGGAACACTGATTATTAATGCGCATGAACTTGCGAAATCGCTATGATTTAAACTACGCTCATTTGTAAGATATCTAACAGTTAGTTCTAAAACCTCAAAACTTGATTTTGTCGTCTGACTGGCCTCGTGACCAAGCCAAAGAACTAAGCTGCGATTTGTAATCAAGGTTTATTAGGCCTTGTAGGTAAAGTGCCATGGTGACCTAATCCTAGCGCACCATTTTTTGAGCAAACTATACATGTAGGATTCTGACTTTGCATTGCTGACCTCAAAGCCCCTTTGATTCCATCATAGTATTGCAATCTTGCCTTGGCTGGAATGTTGGTTACAGCTCCCAAAAACATAGTTACCGCCAACGACGATATAGTTCCGTTCAATGAGATAACAGCAGGTTCTGGCTCGCCGATACTTGAATGAAAATAGGGGTCAGCTTTCACTTGTTCTTCATTCATCATTTCACGGCGTATTGTATTTCCATCTAATACATTCCCACATACAAGGCAGCCCAGTCCTGGCGAAAGCATTTGCACGCGCCCTGAGATATAAGACACAAGACCATCTTTAGTAGAGATACTAACTCCCATATCTATACAAGGGATAAAGTACTGGTAAGCAATTTGATTAATTACGGCGCGGCTTGCATGTGAGTCGGTACAACAAAATATGAAATCACAATTTAACAATTGCTCAGCTATATTTTCATAAGTCACATCGCCTTTCATGGCTCGGACTTTAGTTTTATTATTGATTGAATATATATTACGCTTCGCTACCTCCACTTTAGGCGCTCCCACGTCAGCGGAGGTTGACCCAACTAGGCGATTTAAATTTGTCAACTCAATGTCATCTGGGTCAATTAGTAAAAAATCGGTTCCACCTAAGTAAGCTAATTGATTTGAGACAAACGAACCCGTACCACCAAGCCCAACTATACCAATTTTTAATTGCTCTATAACTGATTGACCTTCTTTACCAAAGGCTCTAACTTGACGATCATGATTTTCAACCATGGTATGAATTGGTAACCTGCTGGATGAAATTACCCTACGGTCAGTACCAACTTGGAGCACATCTATTTCTTCTTGTGAGCCTAATTTTCTAGCCATACACCCATCATTCCCAATAACTAAGGCTGCATGGGTAATATCAGGCACTCGTTCTTTCATAAAAGCGGCAAGCTCTTTTTCGCCTTCATCGTCGATATGAGAAAATGTAGGTTTGATATATGTATTTGGATGAGTGTGGCAAAACACTACAGATTGACGAGCAGATCTTGCTCTTTTTACTATTGAGATAAGAAAATCAGGCTTTATTTCAGAAAGATTAGAAGTTCTAACAGAGTAAAAATCATCTGGTATAACAACTATTTCAGATACCAACAGATGCTCGTCCTGCGAAGTATATGTGTTATTTGCTAGAATAATCGCGCAACTCTCAAGGTCGCATACTAAAAGTTGCGAAGATAAGTCTGTGTAACTATTACCCTGAAAAATTAGTTTTGTCACTTTGCTTCGCGGAATCTATTCATTATTACACCTATATAACTCAGTAAATTATCTCTATTAGCATTCCAACTTCCTACATGCCAAGAAAACCAAAGTAGAGGTTCCGTGAGCTCTGGGGGTGCTGAGATGTTGCTAGCTTGTGGCATAGTGCCATTCATAAGACGTAAATCCGTATCCGCCCAAAAGCAATCAGGATTACCAAATGGATATCCACTAGGTGCAATAAACTTAATTGTTGAAAATTGTTTATTCCATCCTTCTGGTAGTTTTTCATTTGGCAAAGTAATCACGGCTGCTCCACTAGGCAAAGGGTCCATTGTGGCATTCGGATACTTACTTGTGACTGACTCAAATTGAGACTGTAATGGTGTCATAACACTTACCCAAAAGTCGCTGGTGGAACTGAGTAAAAATGTTTAGGTCTGCCATGTTCATTCAGATTTACAGTTGTATTATCTTCAATCGTTTTATCAGGATCATCGCCATGTCCTTCCAGTACGAGCGCGTGCGTTTGGTCAAACCCAGGGATTAGTGCTTTAATTTGTGCCCCAGTTAACGTAGCATGTTCAGTAGTAATTTTTTCTGAACCAAAAAAGAAAAAATATTCTTTTTCATGTTTATTTGTTTCCATTTTTATCACCTATAAATAATATTTTAATCAAAGACTACCATCCTAGTGTTAGAAACTCAACTAATTGATAATGCGATTAAACTACCTAAACGCATTAATCTTGACACCAACAAACCGTAAGTTATACTGAACACAAATGTAAGGATAACCTCACATAAATAAATCGTCAAGTATATTATACGATTTAGTTCAATAAAATTACTTAACTTTGGAGATGATATGTCATTAGCTACTAAGTTGGCTGAGCTTAGAAGCAAGAAACACCTATCATTACAACAAGTTGCTGATAGGGTCAATGTTTCAAAAGCATTAATATGGGAGCTTGAAAAAGGGCGTATTGCAAATCCCTCAATGGAGGTTATATCTAAACTAGCATCACTTTTTGAAGTAAGCATTGATGGGTTAATGGATAACTCACGTGCAGACCCTGAAGATCAAACTTTTGAAGAAGAGGCATTAGTTTTTTACAAAGATTTCAAGAAGCTTCCGCCTGAAGTGCAAGAAGTGCTTCGCAACCAAGTGCAATTGTTTAAGGCACAAATAAATAATAAAAAGTAGAGGGTATACATATGCTAACTCTTGATCGCGTGGAGATTGCAGACATCCATAATCCAGAAAAGTTAGTTCAAGCTATTTATGAACAAATACCAGACATGCCCATCCCGGTACCGATTGAAGATTTGGTAATTGCAAATGACATAAAAAAAATTGAGAAGTTAGTTGGTGCTCCAGAGTTTGTTGGTATGTTAGCTACAGACGAGTCTAAAAATTTTGGTCAAATATGGGTTGGTGGAGATATGCGTTCCACAAGACAACGCTTTACTATTGCGCATGAGTTTGGTCATTTTCTGTTTCCACATCATAAAGAAATGAAGTATCAGTGCACATCAAATGATCTTACTCAGAGTGAAGAAGGCAAAACTCCAGAAGCTGACCGAGAGTGGGAGGCTAATAGATTTGCTGCTGAGCTAATGCTGCCAAAGC
>WBZT01002652.1_pt1 | contig 12285 bp, 11 predicted proteins | sample 5204241 | NCBI WGS metagenome assembly WBZT01 (sample SAMN12344358, study PRJNA552823) | activated sludge metagenome | biome: Activated sludge suspended growth; feature: Nitrification reactor; material: Wastewater; isolation source: activated sludge from nitrification reactor of wastewater... | reverse complement strand
CGGATGCACGCAGTTACTATGCCCCATCACCAATTTCTCGTACCTCCGCCTCAACCGAGGTTCAAGTCGCAGATTTTCAGATCCATACCGCCCATTTTTAACCTATTTTCGAATTTGTGTAGATACCGATGCCCGGAGGGCGAGGGGAGAAGACTTCGGAGTCGTCGCCATTGCTGCAGATGCAGCGCGGCCCCTCTCCCGGAGGGCGAGGGGAGAAGACTTCGGAGTCGTCGCCATTGCTGCGGATGCAGCGCGGCCCCTCTGCCGGAGGGAGATGGGAGAAGACTTCCTTGAGCTTGGCTTCGGCCACGCTGCCGCCCAGCGTGAAGTCGAGCGCCTCGCCGCGATAGAGGCGCACCAGGTTGGCGAGGAAGCCGATCTGCGCCGACGTCCAGTCGCGATGCGCGCGGTCCACCTGCCGGTAGATGTGGCGGGCGTCGATGAAGAGCACGGTGTCGGCGCGCTTCGTCTTTGCCTTGCCCCGGTCGAGGAACCACAGCGTGCAGGGCAGCGTGACCGTGTAGAACATGTTGGGGCCGACGGCGACCATGACATCGACCGCCCGCGCCTCGATCAGCTTCTGCCGCAGGTCCTGCTCGCTGGACCGTGCATCGGAGGCCGAGTTGGCCATGACGAAGCCGGCGCGGCCGGCGGCGTCGAGCGCCGACCAGAAGAGCTGAATCCACAGGTAGTTGGCGTTGTCGGTGCGCGGCAGGCCGAAGGGGAAGCGGCGCCCGGCACCGACCATGTCGGCCAGCCGTTCCTTGTCGACCGCATTGACGTTGAACGGCGGATTGGCGAGGACGAAGTCGAAGGCGCCGGTGGCGTCGTGCGGGTCGTCGTAGTAGCTGTTGACGTTGCCGCCGTGGCGGATGTCGCCTTCCAGCCCATGCACGGCGAGGTTGAGGCGGCACAGGCGGCCGGTTTCGTCGGTCTTCTCGACGCCGCAGATGGCGAGTTCGGCGGCGGGATTTTTCTGGTGCTCGGCGACGAAGCGCGCCGACTGCACGAACATGCCGCCCGAGCCGCAGGCGGGGTCGAGGATGCGGCCGTGGAAGGGTTCGATGATCTCGGTGAGCAGCTTGACGATGCAGCTCGGCGTGTAGAACTCGCCGCCCTTCTGCCCCTCGCTGCGCGCGAACTCGCCGAGGAAGTATTCATAGATGCGGCCGAAGGCGTCGAAATCGACCGTCGCCGGAATCTCGGAGACCTTCTTCAGCAGTTCCTTGAGCAGGGTGCTGGTGAACAGGTTGTAGGTCCTGGGCAGCACGCCCGCCAACTGTGGGTTGTGCTGTTCGATGAGGCGCATGGCGGCGTTGACCCTGGCGCCGATGTCGGCGACCTCGGGCAGCGTCAGCAGGTGGTCGAAGCGCGCCTCGGGGGCGAGGTAGAGGATGCCTTCGGCGTGGTAGGCGGCGGCTTCCTCGACGCGGCTACCGCGTCGGGAACTGGTACCCACCGCTTCGAGTCTGGCACGCCGGGCGGCGAAGCGGACTTCGGCGAAGCGCAGGAAGATCAGGCCGAGGATGGGCCCGGAGTATTCCTGCGCCTTGAGGCCGGAATTGGCGCGGAACTGGTCGGCCGCATCCCACAGGCGCCTTTCGAGCGAGGCAGTGGCCGCGTCGTTTTTGGAAGGGGGCGATCCAGTGCATGCTCAGCCGGCCTCGCGGCTTGCCGGCCTGCTGCGGTCGGCATTGGCGGCGGCTGCGCGGTCGTCCTTGCGCAGTCTCTGCGGCAAGTCGGGAGCGGTGTGGAATGTGGTGTCGGTCATCGGTGCGGTACTGCCCTTGTCTTCTTGTTGGGGCGGTGACAGGGGGCGCTACATCTGTCGTCAAACGGGAATTCGATGCGAGCCGCTATTGTCCGCCAATGTCCGGGCAAGAACAAAAAGGCCGCGCATGCACCGCACCCGGTCACGTGACAGGATGCGCCACAACGGCAAGATTCACGGCACGGCTTCCCGGTGGCGGGCAACCGCCTCGGGCGGAACTTCACAGCGGCCGCGCCGAATCAGGTGTGGGCTTCCGAAATCACCGGCCTGGGGACCGACGGCTGGCTCCAGCGCGCCATCGTGAGGAGGCCGTCGAACCGGCGAGTCGTCGGCTGGTCGCTGAAGCCACGCAGGACGGTGAAGCTCGCCACCGACTGAACCGCTCGGCCGGGTCGGCGCAGGGATTGCCGCAGACCGTCTCAAGTCGCGAGTTCGGCCGGGGATACCGGTCTTCGCCGCGCCCAATCCTCCTGCACGCAAACCCGGATATCGCGAGTCGCGCTCAACGTAAGCACCTGTCCCGCCAATTTTTCGGCGTCGGCCAAACGGGTCGAGCAGATGGCATGCTTGATGTCGAGGAGTCGACCGGGACTGACGCTCAAGCTGCGGAATCCCAAACCGATCACGAGGTTCGCGTAAGCCGGGTCGCTGGCGATTTCACCACACAGTGAAAATGGTTTGCCCTTGCTCCTGGCCACCGTCGCCAGTGTGGCAAGCACCCGAATCACGGCAGGGTGCAGCGGGTCATAGGCGGACGGCATTTCGCCACCCAAGCGGTCGGCAGCCAGCAGAAATTGCACCAGGTCGTTGCTTCCGACACTGAAGAAATCGACCTCGTCGGCCAGTTGCTCGATGAGGATCGCTGCGGACGGGGTTTCGATCATGGCGCCGACGGGGATGCGGGGATTGAACGACTGGCCCTCCGCGGCGAGTTCGGCTTTCGCCCGGCCGATGGCGGTTTTGGCGGCGCGCAAGTCATCCAGTCCGTCGATCATCGGGAGAAGAATTTTCACCGGATGCGATGCGCTCAGCCGCAGTATGGCCCGCAACTGTGTGTGCAGGATCTGAGGGTGGGCGAGCAGCAGCCGAGTGCCACGACAGCCCATCGCCGGATTGGCTTCGTGCGGCAGTGGGAAGTAGTTCAGTGGCTTATCGCTGCCCACATCAAGAACGCGGATCACCGTTTCGCCGGGTTTTAGGTAGTCTGCCGTCGCGCGGTAGAACAGGTATTGCTCGTCCTCCGCCGGGAATTGGTCCTGGGCGGCGAAGACGAATTCGGTTCGATACAAGCCGACCCCATCAGCCTTTACATTCGCGGCAGCCGCTGCGTCGGCCGTTTGCCCGATATTGGCGGACAGCTTTATGTCGACACCGTCGCGCGTTACCGTCGGCACACCAATCAGGTCCTTCAAGGCACTCTTGTGCATCTGAAGGTTCGCCTCCAATCGATCGTAGCGACGCAGTAACTCCGGTTGCGGGTTGAGGAAGACACGCCCGGCCAGGGCATCTACGATCAGCAGGTCGTCCGTTTGTATTTTCCGGGTGGCCTCGGGCACATGCACGAGCATCGGGATGCCGAGGGAGCGGGCAAGGATCGTCGCGTGCGCGGTCAGTCCTCCCTTTTCGACGATGATTGCGCGCACGCCCTGGCCCTCCCACTGCGCGACGATGGAGGCGAGCAATTCGCTGGTGACAATCACACTTCCTTCCGCAGGGACGGGAGTGGCCTGTGGGACGTCCCCTACCAGATGGTCGAGGAGACGTTTGCCCACGTCATGGAGATCGGCGGCCCGCTCGCGGAAGTAGGGATCGTCGAGGCCACCGAACAATTTCATCAACTGCCTGATCGCCGCGTCGACCGCAGCCTCGACATTCATTCCCTTTTCGAGGCACAGGTCGCGGACCGTATCGTGCAGATGCACGTCGCGCATGAGCACGATCTGCGTTTCAAAGATCTCCGCTTGCTCTTTCCCCAGCGTGCGGTGGACCTTCTCCTGAACCTCCAGCAGCTTCACTTCTGCGGCGGCGACGGCGGCATCGAAGCGCTCGATCTCCATTTCTGCCTCGACCTTGCCCACCCGTCTTTGCGGAACGACCGTGCGCTTCCCGGCGCAGTCACATAACACGGCGCGTCCCCGGGCCAGGCCGGAGGACGCCACCTCGCCCAGAATCATCATGGTTTCGCTCACCGCAGCGGCTTCCAGCCCGGATCACTGAAATATTGCCCGTAGCGGTTGACCGCCTCTACCGCTCGCACGGCACCGGTTGCCGGCTTGTTTGCGGACTTGCCCTGCATCGTCTCGGCACTGCTGACGAGTTCGCCGACGATCAGATGAAGGTTGGCGTCCGCTGCGCGTTCGAGCTTGCATTCGGCGACGATGGTGGCAACCTGTGTATCGATCGTCGCACCGAGTGCCTGGTACTCGGCGGCCGTCAGTGTGCTCTTGTGAATGCCTTCCAGCTTCGCGGCCAGCACCTTGCGGATTTCGCCCATGCCTTTGCGCAATGGCTGGTCGGTTTTCCATTTCACGCCGTGGTCTAGCGTGAGTTTGCCGGGTTCACCGGTGGCGTGCTGGTGAGAATCGACGGCGAACGCGGGTGTGCCTAGGCCGAGCGCAGCGACCAAGGCGGTGGCGAACAGAATGTAACGAGTCTGCATGGGTATCTACTCACGGTTGAATGACGATGATTTCGGGATCATCGGCGTGCTCGACGACGAGCGTTTCGACTCGGGCCTGCCACAAAGACTGGAAAAGCGCCGCCTCCTCGGATGTGGCGGCGTTGCAGAGGCATTTGGGTAGGAGAGCGGCCATGCGGGGATCTGGCGGAACACGGTCGAGGCGGGCGGATACGCTGACTGCGGCGCCGGAATCGACACGCGTGAAGCGCAGTTGACCCCGGAGGTCGACGCCGAAAAACAACAAGTTGCGCCGATCGAAGTGTCCGCCGATCCCTTTGAAGCCGCTGTCCTGGGTGGCGCCGGTCAGGAAACTCGCGACGTTGGCGACGACTCCGGTCGTGCCGTCGACCCGGCTGCCGCGCAATTCGACGCGAATTCCGCCACGTTCCGGCAGCGCATCGCGGTAGAGCGCGCGCATCGCGGCTCGCGTCATCAGGTACGCCGACGCCACGGTCGGGCAGGAATGACCGGCGAGCTTTACGGTGTCGGCGTAGCTGTATTCGATGATGCCTTCGTGGGCGGCCCCGAGAAATCGAGCTAGCGGGTCGCGAAAACTGATCCGTGGCGCCAGGTTGAAAAACTCAGGAAAATGCATGGCTTGGTTCTCCGGCGATTCTTTGGGCTTGTCGGATGCCCGTTTGGTCTGTACAATAGTACTTAATTACTTACTTAAGCGCAAGCGTCTCAGTCTGCATCTCGATTCCATGACCAGCCCATCGACTCCCCAATCGACGACCCGCTCGCGTCTGAGCACCGACCGGCGGCAACGGGAAATCGTCGCCACCGTCCTCGCGCTTGCCCGGGAACGTGGCCCGGATGCGATCACCACGCAGGCGATCGCCGACCGGGTGGGAGTCACTCAGGGCGCGATCTTCCGGCACTTTCCCGACAAGCAGGCGATCTGGCTGGCGGTTTTCGTCTGGATACGCGAATCGCTCGGCATGGCCCTGGCCGCGGCGATCGACGAGACGGCGTCGCCGCTCGCGAGGATCGAGCAAACGTTTCTGGCGCATGCAGCTTTCATTGCAGACAATCCCGGTGTGCCGCGAGTCCTGTTCCATGAACTGCAGTATCCAGGGGATTCTCCGGTGCGCGTCGAAGTGCGGGCGATGATCGGCGGGTATCGGCGGCGGCTCGCCAGACTGTTCGCGCAGGCGAAGGCGGTCGGCGAGCTGCAGCCCGATCTGGACGCGGCACTGGCGCCGGTGACGTTCATCGGGGCTATGCAAGGACTTGTCATCCAGGCATCGCTCGCCGGCGACGAGACGGGAATGGTCGAAAGTGCGCGGAAAGTGTTCCCGCTACTCCTCGACGGCTATCGCGGGGCGGGCAAGAAGTGAACCGGCACAGGACGCCGCACGTGTGCAGCGGCAACCGCTGGCTAACCCGGCGGCAGGCATGCCGTTTTGCCGACCGCGTGGCGCCGGCAGAGCGGTTCGAGGCTGCCTGCGCAGCCGGCTTGACGGGGTGCGCAGCCCGGTCGGTAGTGCGCAGCCCCGCCGGTCGCGACCAGCCGGTGGCATACGCCGCTCCGGAGGGATCCTAACTTGACCTCGAAGGAGATCGCCATGTCCAAACTGCTCTCGATCGTCGAGCCCGGGCGCGGACCGGGGGCGCCCGTCCCCGGCTTTGCCCTCTGGGCGCTCGGTTTTCGGCCGTTCTACCTGCTCGCCAGCATTTTCGCTGCGCTGTCGGTGCCGCTCTGGGTCGCGCAGTACTCGGGCCATCTGCCCGGCCTCTTCGTCCGCGGTCCCGCCTGGCACGGCCACGAGATGCTGTTCGGGTACACGCTGGCGGTGGTCACCGGCTTTCTGTTCACCGCCGGCCGCAACTGGACCGGACAGCCGACGCCGACAGGCCACGCGTTGCTCGGCTTTGCCTTGCTCTGGATCGCCGGACGCGTTCTGGTGTTGACGCCGTACGCAACGATGGCTGCCGTGGTGAACGCCGCGTTCCCGGTGGCGGTCGGGATCGCTCTCGCCATCCCGCTGGTGAACAGCCGCAACCGGCGCAACTACTTTTTCGTCGGGCTGCTGATCCTGCTCGGCGCTGCCGTTCTCGCCATGCATCTTTCCTGGCTCGGCATGCTCGCCTGGCCGGAACGGGCAAGTCTGCAGGTCGGGCTCGATATCATGCTGTTTGTCCTTGCGGTGATGGGCGGGCGGGTCATTCCGATGTTCACCAACAACGGGATTCCGGGTGTGCAGGCCACCCGCCATCCACTCGTCGAAAGAGTCTCCCTGGGCAGCGTCCTGCTCCTGCTCGCGGCCGACGTCCTGCCGACGCCGGCCAGCGTGCTCGCGACCATCGCGCTGCTTGCCGGGCTGACGCATGCGGTCCGCCTCTGTCTCTGGCAACCCTGGCGAACGCTCGCAACTCCCCTGGTGTGGGTGTTGCATGCGGCGTACGCATGGATCGTCGTATACCTCGTGCTGCGTGCGCTGGGCGCTTTCGGGCTGGTTGCCGAGCCGCTGGCGACGCACGCGCTGACGATCGGGGCGATTGGCGGCATGACCATCGGCATGATGACGCGCACGGCGCGCGGCCATACCGGTCGGCCGCTGCTGGCCGACGGTTTCGAGGTGACCTGTTATCTCCTGCTTCAGTGCGCCGCGCTCATCCGGGTCTTCGGCGGCATGCTGGTGCCCGCCGACTATCTGTTCACGGTGATCGCCTCGGGGATCTGCTGGTCGCTCGCCTTCACCCTGTACGCCGTTCGCTACTGGCCAGTGCTGTCGCGGGCGCGGCTCGACGGCAAGCCCGGATAGACGACGTTCGCATTGTTTCCGCCGCGGGGTCGCGCCGGCCGGTTCGTTGCCCGTCCTCGGGATCGCCGCTCTTCCGCGGTGCGTGCAATCTGCAGCGGGCGGGGCGCGAGACAGCATGCGACACCGTACCCGGTCAAGCCTGTGGCGAGGCTGCGACGCAGGGCAGCCGGTTGACAGCGATCTTCAGCCTGCGGATAATCTGCGACTTCGGTGCTGCCACGCCGATGTGGATGGTTGGTAGATGGCAGCACGACCGAGAAAATTTCACCGCGGGAATAGCTCAGTTGGTAGAGCGATACCTTGCCAAGGTATAGGTCGAGAGTTCGAGACTCTTTTCCCGCTCCAGATTCCGGAAGGGAAAGTGCGTGGAGCACTTTCCCTCTGTTTCATTTGGGGGCAGGTATAATGGTGCCTATCGCCCGGATGGTGGAATAGGTAGACACAAGGGACTTAAAATCCCTCGGCTTCGCGGCTGTGCCGGTTCGACCCCGGCTCCGGGTACCGCCTTTCCACCGTCGGTCTCTTGCCCTGGTTCCCGATGATCATATTCGACCTCGCCTGCCCACATGAACATCACTTTGAAGGCTGGTTTCAGTCGCGCGAGGAGTTCGATGGGCAACTGGCGCAGGGTTTGATTGCCTGTCCGCATTGCGCCTCACTGGAAATTCGACGGGTGCCGTCGGCCGTGCATCTGTCCCGGCCGACCGAGGCCAGCCCGTCGCCTGCGGCTGGCCAGGCGGTAAAGTCGGTGCCGATCGACCTGCGCGCCGGTGCGCTTGCCGCCTTCCGGCAACTGACTGAATTGCTGCTTGCCAACTGCGAGGACGTGGGCAGCGACTTTGCGGAAGAGGCGCGCAGAATCCACTATGTGGAAGCGCCCGAGCGTTCGATTCGCGGCGAGGCCACCGCCGAGGAGTACGAGGAACTGCTCGAGGAAGGGATCGAGGTTTTCCGTCTGGCCCGTCTGAAGCCGGGTGACCTGCACTGACCTGCTGCTCGGCATTGACTTGTCGCTGGCCCGTAGTCCCCACCGTTTCGAGGAGATTCACTGATGATGAAAGCACGTGCTGCCGTTGCCTGGGCTGCCGGGCAGCCTCTGGAAGTGACCGAAGTCGAGGTCCAGCCACCACGGCAGGGAGAAGTTCTGGTGCGCATCGTCGCCAGCGGTGTCTGCCACACGGATGCCTTCACGCTGTCGGGTGCCGATCCGGAAGGCGTCTTTCCAAGCATTCTTGGGCATGAAGGTGGCGGCATCGTCGAGGCGATCGGTCCCGGGGTGACTTCGCTTGCCGTCGGCGATCACGTCATTCCGCTGTATACCCCGGAGTGCCGGCAGTGCAAGTTCTGCAAGTCCGGCAAGACCAACCTTTGCCAGGCGATCCGCGCGACCCAGGGAAAAGGGCTGATGCCTGACGGCAGCAGCCGCTTTTCCAGGAACGGCACGCCGATTTTCCACTACATGGGGACCTCCACCTTCTCCGAATACACCGTCCTGCCGGAAATCTCTTTGGCAAAGATTTCCCGCGATGCCCCTCTCGACAAGGTCTGTCTCCTCGGCTGTGGGGTGACGACCGGTATCGGAGCGGTGGTCAATACCGCCAAGGTCCAGCCGGGGGCGACCGTCGCCGTATTCGGGCTTGGCGGCATCGGTCTTTCGGTGGTGATCGGCTCGGTCATGGCCAAGGCGGCGCGGATCATAGCGATCGACACCAACCCGGCGAAGTTCGCGATTGCCCGGCAACTCGGTGCCACCGACTGCATCAACCCCGACGATGCCGACCGGCCGATCCAGGAACTGATCATCGACCTGACCGACGGCGGCGTCGATTACTCGTTCGAGTGCATCGGCAACGTCAAGGTGATGCGCGCAGCGCTCGAGTGTTGCCACAAGGGCTGGGGAGAGTCGGTGATCATCGGAGTTGCCGGTGCCGGCGAAGAGATCTCGACGCGACCGTTCCAGCTGGTGACCGGTCGCGTGTGGCGAGGTTCGGCGTTCGGGGGAGTGCGTGGTCGCAGCGAACTGCCGGCTTATGTGGAGCGGGCGCAGCGCGGAGAAATTCCGCTTGATACGTTCATTACCCACCGCATGGGTCTGGAAGATATCAACCGGGCGTTCGCGCTGATGCACGAAGGCAAGAGCATCCGCTCGGTGATCATCTTTTAGTCGGCGGGGCGCACCGCGGGACGCGGCCGCACCCTAGCGGGCGACGACGACGCGGTTGCGACCGCTCTGCTTGGCCTGGTAAAGCGCCGCGTCGGCGGCCTGGATCAGCCGCTGGCTGTCCGATTCGCCACCATTGAGGCTGGCCGCACCAATGCTCAGCGTCACCGGGATTGTCCGATTTTCCCAGAGGAAGGTGTACTTCTCCACCAGGTTGCGAATGCGGTCGGCGATTTGCGCCGCAGCGCGAGCGGTGGCGTTGGGCAGGACGGCCGCAAATTCCTCGCCGCCGTAGCGAAACACCAGATCCTCGACGCGCGAGGCGCGCTTGAGCAGATCGGCGAGTTGCCGCAGTACCGCATCGCCGGCGGCGTGGCCGTGCGTATCGTTGATCCGCTTGAAATGATCGATGTCGAGCAACAGACAGGCCATCGGCAGCGAGTTCGACTGAGCGAACGCCCATTCGGCAGCCAGGAAGTCGAGACCGTGACGGCGGTTGGGAAGCTGCGTCAGGGCATCGGTCAGGGCTGCCTGCAACAGGCGTTTGTGGGCCACCGCAAACTCGTCGGTGGAACGCATGATGCCTCGTCGCTCACGCTGGATCTCCTCGCGCAGCAGCAGCATGCGCGTTGCCGTGTTGAGCCGGACGCGCAGGGTCTGGATGCTCACCGGTTTGACCAGGACGTCGTCCGCGCCAGCGTCGATCGCTTCCAGAAACAGCGCCTCGTTGCCGGGTGAGGTCAGCAGCAGGGCGTAGCTCTCCTTGCCGGCGGGAGTCTGGCGCAGTATGCGGCAGAAAGCGGTAGGTTTCAGACCGGGCATGTCCATGTCGGCAATGACGATCTGCGTCGGTTGCCGCGGCGCGTGATTGAGTCCTTCCGCACTGCTATCGATGAGCACCGGCAGATGCCCGAGGCTTTCGATCTGCTGCATCAGGTGCGGCAGTTCGGGCGAAGGAATGCCGACCAGCTGTACCTGCAGGCGAGGGGAGGCCAGGGCGCCGTCCTGCTCGGGACTGGCGGTACTGACTCGCTGACTGGGAGGACTGGCGGCAAGCACTTCGGCAAAAGGGGGGATCTCCTGGGTACGCACCTGCAGCATCGCACCCCAATCGCGCCAGCGGCGGACCATCCGGTCGACCGTGTCGTTGAGGGCATCACCGCTGATTCCGAGGCGAGCGGCGCGTGTCAGGAGCGCCGGCAGAAGGCGCCAGCGCGCTTCTTCGTCTGCCATGCAGAGTTCGGCGAGCGAGCGGGCCAGATTCAGCGAGTGGGTCAGCGTCAGCACGCGCGATCCATCGCGGAAACCGGCGCGATCGGGTTGTTCGTGATGATACGCGGCTTCCAGCAGCATCTCGGGCAGGCCCCACTCGGCGAGCATCGTGCTGCCCAGTTGCCGGTGATCCATCTGGAACGACTCGCGTTCGAGCGCCGCCAGGTCATTCTCTTTCGCCTTGCGCAGTACAACCGTATATTCGTCCGGGTAGAGCGAAGCCAAGGCCAACTCGCCTACGCGGGCGAGCAGACCGATAGTGAACAGCTCCTCGCTCGAAGTCTGCGCAAAATGTGCCAGCTCCTGACAGGCGATGCCGGTGGCCAGCGAATGCGCCCAGAAGGCGCCATAGTCGAAGCCCGAACATTGGCCGCTGCGGTGGCTGTGCATGACCGACAGGCCAACCACCAGATCGCGCACGCGAAAGGCGCCGAGAGCGACGATCGCGCGCTGCAGCGATACGATCGGGCGGGCGCGTCCGAATGCAGCGGCATTGGCAAATTTGAGCAGACGTCCGGCGATGGCCGGATCGGATTGCACCAGTCGCACCAGTTCGGACACTCGAAAATCATCGCGCTGCAGGAGCTTGATGATCGAGAGAGCGACTCCTTTTGGCGACGGGAGCTTGCCCGTCGCTTTCAACGAATGGTAGCGGTCCGGGGCGAGTAGCGTGATCAAGAAAACCTCAAATCCAGAAATTCCGGGCGATTATGCTACAAAACCAGCGGCTGCTGACGGACGATCGGTCGACAATGCCCGTGTCCGTGCGAGCTCGTTGCCGCCCGCAAGAGGCGGCTCGCTGTTCACAGCAGCTCGGTGTCGTCGTGACGGTAAGCCGGACTGCAGCAGCAGAGCAGATGCAAGGGTTCTTCGCCGATGGCGGTCACGCAATGCGGCGTCGCCGGAGGAATCAGGACGGTATCGCCGACTTCGATAGCCAGTGTCTCATCGGCCAGCGTCATGACGCCTGCGCCGCGTGTGACGTGATAGAGCTCCTCGCTGCGCAAGTGGCGGTGCAGTTGTGTTTGCTGCCCCGGCTGGAGGATCGCTTCGGCAAGGCTCTGTTGGCGGTTGCCTTGGATCGCGGGGTGCATCAATTCGCGAATCTCCGAGCCGTCTTTGGTGAGGTAAGCGGGAATGTCCCGGTAGCTGGTCTTCATGGCAGTGTGGCTGGCGAGCGGGCAAAAAAAAGCCGCCCCTGGGGGGCGGCAGGCGAAGCGGAGTGATCAGGCCTTGCTGCCCAGCGCGCGCTGTAGTTGTGCCAGGGCGTTCGGGTCCTCGATGGTGGTCAGGTCGCCCGGGTCGCGACCTTCGGCGAGCGCCTGGATCGAGCGGCGCAGCAGCTTGCCGGAACGCGTTTTCGGCAGCACGGTCACGAAGTGAACGCGGCTTGGGCGGGCAATTGCGCCAAGCGTATCGTCCACCTGCTTCATGACCTCCTTTTCCAGCGCTGCCGCCAGTTCCGGCGTGGCGACGCTGTCGGCGTTCTTCACCACCGCAAAGGCCATCGGCATCTGTCCCTTGAGCTGGTCGGCGACACCGACCACGGCCACTTCGGCAATCGCCGCATGCCCCTGGATGGCTTCCTCGATTTCACGCGTGCCGAGGCGGTGACCGGCAACATTGATCACGT
>WBZT01001725.1_pt1 | contig 12285 bp, 12 predicted proteins | sample 5204241 | NCBI WGS metagenome assembly WBZT01 (sample SAMN12344358, study PRJNA552823) | activated sludge metagenome | biome: Activated sludge suspended growth; feature: Nitrification reactor; material: Wastewater; isolation source: activated sludge from nitrification reactor of wastewater... | reverse complement strand
ACCGGGTAGCGGCGACCAAACCAATCAGTCTGCGCAGCGTGAATGGGCCTGAGTTCACGATCATCACCGGCCATAAGAGTTACGACTTGGATAGTGTTCGGTGCGTGTATTTGACCAATGGCGCGTCGATGAGCGGATTCACATTGACCAATGGCAGCACATCCATTTGGGCCTTCTACGGCGAAGAAGATGAGAGTGGCGCCGGAGTGCGATGCGAGAGCGAAAATGTATTCCTGACAAATTGTGTGATTGTGAACTGTAAAGCCACCAGCCGGGGTGGAGGTGTTTACCGGGGAACTTTGTATCACTGCTCAGTTTCAAATAACATCGCCAACGCGGGCGGCGGGGTTTCCAGAGCAAAAGTTTATGATTCGCAAATTTCAAGCAATTCAACACTTAGCTACGGCTCCGGTGGCGGCGGTGCGGAATACTCAACATTGGACCGCTGCCTAGTGCTGGACAACGTAAATCCGGATTGGGGGGGAGCGGGGGTGAAAAGTTGCGCGGTGACCAACTCGACCCTGAGCGGAAATGTAGGCGGCGCGGCATGGGAGAGCATTCTCGTAAGCTGCACCGTCTCCAACAACTCGGGTGGTGAGAGTGGTGGTGTTGCCTTTGGCACGGCGATTGACTGTCTGATTCGCGATAACTACGGCGGCATGGGTGGCGGCGCATCCGTAAGTGCCCTAACCCGCTGCCTTTTGATAGGCAATAGCGGTGGCACAGGTGGAGCTATTTTCAGCCAATTGACGAACTGCACGGTTCTCAGAAATTCAGGTTCTGGCGGTGGTGGCACCGCAAATTCAATCGTGGTAAACACTGCACTTTTTCTAAACTCCGCCGACTATGGCGGCGGATCACTAGGCGACAACTTGTTTAACTGTACTGTGAGCGGAAACACTGCTCGTGAGGAAGGCGGCGGCGGTTACATCAGCACCTTCTATAACTGCATTGTCTATCACAATCAGTCTCCCATCGGACCCAACTATCGGTTTGATGATTATTTTGGCGGTTCACTGAATTTTTGTTGCACCACACCAATTCCCGAACGAGGCACGAATAACTTCACAGCCGATCCGCAATTGGCGGATGGCTGGCATCTAAGCCCCAACTCTCCGTGTCGCGGCGCGGGCAAATTGAGTCTGACCGCGGGTCTGGATCTGGATGGTGATGCTTGGCAGAATCCACCTTCCGTGGGGTGCGATGAGTTTGTATCCGGCAATGCCACCGGTTCAATCAGCGCCACGATCCTTGCCACATTCACCAACTTCAGCGCGAATTACCCGGTTGAATTCCGCTCCATGATCGAAGGTCACGCTCGGCAAAGCTGGTGGGCCTTTGGCGACGGCCAAGCCACGACGAATCGGCCGTACGTCACGCACAGTTGGACTTCTCCCGGGAATTACCTCGTCATGCTCTGGGTGCAGAATGAAACTTTCCCGGACGGCATCACCGCCACCCAGATGGTCCATGTGACCGAAGGCAACCATTATGTCTCGCTCGCCAGCACCAATCCCACCATGCCTTACACCAGTTGGGCCACGGCGGCGACCAACATCCAGGATGCCGTGGATGCCGCTCCGGCGGGCGGAACGATTTTCGTAAATGATGGCAATTATCGCAACGGTGCGCGCGTCGTTACGGGCACGTTGTCCAATCGTGTGGCCATAACCCGACCGATGACATTGCGCAGCTTGAATGGTCCGGCCGCAACGATCATCGAGGGCAACCCGCTCATCGGCACTCAAGCCGTTCGGTGTGTTTACCTCACAAACGGCAGCGCGCTCATCGGCTTCACGCTCACGAACGGTGCGACGGCGACCACCGGCGATCCCGATTCACAACAAAGCGGCGGCGGCGTGTGGTGCAACCAGACGACGAATGCCCTTATCTCCAACTGCATCTTTGCTGGCAACTCCGCCTTCAACGAAGGTGGCGGCGCGATGCACGGCACGTTGGTTGGTTGTTCCCTCTCCAATAACGTGGCCAATGTCAGTGGCGCGGTTTGTTTGGCCGGCCTGCAAAATTGCATCCTCACCGGCAATCAAGCGAAACAAGATGCCGGCGCGGCGTTTATGAGTGTGCTTGACGGTTGCCTCCTCCGCTACAACACCGCCGGTCGTCATGGTGGTGCCGCGGCGAGTTGCATCCTGAATCGCAGCCTCTTGACCGACAATCGCTGTCAGGAATTTGGTGGAGCAGCCTACGCCTCCACGCTCACCAACAGCACAGTCACCGGCAACACGGGTCGCGCGGGCGGTGGGGTGAATGCCTGCACGCCTTACAATTGCATTGTGTACTACAATTCCGATAGCGCGGCGGGCAACTTCTGGAACTGCACTTTCTATTACAGCGATACGCTGCCATTGCCCGAAAGCGGCACCGGCAACTTCACCAACGCGCCCTTGTTCCTAAACGGGGACGGCAGCGATTATCGCCTGCAAAGCAATTCACCGTGCATCAACGCCGGGCTCAATCGCTACGTCACCCAGTCAACGGACTTGGACAGCAACCCGCGCATTATCGGCGGTACCGTGGACGTGGGAGCCTACGAATATTTGTCGCCGGATTCAGCGCTTTCGTACGCCTGGCTGCAACAGTATGGTCTGCCAGAGACCGGCTCAGCTGACTTTCTCGACCCGGATGGCGATGGCATGAACAACTGGCAGGAATGGCGTGCGCAGACGAATCCGACAAACCGGGAATCCGCGTTGCGGATGTTGACGCCCTCAAACGGTTCGGGCGGATTGGTCCTCCGCTGGCAAAGCGCCCCCGGAGTCCACTATTTCCTCGAACGTGGCTCGGCGCTGAACTCCCCAACGAGCTTTTCGATGCTCGTCACGAATGTGGCTGGACAGGGCGGGACAACCGCGTTCACCGACGCAAACGTCGCCGGACCGGGCCTGTTCTTTTACCGCGTCGGAATCCGGGATTAGGCGTGCGCTTGGCTGCGGTGACCAGCGCACTAAAAGCGTCGAAGGAAACCAACCGGTGGCAGAGGCATCCGACCGACTGTAACGCCGTAATGAGGACGACCGGCTGTCCGGTTCAACCCTTGCGTTTGAAAACGTCCGAGGTGTCGGCCAGGTTCAGCACGGAGAGATCGAGGCTAGAGTCGGGATCGCGCTGTTGGGCGACTTGCATCTGTTGCGCGATCTGCTTGCGGGCGTGGCCGGCTTGATATTTCACAATCCCGACGCCGACCTGCGCGGGGAAGATCACCAGCAGGAGGCAATGCTCGTCCACGTTTGTGGTGAACATGCTGAAGTTGTCGCCCTGCTGGTAAACACTGTCGAAGTTGGTTTCGGAGACGAGATTCGCGATGGTCTGGTTGGCGAGGTAGGCACCCGAAGCCAGCGCGCTGATGGTGGTCACGTCGAACACCGAGGTGTCGCCGCGATGCGTGATGAGAAAGCCCCCCTTGTCCATGACCAACGCCGCCGTGGCGTCGGTACCAGTGAGAAATTCCTTCAGGATCTTGTCCAGGGCCTGAATGTCTTCCTCGAGCAGTTGTGGCAAGGTGCCCATGTCAGGCGTACTGCGGCTGGCTTTGGTTGATGAACTTGTTGAGGAGCATGCGGGTGATCATGTTGAGCGTCTCGAAGACGCCTTCACAACGATGCGCCGCCGCGCTGAAGGAGGGCACCTGCACCTCACGGTTGTTCAGCAGAAACTCCAGGTACTCGACCGGCGCCGCGTTGGGCAGATCGCGTTTGTTGTATTGCAGCACATACGGGATGTGGTTCAGGTCCAGTTTCAGGACCTGGAGATTCTCGTTCAGGTTCTGAAAGCTCTCGACGTTCTCCTGCATCTTCTCGTATTGGGAATCCGCCACGAACACGACACCGTCCACGCCGCGCAGCACCAACTGGCGGGTGGTGTTATAGATCACCTGGCCGGGCACGGTGTACAACTGGAACTTCGTCTTGAAGCCCTTGATGGACATGGCCTCGATGGGCAGAAAATCGAAGAACAGCGTGCGATCCGAACTGGTGGCGAGAGAGACGAGCTTGCCTTTGTTGCCGGCGGCGGTTTGCACGTGGTCGTGAACCTGCACGAGGTTGGTCGTCTTCCCGCACATGCCGGGACCGTAATAGACGATCTTGACCTGCAGTTCCTTGGTGGCTTGATTGATGATGGCCATAAACTTCCTAAGTACGTTTTCGATCCAGTTCCGCGGCAAGTGCGGCCAGTTCCGCGGAGGGCAAGCCTTCGCCCATCTTGCCGAAGGCGGCGAAGAAGATCGCGTTCACCCGGAAAATCTTCCACGGAATGTTGCCGACGGTGAAATTGAGATTGTTCAATTCGCCCATGCGCAATTCCTTGGTGCACTGGCTGACCTTGGAGAAAATGTGAGGCAGGAACGCCGCCAGCGTGTCCGCATTGTGTTCCGCCGGCACCCGACTGGCGACCATCAAGCCGTCCGGCAGCGCGATCAGCACCCCGGCCACGCCGGTCAACGCTGCGGCGCGCGCCACGATGTCCGCTGGCGTGGCGCTCTTCACCAGCAAATCCGTACCGGAAGTCGCCCCCGCGGCGGCTTTGCGCTTAAGCTCGGTTTCCGTCGGGCGCGGTGCGTCGAGCGCATCCGCCCGGCTGAAATAATTTGTGTCCGCCGGCTTGGCCGCCGCCGGCGCTTCGGGCTTGGGCAGGCCGAAAAACAGGTTGGGAATCTCCTCGGACACCGTCACCCGCGGCTGATGCCCGCCGGACTTGCGATGGGCGACAAACAGCGGGGCGATCACCGCGAGGGGCAGTTCGAGTTCCTGCGAGTCATGTGGGGAGGCCGGCGGCACGGTGCCGGGCCGGATCCACGAACGCACCAGTTTCCACGGGAACGCCACGCGCCCGCGTTTCAAGCATTCTTCCACCAGCGCAACAGGAATGGCCAGGCGCGCGTCCACCAACCGGAGTTGGACGACTTCCTGCCGGACGCCTTCGGGCCACGTTTCCGCCACCGCGGTGAGGGGCACCACCATGACCGGCGATTCTACCGCCGGCGCAACCGCCGGCTTGGCGGGTTGGATGGATCGGGCCACGGGTGGTGCGGACAAAATATCCTTCGGGCGCGGCGGGGTCGCCGGCAACGGCGCGGCACCTTGAACCGGCACATTGGCTTCGGGCGTGACAGACTTCCGTACCAACCCGGGAGCCGGTGATGCCTCCGCAGCCGGCGCGACCGGGGTGGCGGGGGTAGCTGGGGCGACCGGCTTGCGTTGAAACATCTCGGTGCCATTGGAGGACGGGTTAGGCGTGCCGGCTTTGCGCGGAAAAATCGGCGGCTTGGCGGCCCCGTTGGCCACAGCGGCCTGCTTGCGTTGGAACAGGTCGGTGCCACCGGGTAAAGGCGCCGTCAGCGCGGAAACCACCGGCGTTACGGCGGTGGGGCTTGGGCTCGCGGCCTGCACCGGGGTGACCGGTGCAGGCGCGGCAGCTTGCGGCGCGACGGCCGCTCGAGGGCTGTTGTTCCCCACCGCCAAGTTCGATCCGTTGCCGCGATCGGCAAACGGGCTGGAAATTTCCGCCGGCACGACAAGCTGCTTCTGCGCCGGACGGCGGGTCAGGAGAGCCGGATTGAGCCGGGATAAGATCTCGTTCAACGGGAGCGACACCGTCACAACATCGCTCGCTTCGTCGTCGGTGAAAACCATGGGCGCAGCGCGGCGGATGTCGCCGAAGGGAATCCGAATCGCTCCGGAACTGAGTTGCGGCAGGATCTGATCAAGGGGCGCTGAAAAATTGAGGCCCTCGACCGCTTCCTGACGCACTTTGGATTTTAATTCCACCGGCAGCGCGGCAAGGATTGCCGGGAAGGGAATTTCCACCCCGGGGCCGGCAGGCTTGCCGGTGACGGGGGCGGCGACTGACACAGGTTTGGCAACTGGCTTGATCGGGGCGGACTTGGCGATGGGAGGGGCGGCGGGCGCGGCCAGCGGAGGAGCGCTTACCGGAGCCGGTTGATCTTTCTCGGCCCGCTGAAATAACTGCTTGAACAGGCCGCCGAGCTTGAATTTCATTCCTTGAGTAAGTGCGCTCATATTCTTGAATCTTGTCTCCGCGAGACTCAACGACACCCCTTCACAAAACCGTTCACGCGACCGGAACCCGCCACGAGTTCCCGTTTAATCGGCGTGCTGATGAAAAGGCAGTTCATACGCTTAAACCGAGTGTGAACAACTACTGAGCTGGGTGTTGCAATATGTGTGCCAGCAGCGGGGTGCGGGCGGATTATTCCCGTCGCTGAAGCCGGCGGGCAGCATTCACCGACGCACTTTTCTTCTGGCTGTCTCATCAGTGGACTGTTTGTCCATGAGCCTGCCCCGTCTGAAGCGTCGGTTTGCCGCCAGCCGACGTACTCTTCCCGTGCTGACTGGATCTGCGTAGAGGCGCGTCGGGGAATACCAGTTGCTATTCAGATTTCCCCCGGGCGCACATTGGAGCTTGTCTTTGACCCGGCCCGGGGTTAGCCCTTGAAGGACGCGCAGATGGAAACGCAACACCGAATTCTGCTTCTGGATGATGAACCGGATCTCCTTTCGATGTACTCGGAGATTCTGAAGCAGCTTCCCAGCGCGCCCGAAGTTCACACCGCCACCACAGGCGCGCGGGCGTTGGCGCTCTTGGAATCCCACGATTTCCGCCTTCTGGTCAGCGACCTCAAGATGCCCAAGATGGATGGGTTGCAAGTCCTCTCCGTCGTCCGGCGCAAGTATCCGGAATTGCGCACGGTGGTCCTGACTTCCGTGGTGGACGAACAATTTCGCTCGCGCGTGTACGCGCTCGGCGTGGACCTTTACTGGCAGAAGCCGACCTCCGAACAGGAGATCAAACTCTTCCGGGAATGCATCGGTTCGCTGCTGGACCGCGACACGCGCACCGGTTTTCGCGGCGTACAAAGCAAGAGCCTCGTGGACATCGTGCAGTTGGAATGCCTCGCCCAAGCCTCCTCCGTGCTGCGCATCACCAATGGCCCGCTGGTGGGCAAGCTCTGGATCAGCGAAGGCCAGTTGGTGGATGCGGAAATGGACAACGCCCGCGGCGAGGACGCTTTCCGCAAGATTCTCTCCTGGAAGACCGGCAGCTTTGAAACGCTGCCCGCCGAACCCTCACGCCCGCAGACCATCTTCAAGCCTTACAACGCCCTGCTGCTGGAAACCGCGCAGGCGCTCGACGAGGCGCACAGCGAACAGCCGGTGCGGGAAGGCAGCACCGCGGTGGCGCTCGAAGGTGGCCTCAAGGGTTTGTGCCGGACCGAGGGGGTCGAGTTTGCGCTCGCCTCCAAACCCGGAGCGCCCGGCGGTTTTGAATCCATCGGCATGGAAAATCCGGAGCGCCTCCAGCAGTGGACCAGCCAGACCATGGAGCGCTTCCGCGCGCTCGGCGACAAGTTGCAGGCCGGTCCGTTGGAACAGATTGAAGGTCATGGCCCCCATCGCCACGTCACCCTGGCCACGGCCAAGGATACGACGCTTTGCGTGGGCTGGATTGTCGCCTTGTCCGCCGAGGATGTCCGCGAACGCATGAGAAAGGTGGTGACCCTGTGGGCCTCCTGAACCTTTTTGCCAAAACCGAAGCAGCCCTGACCCGCTTGCCTTCCGGCTCTTTCACCATTGACCGGGAGGGCAGCCTGATCGTCAGCACGGTGTCCTCCTCGTTTCCCACCGCCACGATCGAGGAAATTGGCCGCCGCGTGCTGGAAACTTTTCGCGAAGCCCAGGCACTGAACCTGCCGCTGGCGGAGTTGATTGTCCACTTTGGCGCCTTCAAAATCGTAGCCCGCGAGCTGCGCGGCGGCGCCATCGTGTTCCTGACGCCCAAGAACACCATTACCGCTCCGAAACAAGCCTGACCGTACCGCCTTATGAGCAACAAGAAAATGGACGCGCTGCTCCAGCAAATGGAGAACTATCTGGAGTGCTGGAAACAGTTCAACCAGTTCGTCAATCTCGCCCGCGGCAAGAAATTCAATCCTGAAGACGAAATCCAATTCCTCGAAGTCAAAAGTGTCCTGATCCAGGAACTCGAACTCATCTATGCCAGCGTGGACGTCAGCACGCCCAGCAAGGAGGAAGTCCACACCCTCATCGGCAACGCCCCGTCCCTGCGCGCCTTGAGCGAGATGAACGAACCCGCATTGCGCAATATCGAGAATCAGTGGCACAAGATTTACATCGGCTGGCACGCCATCCTCGGGCAGATCAAAGCCAAACAACTCGCCGAGGGCGACAAATCCGCATTCGGCGGTTTCTTTGGCGGCGGCAAGAAGAAATGACCCGCCTTACTTGCTTGAGCCGCCCGCTGCGGCTTCGCGCTTGTCATTCGATTCCCTTTCGCGTTTATCCCGGCCATGCCTGACTGGATCGTCGTCGTTATTTTGGGATTGGTGGAGGGAATCACCGAATTCCTGCCCGTTTCCTCCACCGGCCACCTCCAACTCGTCGAGCGCTGGCTGACACCGCAGAGCGAGCTGTTCGACATCGTCGTCCAATGCGGCGCCGTGCTCGCCGTGCTGGTCGTGTTCCAAACCCGCCTCCGGCAACTGCTCGCGGAATGGCGGACGCCGGCCGCGCGCGACTATCTGGCGAAACTGCTGGCGGCTTTCGCAATCACCACCATCGGCGTGCTCGCGGCGGAAAAATTCGGCTGGAAGGTCCGCAAGGAAGACGTCGCCCCGGACGCGTGGGCGCGGCGCATCGCCCTGGCAACATTGATCGGCGGCGTGCTGTTCCTGATCGTGGAGGCGTGGTTGCGCCAGCGCCCGGGGCGGCCGGAAATTTCCTGGGCAATTGCGGTCGCCGTCGGCGTGGCGCAGATCATTGCCGCCACCTATTCCGGCAGTTCACGCTCGGGCGCCACAATCCTTTTCGCCCTGGCCTTGGGCGTGACCCGACCGGCGGCCACGGAATTCTCCTTCCTGTTGGGCGTCCCCACGCTGCTGGCCGCGGGTGGCTACAAATTTCTCAAAGCATGGCGACATCATGAACTCGCCGGCGAAAACTGGCCGCTCGTCGCGCTTGCCACTGTTGTCGCGGCCTTGATGGCATTCATCGCGGTAAAATGGTTGTTGCGTTTCGTGCAGTCGCACACCTTCGTGGGCTTCGGCTGGTACCGGATCGCGCTCGGAGTTGTGATCTTGCTGCTGCTCGCGCGATGAACCGCCGGCTCATTCCGTCAGCATCAACCGGCCGCTGCTGAGTTCCAGTTGCTGGCCCTTCAGCCCGCGGCAATCCGCCTCGATTTCCACTGTCTGGCCCACGCGCAGCAAAGTGAGCCGCGCGCCGGAACGGGTCACGGCCATGATCGTTTCACCGTGCTGCGCGGGAAAGGTGGCCGTGAATTCCTCCGGCGGCCGCACCGAGCACATTACTTTCCAGGCGCGCTCGGTGGTTTGCAGCAATACTTCGTAGGTGCTGGCGAAGAGTGTTTTGTCGAAGCCGGCTACGCTCCCGCGCACCCGGATGCGGTGCTTGCCGTACCTCTGCTTTGCGCCTGCGGCGTCAGCCCGATAGTGATTCATCAGGTCCATCGCCTCGACGACTTCCCCCTTTTTCAACGGCGCCAACGAGGCGAGTTCCGGCGTATGATGTTCGATCCCCAACTCCGCCTTGGCCGCGCTCTGGGCCGCCGCCGCCCGGGCCTCGGCCGCCTCTTTTGCCTGGGTCAACTTGAGCTTTTCACTCTCGCTGCGGGCGTGGGCGGCCTCCGCCTGCTCCTTTTCGCGCCGCAACTTTTCCTTCTCGCTGCGGGTGCGTCCCAACTCCGCCTGCAACGCCTCCAGTTCCTTCTCCTTGCGCTCCAGTTCCTGCAAGCGCGCACGCGGAATCGTCACCGTGTCTTGCGCGCGCAGCGGCCAGACTGCGGCCGCGAGGAATCCCATCAACACCCAAAGGAATGGTCTTGTCAGTTTCATGCGGATCGGTTTGGACTGTTTCGTCGGATTGTTTACAGCGGCGGTCACGAATCCGTCGTCGTCAAGGCGGCGGCGGGAAGAAAATCTTCTGGCCGACCTTCAGGCTTTTCTCCTTCAACCCGGGATTGGATTTCAGAATCCAATCCACCGTCACCTTCACACCCTTCTCCCGGTACGCCTGCGCGATGGTGGACAGCGTGTCACCCGGCGCGATGACGTATTCGTAACCCTTCTCCGCACCACCGGCGGGGTGCTCTGGGTTCTCGACTTTGGGTTCGACCTTCGGCGCACGCCGGCCCGCGCCCCCGCCGCTGGTCGCGGCCTTGGCCAGGTTTTCGATCTGGCGCGCGATCTTCTCGTTATCCTCGATGCGCTTTTGATCCACACCCTTTACCGCCTCCGCCAGCTTGCGCACGTCCTCCGCGCTCGCGTAATTGCCCCCCGCCTTCCCGAGTTGCTCCCGCAACGCCTCGATTTCCCTCACCAGCGCCGCCATGCGCTTGTCCTGTTCCGCCTTCGCGGCCAGCAAATCCTCGATCTGCCCGCCCAGCTTGTTCAACCGTTCCTCGACCGCCGCGTCCTGCGCCGTTGCCAACCGGGCTTGGGCCAGGGCGACCGCGAGGAGCAAAATGAAAATTCGTTTCATGCGCCGAAAATAGGAGCGCGCGGTTGCCGGTTCAACTCGAAAGGACGATGGCGACCGGCGGACGGTGCGCGCAGGGTTGTTCATTCCCATGTTGCCTCCGGCGCGCCGCGCCCGACTTTCAACGCTTGTCACGTCGCGAGCGCGGTGTAGGTTGCCTCGCGGTGGCATCAGCCGGGCTCTTGGAACAAAAGGCTGCTATGATTACCTTTGCCGAGTTTGCGCAAGGACTGACGAATGCGGAACGCGTAGTTGGCCTGTCGGGGCTTATCGTCGTGATCGGTTTGCTGGCCTGGGCCGTGGGGCGATGGTTTGGGCGCGGCGACGTCCGCCCTGATCCGTGGGGCAAGGAAGTCGCCACTCAACTCGCCACCGGTGACACAACTCCCATCTGTCATCACTGCCTCGCGCCACACGGGGACGCGGACCATTTCTGTCCCGAATGCGGCGCGGCGGTGGGCGACTGCACCACAATGCTGCCGTTCCACTACGTGTTCGCCATGGGACACGGCCTGCGGGTCGGGACGACCGAGAAATTCAGACGCACTCCGCTCACGCTTTGCGGCTTCTTTTTGTTTGGCGGCCTGGAATACGGCCTCTTTGCCCCAGTCTATTGGTACCGATTGCTGCGCAACTTGCGAAAGCCCGCTCCAAATGAACCACCGGAAGCTGATGCGCCGCCCGGGGAAGCAAGTGACCACGTCCAAAGTTCACCGTGAACGCCGCCGTGAAATGGCGCTTCACCGCAACACCGTGGTGCGCTCTCGCAACCACGTCAGGTCTTTGTTGCCGGGCGACGCTTCCGCGTGCTTGTGATAGTCGGTTGAAACGGCCGCGATGGTGCGCCGGTCCGTCCAACGATGCGTTTCCAGATGTCCGTCGGCAAACGCCGTGACCGCCGAGCGATTGTGCGAGGCGCCCGGGAAATTGAAGAAGCTCTCAGCCACCATCTGCACCCCAAAATACGGCCAGCAGATGCTTTGGGGATTCACATCCATGAACAGAAAAGTTCCGCCGGGCATCAAGGCCGCCAGGTCGGAATGTTTGCGGAAAACGCGGCTGGTCGGCTGGCCGCGCGCGTCCTGCGGCCCCAGCCGGGTGTCCCATGCCCCGGTCCAGCCGGCGTAAACATTCATCGCGTAACTCCGGATGCGCGGAAACTTCAACCCGCTCAGCACCACCTCGGGCGTATCCGTGGGGCAGACATAAACCCGCGTCGTCTTGATGTAATCGGCGAACAGGGCGTAATTCGGGTCGAGCATCGAGCGCGTGTTCGTCTTCTCGTTCGGATTGCTTGGCACGAACGCGCCCTGCACCCAGAATTTCACCCGCGGCGACGGCGGATCCTCCTTGCCGTTGGCCGCCAGCCGGTCGCCGTTGTCCGCGGCGTAAAGCGCCCACGTCACCGCCAGCTGCTTCTGATTGTTGAGGCACTGCACGCGCTTGCCCTGCGCTTTGGCCTTCGCCACCGCTGGCAACAGCATCGCCGCCAGCAGCGCGATGCTCGCGATGACGACGAGCAACTCGATGAGCGTGAAGGCGCGCGCGGGTGGACGGGCAGCTTGCATGAACTTCGATGATTGAATCCCTTCTACCACCGGCAGCCGGAGCAGGCAAGCGTGCTGAGGGGCATTCTCGTGGCCGGGGTGCATCTTGACACAGTTCTTATGATTGGGGCGTAACGGTTCCTCACCGGCAGCAACCATAACCATGAAGCTGCCCTGCGCCTATG
>WBZT01002651.1_pt1 | contig 12286 bp, 11 predicted proteins | sample 5204241 | NCBI WGS metagenome assembly WBZT01 (sample SAMN12344358, study PRJNA552823) | activated sludge metagenome | biome: Activated sludge suspended growth; feature: Nitrification reactor; material: Wastewater; isolation source: activated sludge from nitrification reactor of wastewater... | reverse complement strand
ACGGCAAAGTGGTGATTGCGGTGGTGAACGGCGAGCTGACGGTCAAGCGGCTGTGCATCCGAGACGGTCAAGTACGGCTATTGGCTGAAAACGAACGCTACGCGCCCATTGTGTTGTCGGGTGACATGGACCTTCAGATTTGGGGCGTGGTCACGAATGTCATTCACCCTCTTTAGGCCGATCGCGGCGCCGAGCGTCATCGGCTTGGCCGACGGAAATAATTTCTATGTGTCCTGCGAACGGGTGTTCGCGCCTCGTCTGGAGGGAAAACCGGTCGTGGTGCTGTCCAACAACGACGGTTGTGTGGTGGCCCGCTCCAACGAAGTCAAGGCGCTGGGCATCGCGATGGGCACCCCCGTCCACGCGATTCGTGCGTTGATCCGGCGGCACCGCATCCAAGTTTACTCCTCGAACTACAGCCTATACGGCGACCTCAGCGCCCGGATGATGACCGTGCTGGGCCAGTTCACGCCGCGCGTCGAGGTCTATTCCATCGACGAGGCGTTTCTGGACCTGACCGGGTTCGCGGACTCCGCGCTGCTGGCCTACGCGCAAGGGATCGTCCAAACGGTACGTCGCTGGTTGGGCCTGCCGGTCTCCATCGGCATTGGTCCCACCAAGGTCCTGGCGAAAGTCGCCAACCGGATCGCCAAGAAACAGCGTGTACCGGGCGGGGTGGTCGCGCTGCTGGACCCCGACCGGCAAGCCAAGGCGTTGGCCGCGCTGGACGTGACCGACCTCTGGGGCATTGGCCCGCGCTGGGCGGCGAAGCTACGGGCGCTGGGCATTAACACCGCCTTGCGGTTGCGCGAGGCCGACCCGCCGTGGCTACGTTCGGTGTTTGGGGTGGTGATGGAACGGATCGTCTACGAATTACGCGGTACCTCATGCTTGGCGCTGGAAGAAGTCGCGCCGCCGAAGCAGCAAATCATCGCTTCGCGTTCGTTCGGGAAACCGGTCACCGCATTGGACGAACTGAAGCAAGCCGTCGCCTTTCACGTCACCCGCGCGGCGGTGAAATTGCGCCGGCAGGGTTCCGAGGCGCGGGGCCTCCAGGTCTTTCTATCCACCAACCCGTTCGTGCCAGACGACCCGCAATATCACCACACCGGCACCCTCGAACTACCCGCGCCGACCGCCGACACCGGTCTCCTGATCGGCCAGGCGATGCGCGGCCTGGCGACGATCTACCGGGAGGGTTATCGCTACAAGAAGACCGGGATCATGCTCTGGTCGCTGTCGCCGGCACATCGAAGACAGGGCGCCCTGTTCGGCGCGGGCGACGGTGAACGGTCACAGCGGCTGATGGAGACCCTCGATGCCGTCAATGCCCGGATGGGACGCGGGACGCTGCACTTTGGGACGGAAGGCTTCCAACGGCCGTGGGCCATGCGTCAGGAACGGCGGTCGCCGGCCTATACCACGCGGTGGTCGGACGTACCGGTGGTGAAGTAGTTATTTGCAGCTTGATCGGCGCCAGCACATCCAGAGCGCCTACCGGAACCGGCGCAAAACATGGGTCACGAGAAACTTGTTCGACTGATCAAGAGGATTAGGATAATGCCGATGCCGAAGTATCTGTATCACGCCACACCCAGGCTCAACGCCGAAAGCATCGCCAGGAATGGCTTGGAACCCCGCTCAGTAGGTGGGGAAAGCGCGGCGTATTTGTGCATGTCGGGAAAAGAATCGGGAGCGGTAACCCTGAAAAATCAAGCGAGCGACATCCTCTTTCGCGTGGATAGCGCAAATTTGAATGCCGAAGCGTGGAGCGAGCGCGGGGCGGGTAAAAGCGAGTGGCGGAGCACGGACGGCATACCGCCGGTGCATCTGGAATACCGGCGAAACTTGGGCACCGCCTCGCAAAAAACCTGGAGAAAAGCGTCCGCCTATCCGCTGGGGGTGTGATGAACGAGCCATGTACCCGGCATTTGAAGGAGGAGAAAGGAGGAGAAATGAACACATATCAATACGGGGTATTGCCCTGGCACGGGTTTTTCGGAGATTTTGCGACGATCGTCTCCGCGCACAAAACAAGCGAGGCGGCGATAACTGCCGCGCGGCGCGGCCGATATATCAACGAACGCGGAGAAGTTGTCTATCCGCGCGCGGTCGTCTTTCGCGAGAGCGGGTTTGCGAAGGGCGACCGGATATGGGCAAACGCATACCCAGAGGTGATTTGGTATCAACAAGATTAAGAATAAGAAAAAGTTAAAACAACAGAAATCCGGGTAGTCGTCGACTCACCGCGCCAATCCACAGCGTTCCCGATGGCCGCACCATCGGCACAGGCCCGCCGTTTCGGCGCCCGTCGGGGTGTCCCGTTTGTCGCGCAAGGCCCAATAGCGACGGTGCAACGCCACCACGCGCGCCGTATCCCACAGCTCCACTCGCCGATAGACCACCCCCTCCGGCGTCACCAGGCGCACATACCCGTAGGCCGCCAGCGGTTGCCCACGAAACGCTTTCTGAGCGGCCAACAAGACGCGATAGATCGAAAGCTGGGCGATGTCCGCGTCGTACACCTGTGCTCGTGGGCGGCGCTTGGTGTCCACCACCACCAACGCGCCTTCCGGTAGGCGATAGACCTGATCCGGCGTCCCGCTCAAGGCGACCGGCTTTTGGCAACGATAGTGCTGTTCGCTGGCCACCAATTTGGCCGTGCGCAATTCCTCCGGCATCCCTTCCCGGCGCAGCCATTCGGCGCGGCGACCGGTGCGGCGGAACCGCTCGCCAATCAGGGCGACGACGACCAGTACGATCAGCGCCAGGATGATCATGGGGTCCATCATGATTTTTCCCTCTTATCGCTTCGCACAACCCGTGCGACCAGACCATCCAAGATGGACCGCACGGCCGCCGTCACGCGTGGACGCGGCGCCAGCCAGCGGACCCCAGTCGGCGAGAGGCGATAGTAGAGAGAGATCAGAACCCGGCCGAACCACAATCGCATCAGGACCCGGTCCCGCCAGTCCCGTAGCACGTCGGTTTGCCATGCCGATTCGCCGTACACGGCGGATGCCACGAAACAGCGCGCGTCCCGTGCCCGCCCTCGACCCTGACCCGGGTATTGCCGGGCCAAGCGATCGTGTCGCTGGTGTTCCGCCGCGCCGGCTCGCGCCAACCGTTCGCGGGCCGGCGGACGTTGTTTGCCGAACTGACCCGGTGCGCGACGACAAGCCCCGCCGTCCGCGCTACCTTCCCCGCCCCGAACGGCGGGGCTTGTCGTCGCGCACCGGATCAACAAATGGCATGCTTGCGCCGAATGCCGCATCCCATTCAAAGCCTTGCGTATCTAGCTTGCGTCCTGAAACGCTAAACCGAAAGGCTTCCTCCAGAGCAATTTGCATGGTGATAGCCTGCTCCGCCAGTTCTGTGTCCGACCAGGAAAGCCAAGTGTTCGCTGGGATCTCCCGTTTTTGCGTCACCAAATCCGAGCGGGGCACAAATCGGTCGTCTCGCGCGGTAAATGTCAGCAGCTCGAAGGAATCCTCAAGATAGTTGAAGCGCCAGGTTTGCTGCGCGTCTTCCCGATCACGCAACGGATATTCCGCATAGGTGGCTTCGACCATCCAGTCGCGTGGCTTAGCTTCCAGACACAGAACCTTCAGCGGTAATTCAAGCATTCGAGTCAGATTTTCGTCGTCCAAGCGGGCAAACGGATGGTCGCGGAAGCGCAACCCGGCGTCGAGCACCGACAGTTGATTCCAGTCGATCAAGCGCTTCAGATTATGATGGTGATTTTCGGGACCGCGCCCCTTAGCGGTATAGCGCCACTCATCGGTTTCCAGGCCAGGTCGGGTGAAGACGGTGTTTTTGCCGCGTACCTTCCGAAAGTTGTATTGCAAGATGGCGACGTTGGGCGTCGTGCGCGAAAGCCGTCGATGGCGGTTAACGCGCCCAGCGGTTTGTACGATGGATTGGGTGCTGGATGGCTCGATCACTGCCCAATCGAAATCGTGGTCGCGGCCGATTTCCTCGACGGGCGTCGCCACCACGATGAAGAGCACATTTGGTGATTCAGTCCGGGCGACCCGCGCTCGAATGTCGGCATCGGCTTCGATGTGATCGTCACCATTTTTTCGGGTCAATAGACGATCCAGCCGCTTTTCCTTCAGAAACCGCCGAAGCGTAAAGTCCTGTGCGTGATAGCAAGCCACTTGGGCATTCGGAAATCGAGCAGCGAGAAAGCGGGCGGTTTCGATGGCGGGCCGGATATTGGCGATGCGCACCAGCCCGAAGGAAACCCGCTGGCCGGTTTGGGCGAACGGCCAGGCATTGTCTTCGTGCAATTGCGCGACCTCCCGGGCGATGGCTTCATGCCAGGCGGTTGGCTTAGCGATGGTGGCCAAACGTGGGATACGTAAAGCTCGGCCTTCCAGCGCCACGAGCAAGCGGACGATACGCGCATCGTAACGTTCCGTGAATTCACTCGGTTCCCGGCAGACGAACACTTCGGGGTCGAGGCGATCATCGATCAAGGCGCACAAAAAACTCGATTCGGCTTGGCCTTCCAGCGCCGCACGCATGGCGATGCCGCTGCGATAGGCTCGGTACAGCGCGTTGGCGACAGGCCGAGCCAACGTCGCGGACGACGAAATCACGTTGCGCCCGAACAGACCCGCCATCTGCACCAGCCGCAACACCGCCACCATCGCCTTGGGATCGTAGCTGTCGATTTCATCCAGAATGAGGTCGCTGTCCACCAATCGCAGCAGGGCCAGCACATGATGGCCTTGCCGGTGCGGCTCGCCGGCGGCGATCAGAAAATCGACGGTCGAGGCCAGCACCGGCGCGCCGATCACCGGGCGTAGGTGCGGTTTCTTCTCGGTGAACGGCTCGATCCAGGCCGGAATGAAGAAGGTTTCGCCGATGGATTCGAACTCGACATCGACGGGATTCTCGTCCTCGTCGGCGAATTCGGTGGCCTCCTGCCGCTTTGCGCTTTCGTGCAGGCGGGTTGCGATGGCGTCGCCGATGACGCAGGCCAATTCGTCCGGGCCGATGCCCAATTGCTCGCGATAGGCGTCGCCGGTCTGCAAGGTCAGGGTGCGCAAGTTCAGCGCGGTGGCGAAGCGCACAGGGCGTTCGCCAGCCAGGGCGCAGGCGGATTTGGCGTTCATTCGGGTCTTGCCCGCGCCGGTGCCGGCCAGATTGAGGATGAGCGCGGGTCGTTGCGAACTCCGCCGCGCGGTTTCCAAGGCGGCGGCGGCGCGGTCTTGCCAAGCGAACAGCGGATTTTCCGTCCGCGCCATGATCTGCTCGATTGCTTCGCTGGACAGGCCCGGCAGGCGCAAGGTTGCCAAGCGATAAGTCATCCGGCCCGCCATGCCGGACACGTCGGACAAGTGCTGGTCGAGCGGTTGATCGGGGGCGCGGCCGATTTTATCCGACTTCTGTTTGGTGTTGGCGTAAAGCTCGGCCGGTTTCGGCTTGGACAGGCTGGAAATATAGTGATCGGCGAAGATGAGGCTGGCACGCGCCACTAGGGACAAAGCCCGCCAGTACAGCGGAGCAGCGACGCCTTCGGAGGGGATGATCTTTTCCAGCCGCCGCAGTTTCTTGTGTAGCAAGGCCAGCGCGGTGGCGGGCAGCGGTGCGCGCGGCCGGTATTGCGCGGGATCGAACGGCGGGTCGGATCGGACATGATTGGTGCAACTCATCGCGCCATCACCGGCCTTTTTGGGTCCCAGCAAGCCATGATGACTAACCACCAGAAAATCGAACGCATCGAGAATGTTGGTCAATCCCTGCTCGGCAAAGGGGATGCTTTCGCGCTCTTTTCTGTCCTCCAACCGCCGCCATGCGGTCTCCCAGTCCGCACCCTCGCGCAGCGCCTGAATCACTTTGAGCGATACCCATTCGTGCCGGATGCTGTCCTTTTGCGGCGCGGTCGCATCTTGCAGTTTGCGCTGAAACGCAATGCTGGCCTTGCCCACGTCGTGGCCCTGCCCGGCGGCGTCGGCCAACAGCGCGGCGTGACGCACCCAGGTTGGCACTACCGACTCCTTGCGGCGGATGGTTCCCACCGGGAAATGCCCGTGTGGCCCAAAGTGGCGGGTACTGCCGACCACCCAGAGCAGTTTCATGCGACGCATCCCTTCGTTTCGGTAACAGGCAACCGCCGTTTGGCGGGATGCGGTCCGTTTCAGCGCGGCGCGCAGTTCCTGCAAGCCTTCCAGAGTCATCGGACTGGTCCAGGTTCGCTCGCCTGCCCGGATCGCGTAACTGTCTAGAAGCGCACGCGAACGCTTGAGCGCGCGCTTTTCGCAGGCGGAAATCAGCACGACGTGCATGGCTCAGGGTTCCTCTGAATCCAAGGGATAAATCAGGGGCCAAACCGCGTCGTCACGGGCCGGCAGGTCGGAAAACCGTCTGAGCATCTCGAACCTGGAACGTTCGGCGATGCTGATTTGATGGTTTTGAATCATCAGTTCGTGGCGGACGGCGGTTTGTTGGTCGGGTGTGAGCGATGGATTCAAATAGACCGGGACGCGAGTGCGCTTGTCGCTGTAGTCCTGCCGGATAATACGATCGGGCAAGGTGGGATCGGCGGCGCGGGCGTCGAAGATGCGGGGCAGCACGAACGTCTTGACGGGGTAGGCGGCAGCTTCGTCGTCCAAATCTTGCGCGATGAGCCGCCACTGATCTCCCATTTTTTCCAGCGTGATCGGCATGACGCGCCGCCAGCGGGCGTGTTCGTTGTTGCGCAGACCGACATACAGCAGCTCGATGGGTTGATACCGGATCAAGCCAGTCACGATGACCGAAAAGGCGCCCGGCTGGCGCGGCAGGGAACACGTCCATTTCACGACCAGCACACCCAGCTCGTCCGGTACCCGCAGCCCGAGGTAGCGGAATTCGGTGTGGCCGTAGTCGAGGCTCTTCATCAGTTCTTCCTCGGATGCTTCCCGAGGAATCTTAGGGTTCGGACATAACACGATTTCGTGGCTGCGACGTTCCAGCGTTTCCGGCCATCGGGTTGCGGCCTCCGACATCAGGGCGCTGGCCTTGGTGGCGCGGAAGTCGCCGTCAAACGCTCGAATCACGTCGCCGCGCACCACCTTGCCGAAGCGCACCGCGCGCTTCAATACAAATAATAGGCCTTCCCGGTCGCGTTCTTTTCCCATTGTATGTTCGAAAAACGGATATTTGTTTGGTTGATTAGATTTATAATGTAAAAAATAATAGTCGAAATTTCAATCGGAGCGAACAACATCATGGTTGCCCGCAAAGCGAAGGAGTGGAGCGACTTTCCGCTCGAACAGTACCAACAGGAAGCCTCCCGGCTCGTGCATTTTTCCGGTAAGACCGTTAATTCCAATGTACCTGCTTGCGGGGTGCGGATCGAGCGGGATTGCGGACTCGATTTGCCGCTGGTCGGCGTGCAGACGTTGCTGGCCGATGGAATGTCCGTGCCGCTGGATTACACCCAAAACGCCGGTAAAACCGCCACCGTCGTCAAGCAAATGCGTCTGGCGGACAGTGGCGAAATACCAGAAACCGTGCCTGAGGACCTAGTCCTGGCGATTCGGCACGTCATCGCCGAAGCGACCTTGTCTGCTTATGAAGAAAGCGTCGAGTGGGTGTCGCCGCGCTTGCGGCAAATTCTTCTTCCGAAAGGTGGCGATCAGTATGTGGCGGTGACACCGCTCGGCAGCGGTGGGTTGAGTGCGCTGTTAAATAAAAAATTGGCCGCGATGCCGGAGCACAGAAAAAAGTTTCGTCATGCCTTGCTGGGCATCGGCGGCAGCAATCCACAGAACGTGGGATCGCTGGTACGTGAAATGCGCAATCCGTTGCTGTTTTCCGCGCCAGGCGAAAATCTTCTAGAGCGACGAGTGCTGACCATCCACTACCGGGGAATTTCGCTAGGGTTGCCGCGCCGGCTGCTGGACGGTTACCGGCAATGGCGCGAGCGGCAGCTTCGGCATCACGATGGCGTCATGCCGTCCACGATGGACATCCGGCAACGAGAAGCCGAGTGGATTGGCGACATCGCTCGCACGGTGCAACGGCGCGGTCAACGGGCGCGCGAACTGCTGGAATCGAACCGTGGCCTTCTGCCCGTCGCGCCCGATGCCGATTCCCTGTTGTCGCCAGAACTGGACGATAGCGTGGTGCGCGGCCTAATCGAACCGGACGGGCGAGATGCGACTTGGGCTTACGAGTGCGGTAAACGGCTGGCCCGCGCCATCGAGGCGGACTTCCAGACGCGGTGGGCGATGCCGCTGGCCGGTTCGGCGGTCGAGCAAATCGCGCGCTGGATCGAGGAGGCCATCCGATGAGCCTGAACCATCTGCTGATTCCTCATTTGCGCGTGCAGGGCGCGAACGCGCAAGCCGCCTGGTGGCTGGTCAATTCGACCCCGGTGATGGCCTGCGCGATGTTCGGCCATGCCTTGGGTCGGCATCTGCAACAACCTGTTCTTGGCGTCGCCATCCTGCATCACGCCGCGCAATTGCATGGCGAGCAGTTTGGCTATTTTCGGCCTCAGCAGCGCCGGGGTGCGGTGTTTATCGACGAAAACGACTATTCGTCCAAGAACAAGCATGCGCTGTCGTTGCAGCCCACCGCGACTTTTTCCGGCCAGTTTTCGCTGATCGTCCGGTTTGAGGAAGAGGCGGAAGTGAGCTTGCAAGAGGTCGATGAATTTCTGCTGCGGGCGCGGTTGGCGGGGGGACAAATCATCGAGCATGGCCGCTGCTGCCTGATCGCTCCGAATGATGTGAGTGGACATATCCGGTCGGGTTATTGGGTGATCGATCGCGGCGACTTGATGTGCAAAGCCGAAGGCGAGGATTGGCTGGATACGCTTTTGCGCGTTACGGCCCGACCGGATACGCGCCGGCGAGAGGATGCGGCGCCCCCAATGACATCCGGCGACGAAAGTCAGGCGGTCGAGGACGATGATCGGGAGAGGGACGAGGTGGAAGATGAGGATCTGGATGAAGACGAAGACGAAGACGAAGACGAAGACGAAGACGAAGCCTTTTGGCAACCTGCAACGACACGGGAGCCATTACCAGTAAGTTGGGTCATGGCGACCACGCTGGGCTATGCCCTGCTAACGCCCGCCGTCCCCCGCGCCGGCGCTCGTGAAGGGTATCCCCACGCCTTCGCCGAACCGTTGGTCGGTCCGGTTCAGTATGTCTCTCTACGTAAGTTTGGCGACCGCCCGTTGCCGGTTTGGCAAGCGGGTTGGCCGCGTGACGATGTGTTTCTGCTTTCTCAACCTGATTTGGAGGTTTAACCCAATGGCGACTGCAACAACAGCGAAGGTATTCAAGAAATTGCCTGGTGTATTGGCTTTTCAGCGCGGTCTGGTGATGTCGGATGCCGAATTTTTCAACGAAATCGACGGTGAATATGAGGTAAATCCGGTATTTGTCGTGCGTCACGGCATTCGCGGCACACAGAACGTCAACAAGGAAGGGTCGGGTGATACCGCCACGTCGGGCGATACCAAGCAACGAAAAGTATCCAATGTTCAACAAACGGATTCGGCCAAGCTGGATGGGCAAGCGGATGCGCTGATTGCTCGTTTCGCCATCCGTTTCCTGGATTTGGACGGGGCGCTGTTTGCCTGTGCGCCCGGTAAAGGCGATGGCAAGAAGGACACACAGAAAAGTCTTGATGAAGAAGTCGCTGCATTGCGCGACAGCCTCAAAAGCTTCATTGAGCGGGCTAAGGACGCGACGGGATTGGATGAGGTCGCTTGCCGGATTGCGCGCAACATCGCCAATGGACGCTGGTTATGGCGCAATCGTTTGATCGCGGAAACCATCACGATCACGGTGAGCGCCGCACAGCGAGACATTGCCTCTTTCGATGCTCTGGACGTTCCGCTGAATCAGTTTGACGGCTCATCGGATGGCGAGCGGGCGGTTGCCAAAGTAATCGCAGCGAGTCTGCGCGGTAAAGAGGTCGCAGTGTTGAGCGTGCTGGCCCGCGTGGAATTTGGCTTTCGGGGCGCGATCGAGGTATTTCCTTCGCAGAATTACATTGAGGAGAAGCCTAAAGGATTTGCCCGATCGCTGTATCGGCTCGGCCAGCCGGAACGCTCGAAATCCGAAGACGGCCTACGCATCATGGGACGGGCGGCGATCCGCGATCAGAAGGTCGCCAACGCGCTGCGCACCATCGACACATGGTATCCCGGTTTTGCCGAGCATGGCCGACCGATTCCGATCGAGCCGAACGGCGCGAATCTGGACGCGCAACGCTTCTTCCGCGATCAGAAAGGCGTGTCTGCGTTTGATCTGGTGCGCCGGCTGAACGAGGTCGATCCCAATACGGATGACGGCATGTTTCTCATTGCCTGCTTGATTCGCGGCGGGGTCTACTCCGAAGGAGGATAAGCATGAAACCGGTCGTTTACGTCGATCTGGAAGTGCTGGCTGGCGACAGTGGCGGTGAGTCGATGCCCGCGCCGATTTTGGCCGGCGCGGCGCTGGACGTGTTGCACGGCGCGTTTCGGCAGTGGCCGGGCCGGTATGCACTGGCATTGCCGGGAGTGGCGCCGAACCAGGCAAATGCGCCGGGGCGGATATTGCGGGTGTTTGCCGGCAGCCGCGACGATCTCGATGCGCTGGTTGACGCCGTCGGCGGGCATCCGGTCTTCCGGGACTACACGCGCATCGGTTATCCGCGTCCGGTGCCTAGCGCGTTTTCCGGGCCGTGGGCCGAATATCGCCGCTATCGCATCCCGTCCCAAAAATCGCTACGCAAGCCGGGCGATACCTTGCGCGAGCGACGAATACGGTCGGCGCGCGAGCATGGATTGCCGTATTTTCAAACGCGCAGCCGGAGCAACGGCCAGTCGTTCATGTTGTATGTGCAGGCGCTGGATGCTGCAACCGGCGATGCCGAGTGCCGACCCGACAGCTATGGCCTATCGGTGTCGAGCCGGCCTTTCGCGGTGCCAAGGCTATGAAAAAGCAGATCAAGCCGCGCGCCGTCCTTCTGTCCAAACGCGCCAACGTGTTCTATCTGGAACACGTTCGAATCATGCAGAAAGACGACCGTGTGGTGTACTTGACCGACACGGGGGCGGATGTCGAGCAGTTTTTCAACATCCCGGAACGCAATACAGCTTTTCTGTTGCTGGGCAAAGGTTCGTCGCTGACTGATGCGGCGGCGAGAAAGCTGGCGGATTCGAACGTCGTGATCGGATTTTGCGGGTCGGGCGGGTCACCGTTGTTTTGCGCGACCGATATGACATTTTTGACCACGCAAAGTGAGTATCGCCCGACGGAATATATGCAAGGCTGGATTCGTTTGTGGTTGGACGAAGCGAAACGGTTGGAAGCAGCGAGAGCCATGTTAAGGAAGCGGCTAGAGTGGGCGTTCGATTCGTGGGCTGGGGATGTGGAGTTGCTGCGGCGGAAGGTCGTGCTGGACGATGGTTTGCGTCGTTGGTTCGAGCAAGGTATCGACAGAGCGGGAACCACTTCGGATTTGTTGTCGTTTGAAGGGGTTTGGGCGAAACGCCTTTATGCGAAGCTGGTCGAGGGATTTAGGCTTTCAGATTTCAAGAGGGAAGAAGGTAAAGGTAGCCGACTGTCGCGCGAGGATGTAGTGAACGGGTTTTTAGATCATGGAAACTATATCGCGTATGGCTACGCGGCGGTGACGTTGAACGGATTGGGTATCAGTTTTGCGCTACCGTTGTTGCATGGAAAAACTCGGCGTGGTGGCTTGGTTTTCGATGTGGCGGACTTGATCAAAGATGCTTATGTAATGCCACTGGCTTTCGCCAGGGGTAGCGCCGGAGCGAAGCAGCAATCTTTTCGAGATGAGCTAATCGAGCGAATACAGATTGAAAACGTTTTGGATCGGCTCTTTACCTTCGCTGAGGATCTTTCTCAATAATATATTTGATATCAAATGGTTATCTCATTATCTTGCACGGCAAGCCAAGCTGGTTTTCTGATCCATTAACACTATGAAATTTAGGAGGTTTATGCGTGAAATAAGACAGTTTTCCGCCGTGTAGGCGGTTTAGAAGAACAGCCGATTGCGATCCTCGACGCTGGTGCCGTTTTCCGCCGTGTAGGCGGTTTAGAAGGGTTGTCGGGATCGGCGGTGGGCGCTTGGGGTGTTTTCCGCCGTGTAGGCGGTTTAGAAGGATGACGCTGATCCCCGGCGGAGATGAACTTCGTTTTCCGCCGTGTAGGCGGTTTAGAAGTCGGAGGCCGTCGGCGGGCAATACAAGGCCGAGTTTTCCGCCGTGTAGGCGGTTTAGAAGACGAGGGGGGCCTCGTGCTTGGCCGGATCGTAGTTT
>WBZT01002650.1_pt1 | contig 12287 bp, 10 predicted proteins | sample 5204241 | NCBI WGS metagenome assembly WBZT01 (sample SAMN12344358, study PRJNA552823) | activated sludge metagenome | biome: Activated sludge suspended growth; feature: Nitrification reactor; material: Wastewater; isolation source: activated sludge from nitrification reactor of wastewater... | reverse complement strand
CGGTCGGAGCGCCATAGGGTTCTGCGCCGACGAGCCCGGGCCGGATCGGCAGGTCGGAGCTCATCGGCGACGCACGGTGACGGCCGCGGCGTGAGCCGGCAGGTCCTCGGCCTCGGCGAGCGTCGTCACCGTCTCGGCGATTGCCGCCAGCGCCGCATCGTCGTAGGCGACGACCTGCTGGGCCCGCAAAAACGTGTGCACCCCCAGTCCCGACGAGAAGGCCGATGAGCCGCCCGTCGGCAGCACGTGGTTCGATCCTGCGGCGTAGTCGCCCAGCGACACGGGGGTCGCCCTGCCCACGAAGATGGCCCCGGCATTGCGGATCCGGTCGGCGACCTCGCGGGCCTCGGCGGTGTGGATCTCGAGGTGTTCGGCACCGTAGTTGTCCGCCACGGCGATGGCGTCGTCGATGGTGTCGACGATCAGGATGGCGCTCTGCTCGCCGGCCAGCGCCTCGGTGATGCGTTCCCGGTGACGAGTGCGCGGCGTCTGGAGGGCCAATTCGCCCACGACGGCATCGGCGAGGCTCTCCGAATCGGTCACCAGCACAGCAGCTGCCAGCGGATCGTGTTCGGCCTGGCTGATGAGGTCGGCGGCGACACAAGCCGCATCTGCGGTGTCGTCGGCGATGATCATGATCTCGGTGGGGCCGGCTTCGGCATCGATGCCCACGACACCCATCACCAGACGTTTGGCGGCCGTGACCCAGACGTTGCCCGGCCCGGTGACCATCCGCACCGGATCGACGGTCACCTCCCCGTCGCTGCCGCCGTAGGCGAGCAGGGCCACCGCCTGGGCGCCGCCCACCGCGTAGACCTCGGTGACGCCCAACAGCGCGCACGTCGCCATCACCGTGGGATGGGGCCACCCGCCGTGCCCCGGTTGAGGCGGTGAGACGACGGCGATGGAGGCGACTCCCGCCTCCTGTGCGGGGACGACGTTCATGATGACGCTGGAGGGATAAACCGCGCGACCTCCGGGCACGTACAGGCCCACCCGGTCGACCGGGACGAAGCGTTGGGTCACGGCTGCCCCGGGTACGACTGTGGTGACCGTGGCCGGCGGATGCTGATCACGGTGGACCCGCCGCACCCGATCGGCGGCCTCGCGCAACGCATCGACGATTGCCGAATCGAGTTCGGACAGCGCACGTTGGAGCACGTCGTCGGGAACGCGCAGGCTGGGGGGCCGGACACCATCGAGTTTCTCGCCCCAGCGCAGAGCGGCCGACGGCCCATCGGCTGCGACGTCGGCGACGATCGGTGCGACGTCAGCGACCGCGTCGGACACGTCCGTCCCGGCTCGCGGGACGACAACGCTGGCACCCGACCGGCCACGGTGGTTCACGACCCTGATCACTCGCCTAGTCTACGAAGACGTCCCCCGGTCCACCGATCGTGCGTCTGGGGGCTGCGTCACAACCCAGGAGGAACAGTGGCGAAGGACAGCACCGGCGGCAGCGCCACTCCGGCGACGGTTGCCCTCGCCCAGGCCGGGATTCCTTATGCGCTGCACGCCTACCACCACGACGACCGACGGGACGACTACGGCGACGAGGCGGCCGACGCCCTGGGGGTGGAACCGGAACGACTGTTCAAGACGTTGGTGGCGGAGGTCGACGGCGAACCCGTCGTCGCGGTCGTCCCGGTCAGCGGCACGGTGGACCTCAAGGCGCTGGCCGCTGCCGTGGGCGGCAAGAAGGCCGTCATGGCCGAACCGGCAACCGCGGAACGGCTCACCGGGTACCACGTGGGTGGAATCGCCCCCCTGGGGCAGCGCACGGAACTGCCCACCGTGCTGGACACCACCGCCATGACGTTCGAATCGATCCTGGTGTCGGCCGGGCGCCGGGGTTTGGACTTGGAGATCATGCCCGACCACCTGATCACGGTGGTCAACGCGCGGACCGCTCCCATCGCCCGCCCGCGCCGGCCGGAGTGACCGGGGCCGGTCAGGTCTCGTCGTCGATCTCCCGACCCAGCCGTTTGCGGTTCTTCCAGGCCGAGTTGAAGGCCTCGAGGAACGCGGTGCGCACTTGGTCGGAGTCCAGGAACGCGGCCGCTTCGCTCTCACTCATCGCCACCAGGCGCTCGTTCACCGCCATCCACGCGTAGCCCATCGCCAGAGTGACACTCGAGGCCACTCCCGCCTTGATGGCAAATCCGGTCACCGTCCCCGCCCCCGGAACGAGCTTGATGATCGTGCCGGCGAGGTAGCGCCCCACGGTGGACGCCCCGGTGGCCACGACGATCCCGCCGAATGCCTGGACCAATCGGCTCGACGGAGTAGGGATCCCGTAGGCGGCCGAGATGGCCGCCAGCATGCCCATCTGGACCGGGAAAAGGGCGGCAGCGTCCGCGATCGGAAGGGGGACGGCACACGTGCCGGCCGCGGCGGTCGTGGCGGTACGGATGATTATTCGGGCTCGGCGCCGCTTTCTTTGCAGGTCGATGCGCTGGGCCGCCTCCAAGGCCGCCCGCACCGACTCAGGGATCACCCCCGCGGTGGCGTCCAACAGTTCGTGCAGCCCGTGCAGCTCCGGGGTGACCCAGGCGTCGACCCGGGCGTTGGTCAGGATCGGCGCCGGCCCTGGTCGCGTCGGCAGTTGTCGTGATTCGATCGCAGCCGCCAACTCGACGGCGTCGGGGTGGATGTGACCGTCCCGCACCGCCACCTGGCTGATCACGACGATGACCGGGAGGCCCATGGCCGCCAGCCGTTCGACGAACTCCGCCTGCGAGTTCTCGAACCGCCGGTCCGGGGCGCGCACCACGTACCAGACGACGTGGACCTGATCGCTGATCGGACCGTCGGCCCGGGACCGCACCTCGGCGGCGAGCCGGTCGAGGATCTGATCGCCGGACTCGCCGGTCTCGAAACCTTGGGTGTCGAACACTCCCAACGGCAGTCGGTCGTGGGTGTAGTACTCGGTGCCCAGCGTGACCGGAACGCCGTTGCCGGTGGCGGCCACATCGGACCCGAAGATGGCGTTGATCAGGGTCGACTTGCCGACTCCGGTCTTGCCGCAGATCAGGACGTTGAACCGGCCGATCTTCTGGCGCTCCTCATCGAAGCGACGCTCGAACTCTTCCGCCCAAGCAGGATCGAGTCCCATGGCGGCTCCTTGATCGCGGCTTCGACAAAGCCTAGCCCTGTCGGCCATCGGCTGTGGGGGGCAGCCGGATACGACACAATGAGCGCCATGAACGCCCGCTCCCCCTTCGTGATCGGTGGTCTGGTCGTTGCCGTCCTGGTCGGGCTGGGGGCTGTCCTCCTGCTGCGGACCGGCAGTGGGGAGCCCCCGGCGGCCGCGCCGGCCGCAGCTCCGACTGCCACCCCGTCTCCCACCGAGGGGACACCCACCGCCGCGCCGGAGCCGTCGGCCGTGGCCCAGGATCAAGGCACCAGCGTCCTGAAGGTGCGGGTGGCCGACTGCGACGGATGCCAGTTGACGGTGCGCTCCGACAACAAGTCGGGCGAGCGGGACTGGTCGGCAACGGTGGCCGCCGGTATGGCGCAGGTCGAGATCCCGACGCCGCAGACCCTGGGTCTGTCGTTCTTCGTCCAGGGCGAGAAGGACGGCAACGACACCCCGACCCGCACTCTGGTGACGCTGCAACCGGACGGGGTCGCGGCCGGGGAGCCGGTCACCGCGGCGCAACTCGACGACGCCTCCCGCGGGGCCTACTGCTGGGCAGGTACGACGTTGGACGTGGCCGTCGTCCAACTGCAGGCGGAGGTCAAGAACGGGACGGTCCAGCGCACCTGGGCCGACCCCGCGCTCTCCGTCCTGGCGGACACGGTCCCGTTGGGCAAGGGCCTCGACAAGGACGCGCCGAAGGGCTGCGCCACCGCGTCCTAGCTGTCGGGCGGTCGCGGCAGATTCAGACGATCGCGCCGGAACCCAGGAGCGCCTTGAGCTCGCCGATGAGCGCCGGCGACGGGGTCACCCGCAGCCGATCGTCCAGTCGCAGCACCGTGGTCCGGCCGCCGCTGCTGAGATGCAGTTGCACCTCGACGGTTCCCGGGTGCGCCGCCAGGACCTCCTTCAGCCGGTCGACGACCGGGGGGACGCAGCGCGTGGCCGGCATCGCCAGTCGCACCGGCCCCACATTCTGCTCCGACAGGTCGGGGAAGGAGACCTCGCGGGCCACGACCTTCAGGGTCTCTTCGTCGCGGCGATCCAGCTTGACGGTGAACAACGCGATCTTGTCCTCGACCAAGTGGGCCGCCACCGGGGAGTAGGTGCGCGGGTACACCGCGATCTCGACCGACGCGTCCAGGTCCTCGAGCTGAACGAGCGCCCAGGGTTCCCCCTTCTCGCGGGTCACCTTGCGCTGGACGGTGCTGATGAGCCCGCCGATCGTGACGGTGTGGCCGCTGGGACGTTCGTCGGTGTGCAGGCTCGCGATGGAACAGTCCACGGCCTGCCGCAGCAGATGTTCCACCCCGTTGAGCGGGTGATCACTGACGTACAGCCCCAGCATCTCGCGCTCGGCCGCCAGCAGTTGCCCCTTGTCCCACTCCCCCATCGGGATGTCCGGGAGAACGGACAGACCGACTTCCAGACCGCTGTCCGAGCTGCCGTCGCCGAAGAGGTCGAACTGTCCCACGGCCTCGGCGCGTTTGGTCTCGACGGCGGCGTCGACGTGTTGCTCGTGCACCGTCACGAGTCCCTTGCGCGTGTGTCCCAGCGAGTCGAAGGCGCCTGCCTTGATCAGCGACTCGATGGTCCGCTTGTTGCACACACCGATCTCGACGGAGCGCAGGAAATCCGGGAAGTCGGCGAACCGGCCGTGGGCACGGCGAGTGGTGAGGATGGAGGCGACGACGTTCTCGCCCACGTTGCGGACCGCCGACAACCCGAACCGGATGTCGCTGCCTCGCGGCGTGAAGTCGGAGTCGGATTCGTTGATGTCCGGGGGCAGGACCTTGATCCCCATCCGACGGCACTCGTTGAGGTACACCGACAGCCGACCGGGGCCGTTGGAGGTGGCCTTGTCGTCCTTGACGCTGGTCAGCAGCGCCGCCATGAACTCCGCCGGATAGTTGGCCTTCAGGTACGCCGTCCAGTACGCGACCAACCCGTAACCGGCGGTGTGGGCCTTGTTGAACGCGTAGTCGGCGAACGGGACGAGGACGTCCCACAACGCGTGGATGCACTCGTCGGAGTACCCGGTGGCCCGCATACCGGCGCTGAACGGCTCGAACTCCTTGTCGAGGATCTCCTTCTTCTTCTTGCCCATGGCGCGGCGCAACAGGTCCGCTTTGCCCAGGGAGTACCCGGCTACCTTCTGTGCGATCGCCATGACCTGTTCCTGGTAGACGATCACGCTGTGGGTGTCGTCGAGGATCTCGGCGAGCGGTTCGGCCAGCTCCGGGTGGATCGGCTTGGCGGCCTGCCGCCCGTTCTTGCGGTCCGCGTAGTCGTTGTGGGCGTTGGCGCCCATGGGGCCGGGACGATAGAGCGCCAGGACCGCGGAGATGTCCTCGAAGTTGTCCGGGACCATCGACCGCAGGAGCGCCCGCATGGGACCGCCGTCGAGCTGGAACACCCCGAGGGTGTCGCCGCGGGCCAGCAGTTCGTAGGTGCGGCGGTCGTCGAGTGGCAGCTTCTCGGGGATCAGGGTCTCGCCGGTGTTGGCGGCGATGGAGCGGATGCAGTCGTCGATGACGGTCAGGGTCCGCAGGCCCAGGAAGTCCATCTTCAGCAGGCCGAGGGTCTCGCACGCCCCCATGTCGAACTGGGTGATGATCGACCCGTCGGCGTCGCGACGCCAGACCGGGATCACGTCGGCCAGCGGTTCACTGGACAGGATGACGCCGGCGGCGTGGACCCCTACCTGCCGTTTGAGCCCCTCCAGACCGCGCGCGGTGTCCACCACCTCTTTCACCAGCGGATCGGCGGCATACAGGTCGCGGAACTCGCCGGCCTCGCCGTACCGCTTGTGGGCGGGGTCGAAGATGCCCGACAGCGGGACGTCCTTCCCCATCACCGCCGGCGGCATCGCCTTGGTGATCCGGTCGGACAGCGCGAACGGTTGCCCCATGACCCGGGCCGCATCCTTGATGGCGGCCTTGGCCTTGATCGTGCCGTACGTGACGATCTGCGCCACATGATCCGATCCGTACCGCTCGGTGGCGTAGCGGATCATCTCGCCGCGGCGACGTTCGTCGAAGTCGATGTCGATGTCGGGCATCGACACCCGTTCGGGATTGAGGAACCGCTCGAACAGCAACCCGTGGGCGATGGGGTCCAGTTCGGTGATGCCCAGGGCCCAGGCGATGAGTGCTCCCGCCGCCGACCCGCGGCCGGGGCCCACCCGGATGCCCTGGTCGTGGGCATGCCGGATGAGGTCGGCCACCACCAGGAAGTACCCGGGGTACCCCATCTGGGCGATGACCTGCAGCTCGTACTCGGCCTGGCGCCGGTGGGCGTCGGGGACGGGGTCCGGGGCGAACCGGGCGGCCAGGCCACGTTCGACCTCCTTGACCAGCCAGGACTCCTCCGTCTCACCCGCAGGAACGGGGAACCGGGGCATGAGGTTGGCGCCCTCGTCGAACGAGATGTCGCACCGTTCCGCCACCAGAAGCGTGTTGTCGCAGGCCCCCGGCAGTTCGCGCCACATCTCCCGCATCTGCGCGGCGGTCTTGATGTAGAAATCGTGGCTGTCGAACCGGAACCGCTTGTCGTCGGCCAGCAGGCTCTTGGTTCCCACGCACAGGAACGCGTCGTGCATGCGCCAGTCGTCGGGGTGGACATAGTGGGTGTCGTTGGTCGCCAGGAACGGCAGATCCAGGGTCCGTGCGATTCGCAGCAGATCGTCCCGGAACCGGCGTTCGATGTCGATGCCGTGGTCCATGACCTCGCAGAAGTAGTTCTCCTTGCCGAGGATGTCCTGGAAGTCGGCGGCGGCCGCGAGCGCCTTGTCGTAGTTACCGGCCTGGAGCCACCGGTTCACCTCGCCCGAAGGGCATCCCGTCGTCCCGATCAGCCCCTTGCCGTACCGGTCCAGCAGCTCCCGGTCGAATCGGGGAGCACGGTAATAGCCCTCGATGCTGGCCATGCTCGACAGGCGGAACAGGTTGTGCAGGCCCACGTTGTTCTCGGCCCACAACGTCATGTGGGTGTAGGCGAATTTGCCCCGACCCTCGCTGATCTCACCGGCGCCTTCGTCGTATCCCCCGCCAAAACTCATGGGGGCGCGCTCGAACCGACCGTGGGGGGCGTAGTAGCCCTCCATCCCGATGATGGGTTTGATGCCGGCAGCGCGGGCTTTGGTGTAGAACTCGAAGGCCCCGTAGAGGTTGCCGTGGTCGGACATGGCGATCGAGCGCTGACCCAGTCGAGAGACCTCCGTGAACAGGTCGTCGAGCCGGGCGGCCCCGTCCAGCATCGAGTACTCGGTGTGCACGTGCAGGTGGACGAACGAGTCGTCGGCTACCTGCGCCACCGGACCTCCTGCAGTGACCGCCGACGTCCGGCGGAGGGTGGGATGCCGGAGCTGCCCGGCGTCCTCGACTCTAACCCGGACCTCCGCCATGGCCTCGCGGCGCGCCGTCACCAGTTCCGCTCCCGCACGACCTAACGTCGACCATCGTGTGGATCCGACTGGCTGCTGTCGCCGCCGCCGGTCTCACCCTCGTCACGGTCACGCATCGTGCCGCCGAATCGGACGCGGTCACGCCGACCCAAGTGGCCGATGGCGCGGTCATCCACCCGGGACCAGCCCCGGCAGCGCGACCGCCGATCCCCCTGCGTCCGACCGGCGACGGCCACCTGCTCGTCCCGCACGCTCGACCCGCGGTCGGGACCGGTTCCGAGACGACCTACACCGTCGAGGTGGATCCCGCGCTGCGCGACCAGGCCACCGCGCTGAGCCAGGCCGTGACCGCCGCCCTGGACGACACCACCCACGGATGGGCCGCGAGTGTCCGCCTGCGTCAGGTGGCCGATCCGGACACCGCGTCGATCCGGATCCTGCTGGCGGAACCGGCCGTGGTCGATGGTCTGTGCGCCCAGGCGGGCTACGCGACCAACGGTCAGTACTCCTGTTGGAACGGGCGGTTCGCCGCTCTGAACTCCTTGCGCTGGTTCGACGGCGCCGATGGTTTCGCCTCGATCCAGCAGTACCGCCGCTACCAGATCAACCATGAGTTCGGCCATGGGCTGGGCCATGCCCATGAGTACTGCGCCGGCCCGGGCCAGTTGGCGCCGGTCATGATGCAGCAGTCGAAGGGCCTGTTGGGCTGCCGACCGAACCCATACCCTTCGCGCTGACCTACAGGTCGCGGAGGCGCGTCAGGGCGGTGGCCAGATCCGCCGGATACTGCGATGTGAACGTGATCGGATCTCCGGTGGCGGGATGGGTGACCGTCAGTTGCACGGCATGCAGCCACTGTCGCGTCACACCCAGTCGTTCGGCGAGCACCGGGTCTGCCCCGTAGGTCAGGTCCCCCACACACGGATGACGGGTCGCGGCCATGTGGACCCGGATCTGGTGGGTACGGCCTGTCTCGAGATGCACCTCCAGCAGGGATGCGTAGCGGAACGCCTCCCTGGTCTCGTAGTGGGTCACACTCGGCCGTCCGTCGGACACCACCGCGAACCGGTGATCGTGACCGCGCTGCCGGCCGATCGGGGCGTCGATGGTGCCGCGGCTGGGATCCGGGTGACCCTGGACCAGCGCGTGATAGACCTTGTCGACCGTGCGTTCCTTGAACTGGTTCTTGAGGGCCGAGTAGGCATGGTCGGACTTGGCGACCACCATCACACCGCTGGTCCCGACATCGAGTCGATGCACGATCCCCTGCCGCTCCTCCGGCCCGGCCGAGGCCACGGTGTGGCCGGCCGCCCGCAGGCCGCCCGCCACGGTCGGACCGTCCCACCCGGGGCTGGCGTGGGCGGCCACTCCCACCGGTTTGTCCACCGCGATGAGGTCGTCGTCTTCGTACAGGACGGCGAGCCCCGGAACGGGCTGCGGCGGCGCGACCGGCCGGACCTCGGGCAGGCTGACCTCGAGCCAAGCCCCCGCGGCAAGCCGATCGGACTTCGCGGCCGGCACACCATCGACCAGGACCGAGCCGGTGCTCGCCAGGTCCGCCGCCTTCGCTCGGGAGACGCCCAACAGGCGTGCGACCCCTATGTCCACCCGCTCGCCGACCAAGCCCTCAGGAACAGGGAGTGCTCGAGTGTCGCTCACGATGCCGGTTCGGTGGCGCGGTCGGTCGCCGACTCGTCGTGCGCCGCGCGCCCGGCCGGATCGACGCCCAGAAGCGACAGCACCACGATGGCGACAGCACCGGACACGACTGCCATGTCGGCCACGTTGAACACCGGCCAGTTCGGCAGTTCGATGAAGTCGACCACGTGCCCGACGCCCGGACCCGGGGGTTGGACGAACCGGTCCACCAGGTTCCCCAAGGCACCGCCGAGCAGGACCCCGAGGGCCGCTAGCCACCACCCGGAACGGACCCGACGCGAGTACCACAGGATGGCGCCGGCCACTCCCAGTGCGACGACGGTGAACAACCAGGTGTGTGACGTGAGCAGGGAGAATGCGCCGCCAGGGTTGCGGACGAAGGTGAACTGCAGCAGCTCACCGACCACCTCGACCGGCGGCCGGCCCGCCAAGGCTCGCTCGGCCCACCACTTGGTGATCTGGTCGATCACCAGGACACCCGCAGCCACCAGGAGGACGATCAGGGTGCCGCGGCGGCCGGCGGCGGAGGGGGTCACTGGTCCAGGGTACGGTCAGCGCCGTTCCTCGCGCTGTTTGCACGCCAGGCACAGGGTCGCGCGCGGGAAGGCCTGGAGCCGGAGCTTGCCGATCGGCTGCCCGCACGACGTACAGATCCCGTAGTCCCCGGAGTCGAGCAGGTCGAGGGCCAGCGCGACCTGATCGCGGACCTCCCGCACATTGGCTGCCAGCGCCATCTCGTGTTCACGTTCGAAGGTCTTGGAGCCGGCATCGGCCTGGTCGTCGCCAGCACCGTCGATGACCTCGGACATCAGATCCTTAAGGACGGCGGCCATGTCCAGGAGTTCCTGGTCCAGTTCCGCCAGGTCGCCCTCGAGTTCGTCGCGGACTCCCGCGATCTCCGCGGGAGTCCAGGGTGTCTCTCCGTCGCGGACCGGCAGCTGACCCTTTCGCCGCGGCGCAGGGGCCACCTTCTTCTTCGCCGAGGGGGCGGGATTCTTGACCGGTGCCGCCTTCTTCGCTGGTGCGGCTTTCTTGGCGGGTGCGGCTTTCTTGGCGGGTGCCGCTTTCTTGGCGGGTGCGGCTTTCTTCGCTGGTGCGGCTTTCTTCGCTGGTGCGGCTTTCTTCGCTGGTGCGGCCTTCTTCGCCGGTGCGGCCTTCTTCGCCGGTGCGGCCTTCTTCGCCGGTGCGGCCTTCTTCGCCGGTGCGGCCTTCTTCGCCGGTGCGGCCTTCTTCGCCGGTGCAGCCTTCTTCGCCGGTGCAGCCTTCTTGGCCGGTGCAGCCTTCTTGGCAGGTGCGGCCTTCTTGGCAGGTGCCGCCTTCTTGGCCGGAGCGGCCTTCTTCGAAGGAGCCGCGGCAGCCGACGTTTGGCCATTGGTGGCGGTAGTGGCCCCTCTGGTCTTCACCTTGTTCGCAGCTCCCGCGACAGCGCGGCGGAGCCCTCCGATCGCGCCCTTGGCCATGTCGTGCTCGCCCCAGATCTGAGTAGACAGCCCCCGCACTATAGACGCGCCACGGGAGACCGACAACAAGGCGCGCGGACCTCGTCACCACCGACCGCTGATCGCAACGTTCGGCAATTGGTGGTTTCGGCCTGCTTCCCGGACTACGACTGGGATAACTTCGCACCGTTCGTCTCCGTTCCGTCACAAGGAGAACCCGTGAAGAAGTCCACCCTGGCAACCGCCGGACTGGCCGGGCTGGTTGGTCTCACCAGCCTCGTCCCGATGGCCTCCGCGCAGGCCGCACCCGTCGCGCCGTCCGTTTCCGCGTCTGCGTCGAAGTTGTGCCCCCTGTCGGTGGCGCACCGCGGCGGTGAAGGCGACGTCACCGACGCCAAAGAGAATTCCATGTGGGCCTTCCGGCGTGCCGCCAACATGGGCGTCGGCGTCATGGAGACGGATGTGTGGTTCACGAAGGACCGGATTCCGGTGATCATGCACGACGAGGACCTGGATCGCACGACTGATGGAACGGGCCTGGTCGGGGACTACACCTGGAAGTACCTGCGGAAGAACGTCCGACTCAACAACGGCGAGCGGATCCCGTCGCTGAAGCAGTCGCTGAAGTTCTTCGCCAAACGCCAGATGCCGTCGTTCATCGAATACAAGGACGCCGACGATCCCAAGCTCTACGCGATCTACCTCGACTACCTGAAGGAGTACGGCTACAAAGCCTGGGGCGCCGGCTTCTCGAAGGAGTTGCTCGAGTGGCTGCACGCCGAGGACCCGCAACTGCCCTTGATGTGGTTCGGCAACAAGGACACGACGTTGCCGGCGCCGGGAGATGTGCCGGCCGGTGCCAACCCGGGCATCATCAACTTCCGCCTCGACGATGCCGCCGTCAATGCCTTCCGCGATGCCGGGCTCGCCGTGAACGTGTGGTTCAACACGATCACCAAGGGTGACAACAGGACCGGCGAACCCAACTTCCCGGGCTTCGGGTGGGAAGGGATGACCCGGCGCGGCGTCACCTGGATCAGTACTGACTACCCCGACAAGTACAAGGAGTGGACCCTCGAGACCGGCGAGTGCAAGAGCCGCGGACCGAAGCGGTCGAAGGCCTTCTGCGTGAATCCGCCGAAGAACATGGTGGTCGGCAACAAGTACAACATCCTGCCCCGCAACTGCATGACCACCGCCGACAAGATGGTCAAGGTGAAGGTGACCGCCAAGTCCTCGGTCGCCCGGGTCGAGACCGGCAAGAAGTACATCAAGCTGCGGGTCCGCGGACCGGGCAAGATCCAGTTGCGGTACACCGCGAAGGATCGCGTCTTCACATCAGCGGACGGCGTGAGTTGGAAGTCCTACACCGACTTCAAGAAGGACAAGCGGTACCGGGTACGGGCAGCCAACGGCTGACCGACCTCAACCAGCCGACGCCCGGCCGCGGGGTGAATAGCGCGAAGCGCGTATCGAAGCCAAGGCCGTCCTCCGACCCGCACCCAGGTACGAGCCGACCTGAGCGGGCTTCGATACATCGCCTGACGGCGGCACTCACCCCGCAGAGTGCCGCACCCACCCCGCTGAAGGGCGGCGGCCCCGCAGTCACTGGGTGATCGCCGACCTGGGGCGGTTTCGATACGCG
>WBZT01002649.1_pt1 | contig 12289 bp, 9 predicted proteins | sample 5204241 | NCBI WGS metagenome assembly WBZT01 (sample SAMN12344358, study PRJNA552823) | activated sludge metagenome | biome: Activated sludge suspended growth; feature: Nitrification reactor; material: Wastewater; isolation source: activated sludge from nitrification reactor of wastewater treatment... | reverse complement strand
GCCATCGTCCGTAAGGGCGCGCGCTGGGCGCTGGAGCAGGGCTACGCCACCGAAACCGACCTGGAGCGGACCGAGGAGAACGGCGTCATCGCCGGGGCCGACCCGGCCAAGATCAGCAGCCGCGCCTACGACCGGGCGCGCGACCAGCTGGGCACGCTGGGCGCGGGCAACCACTTCATCGAGGTCGACGTTGTCGATGAGATCTTCGACGAGACGGCCGCCGCGCGCATGGGCCTCTTCCCGGGCCAGATCGTGGCCCAGATCCACTGCGGCTCGCGCGGCTTTGGCCATCAGGTCTGCACCGACTACGTGGCTCGCTTCCAGAAGGTTGTCCACCAGTATGGCATCCAGTTGCCCGACCGGGAACTGGTCTGCGCCCCGATCAACAGCCCGGAAGGGCAGGACTATCTGGCGGCCATGAAGGGCGCGGCCAACTTTGCCTTTGCTAACCGTCAGGTGCTGACCCACCTCATCCGGCGCAGCTTCCGCGACGCGCTGGGCGGCAAGGTGGACAACCCCGAGGTCTACCAGATTTACGACATCGCCCACAACATGGCCAAGATCGAGGAGCACGAGGTGGACGGCCGGCGCATGAGCGTCTGCGTCCACCGCAAGGGAGCCACGCGCGCCTTCGGCCCCGGCTCGCCCGTCCTGCCCGCCGTCTACCGCGACATCGGCCAACCGGTGCTTGTGCCCGGTTCGATGGGCACCGCCAGTTGGGTGCTCGTCGGCACCGAGGGGTCGATGGCCCAGAGCTTCGGCTCCACCTGCCACGGCGCGGGCCGGACGATGAGCCGGGCGCGGGCCAAGAAGGAAGTGCAGGGCGGCGAGTTGCGCCGCGAGCTGGAGGAGCGCGGCATACGCGTCCGCGCCGGCAGCCTGGCCGGGCTGGCCGAGGAAGCGCCAAACGCCTACAAGGACGTCGATCGGGTGATCGAGGTGGTCCACGGCGCGGGCATTGCGCGCAAAGTGGCGCGCATCGTGCCGGTAGCGGTGGTGAAAGGCTAGATGACGGACGGCGGCGGGGGACGGAGTGGGTTCAGGTTGCCATTCGGCCGGCGGCCGGATCGTACATTCGCGCCGCCGCGCAAAGCGCTCATCGTCCAGCCGTGCTGCCTCGGCCGCGTCATGCTGACTACGCCCCTGCTGGCCGCGCTCGGCGAAGCCTTCCCGGAGGCTCGCTTCGACTGGGCTGTCAGCGATTGGGCGCGTCAGGCCGTTAGCGCCAATCCGCGCGTCACGCGTATCATCCATACCGGCCCTGGCGACCTGATCGGGCGGAACGAGGACTCTGATGCCCTGCTGGAGATCATCCGCGCCGAACAATACGACACCTGCTTCCTTCCCAGTCCCTCGGCCGCTTCCGACCGCTTGGTTCGCCAGGCGGGGATTCCGCAGCGTCTAGCCCTGGGCGCTGGCGGCTGGCGGGAGCGCGACGTGAGCCCGCCGCCCGGCGAGCGCCACCTGGCGCGCATCTATCTGGCGCTGGCCGCCGCCGCCGGCGTCCCGGCCGACCTCATTGCCGCGGCGCAGATGGAGTTCCAGCCGCCCGACCGCGACCGGACGGCGGCGACGCGCTGGCTGGTGGAGGAGTTCGACTGGTTGGGGGACACGCCGTTGGTGGTCATGCATCCCGGGGGCGGCGAAAACCCGGCCCAGACCAACCTGGATAAGCGCTGGCCGGCCGAGCGCTTCGCGCGCCTGGGTAACTACCTGACCCGCGCCCACGGCGCGCGCGTCGTGCTCGTCGGACTGACCGGGGAGCGAGAACTGGCGGCGCAGGTGGGCGGGATGATGGCGCCGGGCGCGGCCAGGCGCGCCGCGAACCGGGCGGGGGAAATTGGATTGGGCGAGCTGGGGGCCCTGTGCGAGATGGCCAGCCTCTACGTCGGCAACGACGTCGGCTCGACCTACATCGCCGCCGCTACCGGCTGCCCAACGCTGGCAATCTACGGCCCCACCGACCCGGCTGTCTACGCGCCCTACATGGTCAACGGCCGGATCCGGTCCGTGTGGCGACCCTATGAGGGGCCCTTTACGTGGTCAACCAGCGTGACGGTGGAGGAAGCGGGAACGGCGGCCGACGAACTACTGGGCGTTTATTCGCCCGCGTCCGATTGAGTTCCGGCCGCCAGGCGCGCCTCCAGCGATTTCAGCGCCGCTTCCAGCTGCGCGCTGCGCGCGCTATTGCTGACATCGGCATGGGTGCGTTCGAAAACCGGGCGCAGGGCGTCGGTGCGCCGCCGCAGACCGCCGGTGATCTGATCGGCGAAGTCAAACGTCACCAACACGCTGTAGACGTGGTCCATTGCATCCAGCAGGCGCTCGGCCTCGGCCCTGTTTCCCTGCCGCGTTAGATCGAGGATACGCCGCCGCAACTCGCTGGCGGCCTCGGCCAGGCCGTTGAGCCAGGTATTATCCTCCGCGCCCAGCTCCTGCGGCGTGGGCAGCGGCCGGCCGCGCGCCATCGCATAGACCAGATTGGCCTCGACAAACTCCTTGACAGCGTCCTGCGTATAGCCTGCGAAGTAGAGGTCGGGGTAGGCGCGAACGCCGCCGACGAGGTCGTCCGTGGCGGCGCGCGCCTCGGCCAGCAACGCCTCGGCCGCGTCCCATTCCTCGCGGTGGATGGCCCGAATGGAGCGGGCGCACAGAGCGATGAGGCTGCGCGACCGGTTGTAGGCTGCGTCGCGCGCGGCCGCAACCTGCTCCATCTGGCCGCGAATGGCCTCGGCTATCTGATCAAGTCGGTCCATAGTTCTTAGTTGAATAGCTCACTTACCTTCATCGTCCCCGCCTTCGCCGGGGAAACGGAAGAAGTCATCGGCCAGGTTGGTGCGGCTGGGGATGCGAATCTCCCCGAACTGGCGTTCAAAGTTCGCCAGGTTCTGGCCCAACGCGGCGTGGAGCAGCTTGGCGTGAATAGGGCTCATGATCACCCGCGCCGTCAGCGCGCCGCGCGGCGTCCGCGGCAATACCTGGGCGAAGTCTAGCACTATCTCGGCCGGGGTGTAGTTGATGAAGGCTACATTGGCATAGACGGCTTTCAGATCTTTGGGCAAATCGATAGTAATTCGCGTCTGCTTGGGCTGTTCAGGTACGTTGTCGGTCATGTCATGTCCTCGGATAGAAGGTAATCATCCGCAGATTGGGCAGATTAAGCAGATTCTGGAGGATGCATGCCTGAGTTACCCGTTGAATCTGCCGAATCTGTTTAATCTGCGGATCAACCCTTAACGGAGCCGGCCAGGAGGCCGCGGATGAAGTAGCGGCCCATGACGATATAGACGATGAGGGTTGGGACGGCGGCGATGATCGCCCCGGCCATAACCATGTTCCATTCCTGAATCTGGCTGCCGGACAGGTTGCGCAGCGCCACGGTGATCGGTTGCAGTTCCGGCCGCTGCAAAGTGGTGACGGCAAAGAGGAACTCGTTCCAGATGTTCGTAAACTGCCAGATAATGACGACTACAAAGCCGGGCAGCGACAGTGGGAAGAGGATATGGCGATAGATGCCAAAAAACCCCGCGCCGTCGATGCGCGAGGCCTCGACCATCTCGTTCGGCACTTCGGCGTAATAGTTGCGGAAGATCAGGGTGGTGATCGGGATACCGTAGACCACATGCACCAGGATGAGCCCCCACAACGTCCCGCCCAGACCGATGCGCGCGAGCGTGATGGTCAGCGGGACGAGCACGGCCTGATAGGGAATGAACATACCGAAGAGCATCAGCGGGAAAATGACATTCGCGCCGCGGAACTTCCACTTCGACAGGACGTAGCCGTTCATCGAGCCGAGCATGGCCGAGATGATCGTCGCCGGGATAGTCAGCTTGAAGCTGTTCATCAAGTTGGGAGCCAGCCCGCGCAAGCCCTTCTCGGGGATGCCCGACCAGGCCGCCTTGAAGCTCTCCAGGTTAAGGCCCGACGGCGGGCTCCACATTCGTGACAAGTCCTGCACTTCGGCGAACGTCTTGAAGCTGCTGGTCAGCAGGACGTAGACCGGAATCAGGAAGATGAGCGCGAACAGGATTAGCAGAGCATAGACGGCCAAGCGAGCCGGATCGAAGCGGGCGCGCCGGGCGCGCCGGGCCGGAAGGTTGGTCGAGGACGCCGGTGCAACGCCGGCGGGCCGGGCGGTCATAGTTCGACCTCCTGCCGGAAGCTGTAGATGAGGTAGGGGATGATGACCAGGGCGACCATGAGGAGCATAATAACGGAAATCGCCGCGCCCTGCGCGTAGTGATTGCCCTGAAACGTGGTCTCGAACATGAAGATGCCCGGCACGTCTGTCGCAAAGGCCGGCCCTTTGCCGGTCATTGTGTAGATCAGGTCAAAGATTTTCAGCGATATGTGGCCGAGGACGATGAGGGCGCTAAAGGTGATCGGCCGCAGCAGCGGCATGACGATGTGGCGGTAGACGCCCGCGCTGGTTGCGCCGTCCACGCGCCCGGCCTCGCGCAGATCGTCGGGTATGGCCCGCAGGCCGGCCAGGTACATCGCCATCGTGTAGCCGATCATTTGCCAGGCCGCAGCGATAAAGACAGGGATGAGGGCCACGTGGAAGGGGCCGATGGAGGTGGGATCAGTGAACCAGCCCCACTTCAGATTCTCCAGCCCCAACATGCCCAGCAGAGCGTTCACGCCGCGCGGCCGCGACGCTGTGCCCGGGGCGAAAATCCACTGCCAGACCACGCCGGTGACGACGAAAGAAATCGCCATCGGGAAGAGGTAGATGGTGCGGAAGATGGACTCACCCTTGACCTTTTGATCGAGCAGAATAGCCAGAAATAGCCCGAAACCGATGCAGAGCAGCAGGAAGGCAACGGTGAAGAACAGGGTATTCCACAGGTCGATGCTGAAGCGCTGGGCGGCGATGCCGCCGAGGGACCGCGAGAAGAGCTGGCGATAGTTGTTGAGGCCGACAAAGGTGTAGTCGGGCTGGATGCCGTCCCATTTGGAGACCGAGACAAGGCCCGTCCAGGCGATAAAGCCATAGACGAAGATCGCCAGCAGGATGATCGAGGGCAGGAGCATCCCGAAGGCGATCCAGCGCTCGTGTCGCGATTGGGAGTCCATGGTGTTACCTCGCGGCCGCTGAACGGGAAAGAGCGCCGCCGGACCGCTCCGGCGGCGCTCATTGGACTCAGGTGCGGTTTACTGGCCGCAAACACCGGCGTCGACGCAGGCCTGGGCCATGCCGGCCTGGGCCGCGGCAACGTCCTTGTTGGTGACGAACAGGGTCATGACGTCATTGAACGCGGTTACCCAGCCTTCGGACGCGGCCGCGCCGTGAGCCAGGCTCGGTGTGATCTCGTTGCTGGCGAAGGCGTCCATGGCCGACTGCAAGTACGCGTCGTACAGGCTGCGGTCGCTGTCGCTGCGCGGCGAGATGGAGCCCTTCAGCGGGTTGAATGCGTCCTGGCCTTCCTTGGAGCCGGCCAGCGTCAGCCACTTGATGGCGTTGTCGCGGTGCGGCGCGCCCTTCGGCAGGGAGAACGTATCCGACAGCATCATGAAGACGCCGTCCGTGCCCGGGGATGGGGCGTAGCCGTAGCCCTCGCCCGGGGCGAGGTCGATGGACGTGAAGTAGCCGTTGGCCCAGTCGCCCATGATGGTCATGGCCGCGTCGCCATCGGCCACGAGTTGCGCGGCCTGGTCCCAGGTCAGCGCGGCGTGGTCTTCGTTCACGTAGTCGAGCATCCGGGCAAAGGTCTCCAGCGCAGTGGTCACCTCGGCGCTGTTCCAATCAGTCTCGCCCGTCCACAGGCCGCGATAACCCTCGGGGCCGAGCGTGCCCAGCAGGACGCTCTCGAACAGGTGGGTGGAGGCCCAGATGCCGTTGTCGCCCAGGGCCAGCGGGGTGACGCCCGCTGCCTTCAGCGTGTCGGCCACGGTGAAGAACTCATCGAAGGTCGTGGGGGCCGTCACACCGTTGGCCTCAAAGATCGCCGGGTTGTACCACATGACGTTGGAGCGGTGGATGTTGACGGGAACGCTCCAGATGTCGCCATTGTAGGAGAGGATGTCGATAACGCCCTGCGGGTACACGTCGCGCCAGCCGTTCTCGTCGAAGAGGAAGGTCACCGGCTCCATCTTGTCGGCGACGACCCAGGTGTCGATCAGCTCGTGACCGGCGTGGACCTGGAAGGAGTCGGGCGGATCGCCGGCCTGCATGCGCGTGGCGAGCACGGCCTTGGCGTTGGAGCCCGCGCCGCCGGCGACGGTGGCGTTGACAATTTCGATATCGGGGTACTTCTGCTTGAAGACCTCGTACATGGCGTTGAGGCCATCGGCCTCGCCGCCGGCGGTCCACCAGCTATAGAACTCAAGCTGGTTTTCGCCCGTCGCGGCTTCGCCTTCGGCGGGGGCGGCTTCGGTCGGTTGAGCGGCTTCGCCTTCGTTGGTCGTGGCCGCATCTTCCACGGCCGGCTCGGCGGCTTCTTCAGTCGCCGCGCCGCCGCAGGCTGCCAGCGTCAGGGCTAGAATGACCAGCAAGCTGGTCAGCCACAGCATTTTCTTGGACATTGCGGATTCTCCTCCGAAAACGTTATCGATCTGAATCAGCGTGGGTTCATGGGAATTGTGGGACAAACGGGCGTGATATCTGTGCCGACAACACCACCTCCTTCGGCCGCCACTCTGTCTCGTTGCGCTTTTGGCTGATGACGAGGCGCGGCGAATTGGGGAACACAGTCAATTGACCGTGGCGAAGGGCGGGGGGCGTCGCGCGGTGGTTCGATGCTTCCGGACAGACGTCCCTTCCGCGACACAATCAGTGTAGCACAGTTAGGGTAGGGCGCAACTGCGCCAGGCCACACTGGAGAGTCAGTGTGGCCTGGCGCAGTGATGGAGACAGAGGTGAAAACTAGCGGTTGCGCGTGGCGACGTCGAAGATGACGGCCAGAGCCAGGACGATACCGCGGACGATGTACTGGTATGAGATGCCGATGCCCATCAGGTTCATGCCGCTGGTCAGCGAGGCCATCACCAGCGCGCCAATGACCGCGCCGGTCACCCGGCCAACGCCGCCCGCGGCCGAGACGCCGCCGACATAGGCCGCGGCGATGGCATCCAGTTCGAACAGCGTGCCGGCGGTCGTCGTCGCCGATTGCAGGCGCGAGGCGAACAACATGCCCGAGAGCGCCGCCAGCATACCCATCTGGCTGAAGATCAGATAGGTGACGCGCTTCACGTTCACGCCGCTGAGGTGCGCCGCTTCCGGGTTGCCGCCGACGGCGTAAATGTGGCGGCCGAGCACTGTCTGGGTCGTGACAAACTGGTAGATAAGCAGCACGATGAGGACGACCACCACCGTCCAGGACAGGCCGTTGTAATTCGCCAGAACCCAGGTCAGCGCGCCGACGATGAGCGCCATGAAGACCAGCTTCAGGATGAAGATGTTGCGGGGCAGCACGTCGAAGCCATAGACCAGTTTGGTGCGCCGGCTCTTGATCTCGTTGTAGATGAACCAGACGACGGCCAGCAATCCCAGGAGCAGCGTGATCTTGTGCACCCCAGGCAGAATGTTGCCGGGGATGTCGGGAATAAAGCCGTTGCCGATGGCGTTGAAGGCGCGGTTGGAGATAATGATCGTGCCCGAACCTTCAGTTACGACCAGGATGGCGCCGCGATAGATGAGGAAGCCGGCCAGCGTGGCGACGAACGCCGGGATACCGAGTTGCGCCACCATGTAGCCGGGCAAGAGGCCCAGGATCGCGCCGATGATCAGCACCGACGGGATGACGACAATAACGGGTAGATTCCAGAAGGATAGGGCGATGGCTGCCACCGCCCCCAGGAAGCCGGCCAAAAACCCGATAGACAGGTCGATGTGGCGAATGACGATCACCAGCGTCACCCCGATACCGAGGACGGCGATATAGCCGAATTGGTTGAGCAGGTTACTCAGGTTGCGCGACGAGAGGAACACGCCGTCGGTTAGGATGGCGAACACCCCCCAGATCACGAACAGGGCAATGAACATGCCATAGTCGCGAATGTTCTTCCGCAGCACTTTTTGAAGGTCGTTGATGAAGGTCATGGCGTAGTTCCTAATTGCGCGTTGCCAAATGCATGATCTTTTCCTGCGTCGCTTCCTCGATAGCCAGTTCTCCGGTTATCTCCCCGGCCGACATGACGTACACGCGGTCGCTCATCCCCAGTACCTCGGGCAACTCCGAGGAGATCATGATGATGCTCATGCCCTGTTCCACCAGCTGGTTCATCAGGGTGTAGATCTCGAACTTGGCCCCCACGTCGATGCCGCGGGTCGGTTCGTCCAGGATGAGGATGTTGGGTTGGACAAATAGCCACTTGGCCAGCGAAACCTTTTGCTGGTTGCCGCCGCTCAGGTTGCCGACGATCTGCTGGACCGTCGGGGTTTTGATGTTGAGCGACTGACGGTATTCGTTGGCAACCTTGATCTCCGCATTGCTGTCGATGATGCTTCGATGCGCCAGCGCGCGAAGGTTGGCGAGGGTGACATTTTCGCGCACCTGCTGGATGAGAATGAGGCCGTTGCGCTTGCGATCCTCCGACACGTAGGCCACGCCGGCATTCATGGCCTCTCGTGGATGGCCGAAGGCGCGGTCTTCCCCGTTAACGGTCAAGCGGCCCTTGATCTGATAGTTCATCGGGTTGCCAAAGATGCTCAGCGCCAGTTCGGTTCGTCCTGAGCCCATCAGCCCCGCCAGGCCCACGATCTCGCCCCGCTTGAGGTTGAAGCGTACGTTCTTGAGGATGGTGCGTTCAACGGCCGGGTCGTACACGGTCCAGTCCGACACCTCCAGCACGACCTCTTCCGAGCGCTGGTGCGAGCGCGGCGGATAGATGTTGTCGATCTCGCGGCCGACCATGTGCTTGATCAAGACCTGCTCCGACACCTCGCCGGCATGGGCGTCAAGGGTGACAATCGATTTGCCGTCGCGCATGACTGTTACCGTGTCGGCGATCTCCATGATCTCCCGCAGCTTGTGGGTGATCATGATCAGCGTGACGCCGTTCGCCTTCAGGTCGCGCATCAGGTCAAACAGGTTGTCCACGTCCGATTCATTGAGCGCCGAGGTGGGTTCGTCGAGGATGAGAATGCGCACGTCGCGGCTCAGCGCCTTGGCGATTTCCACCAGTTGCTGCTTGCCCACGCCCAGTTCGACCACCTTGGCCGCCGGATTGACATTCAGCTTGACCTTGCTCAGCATGGCCGTCGCCTGCTTGATAGTCTCATTCCAGTTGACGCGCATACCGGTGCGGATTTCATTTCCCAGATAGATATTCTCGTACAGCGTCAATTCGGGGATGAGGGCCAGTTCCTGATAGATGATGCCAATGCCGGCATGTTCGCTGTCGCGAATGCTGGTGAAGCGCTGCGGTTCACCGTTTAGCAGTATTTCGCCTTGATAGTCCCCAAACGGGTACACGCCGCTGAGGATCTTCATCAACGTTGACTTGCCCGCGCCGTTCTCGCCTACCAGACAGTGGATTTCCCCCGGCATCACCCGAAAGCTGATGCCGTCCAGGGCTCTGACGCCGGGAAACTCCTTGGTGATATCGCGCATCTCCAGAATGGGTTTTGTGGTCATGAATGAATTGCTCCGCGCGTCTTGCGCTGGCGTTGTCGGGCCGCCCGTTTGCCACGCCGCGTTGGATGTGTCAAAACCCGGTAACGAAAACCGCGGAGAACTTCGGCAAACGGACGCTTGCCCAGGTTCTCCGCGGTTTCGAGTTCATCTCACCGGCTGGCGGGTAGCGCTAGACTAGCCACACCTCGCCGTCCGGCGGTGCCATTCGCTCTACTGCAAGCCGGTGAAGTCCGAAGCGTTGTAGTAGCCGGAGTCGATGAGGGCCTCTTTCACGTTGTCCTGGGTGACGGTCACAACGGGCGACTGGATGGCCGGCACGTCGATAGCACCGTTGTTGTAGGCGCCCTGAGCGTTCGGGGTCTGATCCTGCAACAGCGCCACGGCGGCGTTGATGGCATCGTTCACCAGCGTGCGGACGTCCTTGAAGACGGTCATCGACTGCTTGCCGTCGATAATGTACTGCACGGAAGCCTGCTCGGCGTCCTGGCCCGTTACCTTGTAGCTCGTGACGTCGGTATCGGTGGCGAACGCATCGGCGATAGCGCGGGCCGTGCCGTCGTTCGGAGCCAGGATGAAGACGTCACCCTTGTCGGTGGCCGGCGCCGCCGTCAGGTTCGCCTCGGCCAGGTTCTTGGCCGTGTTAAAGTCCCAGTTGGTGGTGACCTGGTTGATGATCTGGGCCATCTCGTCGCGGGTCAACTCGGCCTTGTCCTGCAGAGCCACCGCTTCGCTGGAGTTGACGACCCGGAAAGTGCCGTCGGCGATCTTCGGCTGCAACACCTTCCACGCCCCCTCGAAGAAGATGAAGGCGTTGTTGTCCGACGCTGCTCCGGCGTAGAGGTACAGCGGATTGTCCGTACCCTCGGCGTTGTCGACGAGGTACTGCGCTTGCTGCGCGCCGACGGCGAGGCTGTCGAAGGTCACGTAGTAGTCCACTGCGTCGGTATCGCGGATCAGGCGGTCGTAAGAGATGACCTTGACCCCGGCGTTGCGGGCTGCTTCGGCCGCCGCGGCGGCCGCGGTGCCGTCATGGGGCGTGATGATGATGACCTGGACACCCTTGGTGATCAGGTCTTCAACATTGGCGCGCTCCTTGGCCGAGTCGCCCTGGCTGAACAGGATTTCGACGTTGTAGCCGGCGGCTTCGAGCGCCTCGCGGAAGCGCGTCTCGTCCTGAACCCAGCGGGGCTCATCGCGCGTGGGCAGCACGATGCCGACGCTGCCTGAAACCTCGGCGGCCTCGCCAGCCGGCTCTTCAGCCGCTGGTGTTTCAACCGTCGCGCCTTCTTCCGCAGTGTTGTCGGCGGCTGGCTCGGCCGCGTTACCGCCGCCACAGGCCACTAAGGCCAGCATCGCCAGCAGGGCGATCAACAGGAATGTAAGTCTCGATGCGTTTTTCACGTTCTTTCCTCCGAGAAACAAAGGGTAAACAAACCACCGGTGAATTTACTTCACCGTTAGGGATTGTCAAGATTATGCCAGATCCATGGTCTCTTCCAGTGGCATCAACGGCCCTTGAACCAAAGCGCGCCGGTCGCTTGCCCGGCGGCCAGTTCCGCGAACCGGCCGTCAACGGTCACTTCATAGAGGCGATAGACTGCGCCCCGGTCGTGGCCGCCGGACGTATCGACCAGCGTGTAGTGGGCGCCGCCGGTAGACCCGCCGCGCGCCGGAATTATCCCGCCAGCGGGCAGGAACGCCGTGCGGCCGGCGGCGTCCGTGCGCGCCACCCGGAAACCGGCCGTGCCGAGTTCTGTCGCCGTGTGCCACGTCAGGCGGAGGCCATCGGCGGCGGGCGCAATCGTAAAGTCGCGCAGCCCGACGGCCGTAGGACCGCTTACGGCAAAGATCTTCATCGCCGGGTCGCCCAGCAGGTTGAAGCCATAGAGCTCCGCGGGATGCTCGCCGGCCAGGAAGTACTGCTCTTTGGCGTAATTAGCCGCGTCGCCGATGCGATCCTTGTTGGCAACGAAGCGCGCATTATAGAACTGGGTGTGGAGCACGGTGTGTTCGCTGCTGAAGCCCAGGCCGGACGACGACCAATGCGCCGCCGTGCCCTTGCCGGCGAGCATTTTAAGGAACGTCTCGCCCAGCCCCTGCTGGTTCGGCCAGCCGAAGAAGCCGTCCAGGCAGTCGGCGCTGACTATCACGATGGGCTTGTCCTGATTTTGCCAGAAGGCCAGGTCGCCTGAGGTCAGAATGGCCCCCAGGCCGGAGTCGTTGGCCCAGTTGGTCACCGCGCCGTGACCGCGGTAGTTCAGGATCGACACACCGGTCACGAGTTCCGTGTTCATATCGGTGCGCAACTGGGTCTTGGCCGCGACCGAGGTGTTGGGCAGGCACAGGTGGATCTCGGTGTAGGCCGGCGGGATGGCCTGGCCCGTGAACCCGCCCACCCCGTCCTCGCCGGTGCAGCCCGGGCCGATGCCGAACTCGAACTGCTTGCTGGCCGCCGTGCCGGTGTCGCCGGGGAGGATGTCGCCGCCCGGGTAGGGGCCGTCCTTCCACTGGCGGTAGACGAGATCCTTGACGCCGCCGGCGATCGGCTCGTAGGGCGGCTCGGGGTTGTCGTGGATCGTCGACGTGAAGCCCAGTTCGCGCAGCGAGCCGGCCATCTCGTCGACCAGGTAGCTGCGCAGCGCCGGGCCCGAATCCGGGTTCTGGCTCTCGGTGCGGATGGCGACGCGGCGCGCCAGGTCGCGCACGAA
>WBZT01002643.1_pt1 | contig 12304 bp, 9 predicted proteins | sample 5204241 | NCBI WGS metagenome assembly WBZT01 (sample SAMN12344358, study PRJNA552823) | activated sludge metagenome | biome: Activated sludge suspended growth; feature: Nitrification reactor; material: Wastewater; isolation source: activated sludge from nitrification reactor of wastewater treatment... | reverse complement strand
GTACACCGACTATCGGGCGGACTTCATCTGCTGCAAGATGACGCTGGAGCACATCCCCGATGTGGGCGAGTTTGTCGCCACCGTTCGCCGCTCCATCGGTGACAACCACGAGGCGGTTGTCTTCTTCCAGATTCCCAATGCCCAGTACGTCCTGTGCGACGTGGCCTTCTGGGATATCTACTACGAACACTGCTCCTACTTCACCAAAGGCTCGCTGGCCCGGCTCTTCCGGCGCGCCGGGTTCGAGGTGCGGGATTTGTGGACGGCCTATGACAATCAGTATTTGATGATTGAGGCCCGTCCGGCAGGGGAGCAGGGGAGTGGGGAAGCAGGGGAATCAGTACTGCCGGGCGAGGAGAGCCCGGTTGAGACAATGGAGATGGTCGAGTACTTCGTGGAACATTACGAGACCAAGCGGGACGAGTGGCGGCGGGCGCTGGTGGAGTGGAAAGCGGCCGGTAAGAGGGTTGTCCTGTGGGGCGGTGGCTCCAAAGGGGTGGCCTTCCTGACCACGCTCGGCCAATCCGTGGCCGATATCGCTTATGCCGTGGACATCAACCCGATCAAGCACGGCACTTTTATGGCCGGGACGGGACAGGAGATCGTCGCGCCTGAATTCTTGCGGGAATACCACCCCGACGTCGTCGTCATCATGAACCCGGTCTACCGCGACGAGATCGCCGCTGACTTGACGACCATGAACCTGGTACCGGAGATACGGACGCTGTGAGGCGACTCCCGTCGTCCGACCGCAGACGACCGACCGCCGACATACTGACGTGCTGACCTACTGAATACTTCTTAACTCCCATGACCTACCCCGTCTGCCCCGATTCCCCTATCCTGCCGCTGATCGAGATGACGCAAGTGCCCGTGCATTGCAACGTGCTGTGGCCCACCCGCGAAGCGGCGCTGGCCGCGCCCCGTGGCGACATCCGGCTGGCCTACCTGTCCGCCTGCGGTCATACCTTTAACGCCGCCTTCGACCCATCTTTGATGGAATACACCCAGGAGTACGAAAACTCGCTCCACTTCTCGCCCCGTTTTCAGGAGTACGCCACGGCGCTGGCCGATGGGCTGGTCGAGAAGTACAGCCTGCGCGACAAGGATATTGTCGAGATCGGCGCGGGCAAGGGCGACTTCCTGATCATGCTCTGCGCCCTGAGCGGCAACCGCGGCTGGGGCTATGACCCCAGCTACGTACCCGAGCCGGGCTACACCGCCCCCAACGTCACCTTCGTCCAGGACTTCTACACCGAGAAGTACCTCGACCAGAAAGCGGATCTGATCGTGTGTCGCCACGTGCTAGAGCACATCGAAGACCCCGACGCTTTCATTGCCCAGGTGCGGCGCGCCGTCGGCCAGCAGCAGTCGATCGTCTTTTTCGAAGTGCCTAACGCCCTGTGGACGCTCCAGCGCGGCGGCATCTGGGACATCATCTACGAACACTGCTCTTATTTTAGCCCCCTCTCCTTGGCCGCCCTCTTCCGTCGCCACGGCTTTGACGTGCTGGCGGTAAATGAGGTGTTTGGGGGGCAGTTTCTCACGATAGAAGCCAGAGCGACCGCCGACGGCCGACAGCCGACCGCGGACGACGGACGACAGACCACGGACCCCGGCGAGAGCGCTTTCGCGTTGGCGGCGGTCGACGGTCGGCAGTCGGCGGTCGGGCCCGCGCTAGAGGCTCTCGAAGCTGACGCCCGCGCCTTCGCCGCCGGCTACCGCGCCAAGCGTGACGAGTGGCGGGAGCAACTGCGCGGGCTGGCCTCCGCCGGCAAGCGCGGCGTCGTCTGGGGCGCGGGCTCAAAAGGCGTTACGTTCCTGAATGCGACCGAAGCGGGCGGGGAAATCGCCGCCATTGTCGACATCAACCCGCGCAAGCAGGGTAAATTCGTCGCGGGCACCGGTCAGCAGATCGTCGCTCCCGCCCGCCTGGCCGACATACGGCCGGACTTCGTTATCATCATGAACGCCAACTATCGCGACGAGATCGGCCGGGCGCTGGCCGAGGTCGGCGTAGAGGCCGAGGTACTGGCGGCTTAAGGGCGGGAAGCAACTCGACGGCACGGGCGCGGCTGCTTGGTGCTCTGCGCCCCGGCATCAATGCGTTCGGGTGCGACCTGAAACCGACGTCCGCTCTGGCCGCGGATCAGCCTGGCTTGCTATCCGTCAGTCATTGGCTATAATACGTTCCCGGCGGGAAGGTGCGACGTAATCGGCACGACGGCTTTCCGGCCGGGGCGACTTGCCCCACGAACTAACACACGATACGGATATGGAGGATACGCAATGCCATTGTCTGTGGCAGAAAAAGCCGAACTGATTGGCAACTTCGCGACGCATGAGGGTGACACCGGCTCCCCTGAGGTGCAGATCGCGTTGATGGACAAACGAATTCGCCAGCTTCAGGAACACCTGAATGCTCATAAGCATGACGAAAGCTCTCGCCGCGGCCTACTCAAGCTGGTCGGCAAGCGCCGCCGCATGCTGGCCTATCTGCGCAAGGAGCACCCGGACCGTTATCGCGCCATCATCGGCCGTCTCGGGTTGCGTCGTTAGGAAAATCGGAAGCGGTAAAAGGGCGAAGCGTACTTCGCCCTTTTTGTAGGAGCGGAACAGCGGCGGGGTTCGGAATTGGGTATTGTCGCTTACCCCGATCGGCGGCGGTAAGAGCCAATCCCCAGTCCCTAACCCCAGTTCTGCTCCCCGGATCACTTACGCGGAACGATCTGTCCTGGCCCGAAGTGTAAACGCGAGACGACAGACGGCAGCGCCGGACCGGCTGCTCGTTTGCCGTTTCCGCTTACCCGTCGACCGGGCAACCGTCCCGTCGCATCAAGCAAGGAATGTAGAATAGAATGGCATCTGAATCTGTATTTACCACCACAGTCGGCCGTCACGAGTTGACCATTGCGACCGGCAAGCTGGCCGAGCAGGCTGGAGGAGCGGTGACGCTCCGCGTGGGGGAGTCTGTCCTCCTGGCCACCGCTACCATGTCGAAGTCCATCCGCGAGGGTCTGGATTTCTTCCCCCTGAGCGTTGACTTCGAAGAGAAGATGTACGCCGCCGGACGTATACCCGGCGGCTTCTTCCGCCGCGAGGGCAAGCCGACCACCGAGGCCGTGCTGACCTCGCGCCTGACTGACCGGCCGCTGCGGCCGCTATTCCCCGACGGCATGCGCAACGAGGTGCAGGTTATCGTCACGACCCTGTCCTCGGACAGCGTCCACCACCTCGACATCATGTCCGTCAATGCCGCCAGCGCCGCCCTGACTATTTCCGACGTGCCCTGGAACGGCCCCGTCGGCGCCGTGCGTGTCGGCTACATCGACGGCCAGTTTGTCGCCGACCCCACTATTCAGGAAATGGTCGATAGCCAGCTTGACCTGCGAATCGCCGGCACGCGCGAAGCTATCATCATGGTCGAGGCCGCCGCCAACGAAGTGCCCGAGCAACTGATGGTCGAGGCGCTGGCCTTCGGCCACGATGCGCTCCAACCCATCATTGCGCTGCTCGACGAAATGCGGGCGGCGGTGGGCAAGGAAAAGCGCGAGCCCACCCTTTCTGAGTCGGACTCGGCGCTAGTGGAAGCGGCAAAAGGCCGCATCGGTGACCGCATTGCCGATGTGATTGCCAGCACGACGGAGCGCGAAGACCGCAACGAAGCGCTCGATACCTTGCGCGACGAAATTGTCGACAGCTTCCTCGCCGACGACGAAAGTACCGATCCCAAGGCGGTGCGCGAGATTTTCGCCGATGAGATTAAGAAGGCCGTGCGCCAGCGCATCCTCTACGAAGGCATCCGCCCCGACGGCCGCGATTACACGACCATCCGGCCGCTCTACTCCGAGATCGGGCTAAGCCCGCGCGCCCATGGGTCCGGTCTTTTCCAGCGCGGCCAGACCCAGGTGCTGTCCATCGTGGCCCTGGGCACGCCGCGCGAGGCGCAAAAGCTTGACGGCCTATCGCCGGAAGACACGCGCCGCTACATGCATCACTACAACTTTCCGCCCTTCTCCACCGGCGAGACCTGGCCCATGCGCGGCCCGCGCCGGCGCGAGATCGGTCACGGCGCGCTGGCCGAAAACGCCCTGCTGCCGATGATCCCGTCGGAAGAGGAGTTCCCCTACACCATCCGCGTCGTTTCCGAGGTGTTGTCGTCCAACGGCAGCACCAGCCAGGCCAGCGTTTGCGCTTCCAGCCTGGCCCTGATGGACTGCGGCGTGCCGATCAAGCGGCCGGTGGCCGGCGTGGCGATGGGCCTGGTAACGGACGGCAACAAATACGCCGTCTTGACTGACATCCAGGGCCTGGAAGACCACCTGGGCGACATGGATTTCAAGGTTGCGGGCACGACCGAAGGCATTACAGCCTTGCAGATGGACATCAAGATCAGCGGCCTGGATATGAACACCATGGCCGAGGCGCTGGAGCAGGCGCGCGTGGGTCGCATGCAGATCCTCGAGCACATGCGCCAGACGATTGCCGGGCCGCGCGCGCAGTTGAGCGCCTATGCGCCGCGCATGCTGACGATCAAGATCGATCCGGAGAAGATCGGCGCGATTATCGGCAAGGGCGGGGCGACGATCCGCGGCCTGGAAGAGGAGTTTGAAGTATCGGTCGACATCCAGGAAGACGGCACGGTCTTCGTGGCCGGCGTGGATGGCCTGAAGGCCGAAGCGGCCGTCGAGCGCATCCACATGTTGTCCCACGACCCGGAGCCGGGTGAGGTCTTCACCGGCAAGGTCGTGCGTATCACCGACTTTGGCGCGTTTGTTGAACTGACGCCGGGCCAGGACGGGATGGTGCACATCTCCCAACTGGCTTCAGAACACTTGCAGCGCGTTGAGGATGCCGTGCGCATGGGCGACGAGGTCATGGTCATGGTCACTGACGTCAGCAGCGAGGGCAAGATTCGCCTGTCGCGGCGCGCCGTCCTGGAGGGCTGGAGCCTTGATGAGGCCCGCGCTCAGGACTCGGCGCGCAAGGGCAGCGGCGGCCCGCGCGGCGACGGTGGCGACCGGCGCGGTGGCGACCGGCGGGGCGGCGACCGTGGCGGGCGGCCGCGACGCTAATCTCAATTAGCAGACCTGACCGGTCGGCGGACACGGAAATCGTATTGGACGGTTCCACGGTTCGCCGACCTGTCAGGTCTTTGTTATATGAGGAGCAACCCCATGAAACGAATTGCATGGCTCTTGCCGCTGCTGCTGTTCCTGGCGGCCTGCGGCTCCGGGACAGCCAATACATTTGAGCCGTCGGGCGTCGCCGAGCCCGGCCAGGAATCGACCACGACCGCCCCAACGGCCGCGGCCCCGGACGCAACGACCGCGCCCACGGCCGACGACCCGACGGCTGTCCGCGAACGAGACTGGAAACAAGGCAACACCGTTGACCCGGCGGTGACGATTATCGAGTACGGCGACTTCCAGTGACCGGGCTGCGCAGGGTTCGCCCCCCTGCTAAAGCGTCTGGTAGACGCTTACCCCGATGATGTCCTGGTGGTCTACCGCCATTTCCCGCTCAATAGCATTCACCCCAACGCGCAGAAGTCGGCCGAGGCGGCCGAGGCCGCGGGCGCCCAGGGTCAGTTCTGGGAGTACCACGACGCCCTCTTCGCGCGGCAAGGCGAATGGAGTTCGCTGAGCACCGCCGACGCGCGGCAGTTCTTTATCGATTTGGCCGGCGAGTTGGGCCTGGACACCGATCTGTTCACCGACGCCCTGGACGGCGGCGAATTTGCCGGCTACGTTTCGGGGTCGGAACAGGAGGCGACGGCGCTTGGTCTGCCCGGAACGCCGTCGGCTATCGTTAACGGTCAGGTCGTCCCCGGTGAGGGCCTGCCGCGTGATTTCGAAGCCTGGGAGGCATTTGTGAAAGACGAGAAGAGTGTCAAGGATCTGGCGGCGCGCCAGTACAAGTCCGCGCCGGCAATGACCATCGACCAGAATAAGCGCTACCTGGCCCATGTGAAGATGGCCAAGGGCGGCGAGTTCACCATCGAGCTGCTGCCCAAGTCCGCGCCGCAGACGGTCAACAGCTTTGTATTCCTGGCTCGCGAGGGCTGGTTCGATGGCGTCACGTTCCATCGCGTGCTGCCCGGCTTCGTGGCCCAGACGGGCGATCCCAGCGGCACCGGCCGCGGCGGCCCCGGCTACATGATCCCCAACGAGATCGACCGCAGCCTTTCGCACAATGAGAAGGGCATCGTCGCCATGGCCAACGCCGGGCCCAATACCAACGGCAGCCAGTGGTACATCACCTACGGTGATGTTAGCCAGCTTGATGGTTCCTACACCATCTTCGGTCGGGTGATCGAGGGCATGGACGTCGTCGAGGGCATCACCCCGCGCGATCCGTCGCGCAATCCCGGCGCACCCCCAGGCGACGTGATCGAGAGTATCACCATTGAAGAGACCGCCCCATAGCCGGGGCCACGTCGGGTCCGCTGCTGAATCCTCGCTCGCGGCCACGTGATGTGGCGCGACCGTGAGCGCGCTGTTGCCGGTGGAACAACCAGACGTGGATAGAACATAGATGAGACGGGTTGCTGTAAGCGAGCGCGGACTCAATCCGTTTCATCTATGTTGATCCAAGTTGAACGCTTCGCTCGACAAAAGAACGCGCTGAACCGCGAATTACGCACCACGACAAACTACGAAAACAAGGTGGCGAATAACTTCCAACCGCCGGCCGAGCCATTGGTAGAGCGCAATGCCTTCCGTCAGGCAGAAGCGCAGCCGTCGACCGTGCCCGCTTTCGCTGCCGTGCAACCTTCTCTGCCCGTTCCCGTTTTGCCCGAAGACCCGGCCTGGGAGCGGCTCTACTGGGTGGCGTGGGAGGCCCTATGGTCACGGCTGCGCCCGCCGCCGGCCGGATCGCGCCTTGTCGCCCCCTTTGCCCACCCTGGCGAAAACGCCAATCTGGAAATGGGCGCAAGCTCTTTCGTCGCCCAGCTGTCTGGCTACCTGCCGGCCGAGTTTCGTCTGGCCGACAGTCTCAACAACTTCTATGCCCGCCAGCACGACGACGGCTGCATTGTCCGCGAATTGGACCCGAACACGGGCGAGGACTGCCACGAAGCGTATGGGCCCAATAGCGCGGGCCCCAACACGTTGGCCTGGGCGGAATGGCGACGCTTCCGCCTGACAGGCGACACCCAGCGCGTGGCCGAGGTCTTCTGGCCGCTGCTCGCATACCACCGCTGGATGCGGCTCAACCGGACGTGGCCCAACGGACTATACTGGACGACTAGCTATGCCAGTGGTCTGGCCAACCAGCCCCGTGTACCTAACGGCCGTTACCATCACCGGCACTGGGCCTGGGTGGATGCCACTGCTCAGGCCGTTCTCAGCGCCTCATTGCTGGAGCGCATGGCGGTGCTGCTCGGCGAGCAGGAAGCGGCCGACGAGTGCGCCGCGGAGCGGTCTGCGCTGACGCAAACGTTCAACGACGCCATGTGGAATGGTGAGCAATCCTTCTATCAGGATACTGCCCCCGACGGCCGCTTCAGCGCCGCCAAGAGCATCGGCGCTTACTGGGCGCTGCATGAGCCGCGGCTCATTCCCACCGACCGCTTAACGCCATTTATCCAGCACCTGCGCGATACGTGGTCTTTCCGCACGCCCACCGTGCTGCCGAGCCTCTCGGCCGACAGCGAGGGCTACAACGCGCGCACGGGTAATTGCTGCCGGGGCGCGGTTTGGCCCGCGCTGACCTATATGGTCGTGCGCGGCCTGTTCGTTGCCGGCCAGCCTTCTCTCGCCCACAAGCTGGCTGTCAGCCACGTTGAGGCCGTCACTCAGGTTTATGGGGACACCGCCCGTCTGTGGGAAAACTACGCGCCGGAGGACATGGCCCCTGGCGAACCGGCGGCCGAAGACCTAACAGGCCAATCGGCCGCTGGTATCGTGGCGCTGGTGCTGGAAGGCGTCCTGGGCCTGAGTATGGATTGGCCGCTGCGGCAGGTGCGCTGGCGGCGCGATCTGGCGCGGGCCGAGGGATACGGTGTTCGCAACCTGGCTCTTGGCCGCGAAGGCACACTCGATCTATTCACGGCCGGCAAGCGGGTGAGCATCCGCACCGACGTTCCGTTCACTCTCGTTCTCGCCGCCGGGCAGGATGTTGTCCAGACGGCCGTGCCGTCCGGTTCGTTCGAGATCGAGCTCGACTAGCCCGCCGGCCCCGAAAGCGCCATGTTTGCCTTCACCGCGGCGACGATCAACTTGCGCAACCGCGCCGATCGCTGGCTGGCGCGCCGCCACCTGCTGGTCGGCCAGCTGGTGGATGCCACCCCCGACATCATCGCCCTGCAGGAGATCAGCTTGACGGTGGGTCAGGGCAACTGGGTGGCGCGTCAGGTAAATATCCGCCTGACTGGTGACTCGCGCCGGCCCTATCGTTTGGTGCAGGTGCGCCGCCCGCACCCACGCCACGCTTTAGAGGCAGTGGGCATCATGACCCGTTTGCCGATCATCTACCACGACTCCCTGCCGCTTGGATTTGAGGGGCGCGTGGCTGTGCGCGTCAACGTCGAACTCCCGGCTGAAGCGGCCGGTTCCCGTCGCCAGTCACTTGACTTTGTCAGCGTTCACCTGCATCATGAGCAAGCTGAGAGCGAGGCGCGGCTGGAACAGGCGATGGGCCTCGTCGGTTGGCTCAACGAAAAGCGCCGCGTGCCATTGCAGGTGATTGCCGGCGACTTTAATGAGGTGCCCGATGGTCTGGCGATCAAGTTCATGCGCCAGTCCTACCGCTCAGCTTACGCCGAGGCCCACGGCGCCGACCCGCTAGCGACATTCCCCACAAATCTGGCGCAGCCGTCGCCCGATTGGGCGGGTTGCCTGGACTACGTATTTCTCTCGCCGGCCGTGTATAGGGTCACAAGGGCATCCATCTTCCTGGATAAGCCCGCGGCCGACGACGAGACGCTATATCCGTCCGACCACGTTGGCCTTCTGGTCGGCCTTGAGGTTTGATACCGGGGTGGAAAAGCGCAAGGAATTGATATCCATCGTCGCTCCTGTCTACAACGAAGAGGCGGTGCTCGACGCGCTCTATGCACGGGTGCGGGCCGTTCTGGACGGAGCGGGCGAAGAGTGGGAGCTGGTGCTGGTCAATGACGGGAGCCGTGACGCCTCGGCCGACGTCATCGCCCGCCTGCACGCCCAGGACCCGCGCGTCAAGGGGCTCAGCTTCGCGCGCAATTTCGGTTTCCAGATCGCCGCTACGGCCGGGTTGGATTACGCGCGCGGTGACGCGGTGATCCTGACCGACGCTGACTTGCAGGATCCGCCCGAGGTCTATCCGGCGATGCTGGCCCAGTGGCGGGCCGGTTACGACGTGGTCTATGGCGTCCGCGCCAGCCGCGAGGGTGAGACGTGGTTCAAGGTGACCACAGCCAAGCTCTTCTACCGCCTCATTCACCGCATCACCAGCATCAACATCCCGCTCGACACGGGCGACTTCCGGTTGATGGATCGGCGGGTCATCAATGCGCTACGGGGCATGAATGAGCGCAATCGCTTCCTGCGCGGCATGGTACCGTGGGTGGGCTTCCGGCAGATTGGCGTTGAGTATCACCGCGAGGCGCGCTACGCCGGCGAGGCCAAGTTCACGAGCGTCAAGAAGATGCTGCCGTTCGCGCTCGACGCCATCACCAGCTTTTCCTACTTCCCGCTCCAACTGGCGACCATCCTGGGCTTCGTCATGGCCGCCGTCAGCTTCATCGCCATTCTCGCTGTGGTGCTGGTGCGTTTGCTGGGCCCCCACGAGCCGCTGCTGGGGCAGGCAACCACGCTGGTGGTCGTGCTGTTTCTGGGCAGCATCCAGTTGATCTGTCTGGGGATTATCGGGGAGTATCTCGGGCGAATCTATGACGAAGTAAAGGGCCGGCCGCTCTACCTGATCCAGCAGAGCTGGGGCATCGACAACGCGCCTTTGGGCCGCTTCGCGCCGCCCATGGGCCCGCATAGCGGTATCGAGTAGTCCCTGCCTTGTAGGTTCTAGCCGCCTATCTCCGACATCACCCGATTTAGCGGGATCACGTCCTCGGACAGACCATGCCCCCACGGCTTCCACCAGATGCCGTCGGTGATAACGTCGCGTAGCTGGTCATCGGAAGCGCCCTGGCGTAGAGGGGTCAACAGATCGACCTCTTTCTCGCGCAGCAGGCACAGACGCAGCCGGCCGTCGGCCGTCAGCCGCGCCCGGTTGCAGGAAGCACAGAATGGCTGGGTCACAGAACTGATGAAGCCAATGGTTCCCAGCGCATTGTCCAGTTGAAACAGGCGCGCCTCCCCATCCAGCTCGCCGCCGTTGACCGGACGCAACGGCCCCAGACCGGCGGCAATGCGCGCCCGCAGTTCTTCCTCACTAACGACTCCGGCCAACTGAAAGTCGGCTACATCGCCAAAGGGCATCATTTCGATGAATCGCACCTGCCACGGCTGGTGGAGTGTTAGCCGCGCCAGGTCGATTACGTCCTCAGCGTCGTTGTAATTGCGGACGACGACGGCATTGAGCTTGATTTCCAGCCCGGCTGCTTCCGCGGCGTGGATGCCGGCCCAGACGTCCTCAACCTGCCCCCAGCGGGTCAGCTTCTTGAACTTGGCCGGGTCAAGCGTGTCGATGCTGATGTTGACGCGTTGCAGGCCCGCTTCAGCTAGCGGCCGGGCCAGCCGGTGGAGCAGTAAGCCGTTCGTGGTCATGGCGACCTTGCGAATGCCGGGCGTGCCGGCCATCTCGCGCACCAGGTCAACGACGTTCACCCGCACGGTCGGCTCGCCCCCCGTCAGCCGGATTTTGCCAAAGCCCAGCCCGGCGAAAAGGCGCACCAGGCGCATTATCTCATCGTCCTGCAGCAGCTCATTCCGCGGCCGGAAGGTCATGTCCTCTGGCATGCAATAGATGCAGCGCAGATTGCAGCGATCGGTGAGCGAAATGCGCAGGTAGTTGATGTTGCGGCCGAAGCGGTCAAGTGCCATGATGGTGACTCAAGATTCCTAGCGTAGCGCCCGTGACCCGCAACCCGAATCGCGGACACCCCCGGTACTGTAGTGATTGCGGTGCTAACCGTCAAGCCCAAGGCCCTATTTTTATCATGAAACTTAGAAAAAATCCAGATGAGAAGTAGGCTAATCAGTGGCTGTGCGACGGGAACCGGCAGAGCAGCGGCGGCGTTATAGCGGTATACTGAAGCTGCGTCCTGGGTTAATGTGCACACTGGGGCGTCATTCCTAGAGGTGTAATCTTGCATAGACAGCCACTTTTACCGGGCTGGCTGAGCGCCCTGCTCTCGGCCGCTTTTGTTTTCTCGGCCATCGCGGTGCTCTTCTTCGCCTATCTGACGGTTCGGCATTTGATGACCGGGCCGGCCAGTGTCGTCGAGGCCGGAGGCGCGCCGGGCGGCGGGTTGTCCCCGGTCGGCGGCGGACTGGCCCCGGTGCAGGTTGTCGACGGCGGCACGCTGCCCACGCCGACCCCCGCCCCAACGGTCGGGGCCTGGGAGGGTGAAGGCCGGGTCAACATCCTGCTCATGGGCATTGACCGGCGGCCGGGCGAAGCGTTTGTATCGCGCACCGACTCGATCATGGTCATTTCCCTGAACCCCGACAGCGACGCAGCCTCCATTTTGTCCATCCCGCGCGATCTATACGTCCAGATTCCCAATTATGGTCAGGACCGCATTAATACGGCCATGGTCTACGGGTCGCAGGCAGGCGATTACCTGGATGGCGCGGCTCTGGCCATGCAAACTGTTTCCTATAATCTGGGCATCCCTGTCAACCACTTCGTTTTGGTCGACTTCGGCGCGTTCGAGCGCAGCATCGACTTGTTGGGCGGCATCAATGTGGAAGTGCCTTACGAAATCAACGACCCGGAATACCCGGACATGAATTATGGCTACGATCCTCTGTACATTCCGGCCGGTGTGCAGCACTTTGACGGAGCGACGGCTCTCAAGTACGCCCGCACCCGTCACGGCGACAGCGATTTCAATCGCGCTTACCGCCAGCAACAGGTGCTGTTTGCTGTCCGGCAGCAGGCGCTTAGCATGGGGATTGGCGAGTTGCTATTGAAGGCGCCCGCGCTTTACCGTCAGGTCGAGGACGGGATTCGCACCGACCTCAGCCTGGAGCAGATGTTGCGCCTGGCGAAGACCATTAGCGACATTCCCGCCGGCAGCATTCGCAACGAGGTTCTCGACTATGACTACGTGAGCAGCTATCGCACGCCGGGCGGCGCGTCCGTGTTACTGCTCAACAGCGAGGCCGCGATGCCGATGATTCAGAGTCTCTTTGGC
>WBZT01002642.1_pt1 | contig 12306 bp, 10 predicted proteins | sample 5204241 | NCBI WGS metagenome assembly WBZT01 (sample SAMN12344358, study PRJNA552823) | activated sludge metagenome | biome: Activated sludge suspended growth; feature: Nitrification reactor; material: Wastewater; isolation source: activated sludge from nitrification reactor of wastewater... | reverse complement strand
CACCGGCATCACCCGCGCCGAGTACGAGTACGAGATCCCCGCGGCCGACGCACGTGAGATGTTGCGGACCCTGGCGCAGGGGCCGGTCATCGACAAGGTGCGCCACCTCATCCCCGTGGGTTCGCACACGTGGGAACTCGACGTGTTCGCCGGCGCGAACGAAGGGCTGGTCATGGCCGAGATCGAACTTGGCTCGGCCGACGAACCGTTCGAGCTACCGGGTTGGGCCGGGGCCGACGTGTCCGACGATGCCCGGTACTTCAATGTGAACCTGGCTCAGCACCCCTATCAGGAGTGGGGCGCCCCGTAGCCAGGCCGGTGGTGGCGGCGTCGAGCGGCCCGTCAGTCGCGAGTCAACTTCCGGTAGGTGGCCCGGTGCGGCCGAGCGGCTTCCGGACCCAACCGGTCGATCTTGTTCTTCTCGTAGGAGTCGAAGTTCCCTTCGAACCAGAACCACTGAGAGTCGCCCTCGTAGGCGAGGATGTGCGTGGCGACCCGGTCCAGGAACCACCGGTCGTGGGAGGTGATCACCGCACACCCGGGGAATTCCAGCAGTGCGTTCTCCAGTGACCCCAACGTCTCCACGTCGAGATCGTTCGTCGGTTCGTCGAGCAGCAACAGGTTGCCGCCCTGCTTGAGGGTGAGGGCCAGGTTGAGCCGGTTACGCTCACCGCCGGACAGGACCTTGGCGGGTTTCTGCTGATCGGGCCCCTTGAAGCCGAACGCCCCGACGTAGGCCCGTGACGGCATCTCGACATTGCCGACCTTGATCCAGTCGAGCCCGTCGGACACGACCTCCCACACCGTCTTGGTGGCATCCAGTCCCGCGCGACTCTGGTCGACGTAGGACAACGTGACCGTGTCGCCAACCTTCAGGTCGCCGGAAGTCGGAAGTTCGGCTTTGTCGTCGGAACCGCCCGCGGCAGCGGCCACGATCATGCGGAAAAGGGTCGTCTTGCCGACGCCGTTGGGACCGATGACGCCGACGATCCCGTTACGGGGCAAGGAGAAGGAGAGGTCGTCGATGAGCACGCGATCATCGAAGGCCTTGGTCAGATGATCGGCTTCGACCACCAGATTGCCCAGGCGAGGACCGGGCGGGATCTGGATCTCTTCGAAGTCGAGCTTGCGCGTCTTCTCCGCCTCGGTGGCCATCTCCTCGTAGCGCTGCAAGCGGGCCCGGGACTTGGTCTGGCGGGCCTTGGCGTTGGAGCGCACCCAGTCGAGTTCGTCGCCCAACCGCTTGGCGAGCTTGGCGTCCTTGGCCCCCTCCACCTTCAGGCGGGCACCCTTCTTCTCCAGGTAGGTCGAGTAGTTGCCCTCGTACGGGTAGGCGCGCCCCCGGTCCAGTTCCAGGATCCATTGCGCCACGTTGTCCAGGAAGTACCGGTCGTGGGTGATGGCGACCACCGTGCCGGGGTACTTCTCCAGGTGCTGCTCCAACCACTGCACGCTCTCGGCGTCGAGGTGGTTGGTGGGCTCATCGAGAAGAAGCAGGTCGGGCTGCTCCAGCAGGAGGCGACACAGCGCAACGCGACGACGTTCGCCGCCGGACAGTACGGTCACATCGGCATCGGGGGCGGGGCAGCGCAGCGCATCCATGGCCTGCTCGAGCTGGCTGTCGAGGTCCCAGGCGTCCTTGTGGTCGATCTGTTCCTGCAGCGTGCCCATCTCGGCCATGAGTGCGTCGAAGTCGGCATCGGGGTCGGCCATCTGGGCGGAGATCTCGTTGTATCGATCGATCAGCGCCTTGGTGGCGGCCACGCCGTCCTCGACGTTCTCCAGCACGGTCTTGTCCGGATCCAGGTCGGGTTCCTGTTCAAGAATGCCCACGGTGTAGCCGGGGCTGAGGCGAGCTTCACCGTTCGAGGGCTGGTCCTTGCCGGCCATGAGCTTCAGCAGGCTGGATTTGCCAGCGCCGTTGGGGCCGACGACGCCGATCTTGGCGCCGGGCAGGAACGACAGGGTCACGTCGTCGAGGACGACCTTGTCGCCGTGCGCCTTGCGCGCCTTGCTCAGGGTGTAGATGAATTCCGCCATTGGGCCAGAGTACGGGTCCGGCCGGGTGTCAGCTGACGGCCACAGGTGCCGTCAGACGTCAAGTTCGCCGCGGAGGATGCTGACCTTCGAATGGTTGGGGTCCCCGTCCAGCGGTTCGTCGGAGATGTCGACCACTGAGAACTCCTTGGGATCGATCCCGGCGGGGACGGGGAAGGTCACCTGCTGCGCCCCGGAGCCGACGGTTCCCAGCGAAACGAGTCCCGAGGTCCGGGGATTGATCAGCCACACCTGGTAGTAGCCATCGGCCTGTTGGAGGTTCTCGGTATCGACGACCAGAATGTCGGACCCGTCGGGATTCTGCTCGAACTTGGCGGTACCGCGCCCGACGGTGTCGACTCCATCAGGGAGAGAGGCGAGTTGGGCTTCGGCGACGACCCGCGGGGCAGTGGATTCGGGCTCTGGGCTGCCGCCCGATGTTGCGTTGATGACGAGACCGCCAAAGACGGCCCCCGCTGCGGCAGCCACGCCGACCGGGACCCAGCGACTCCATCGTGACGGCTCAGTGCGGACCGAACGGAGCGGGGTGACACCGGCAGCACGGCCCGGCGCGGAGGAATCAGTGACTACGGCGTCGGCGATGGCCGCCCAGACCGCGTCAGGGGGGGTGACGAGTGCGACATCACCGCTGTCGCGGCCGATCGCGACGACGTTGCGGAACCCGGCCAGTTGGGTCTCGCACAGTGGACAGTGCTGGAGGTGCTCGAGTTCGTCCGGCGGCAGTGGCGCTCCTTCGAGAGCTACCAACGCCAGGCCGTCGAGATCACAGTGCGTCATGGGTCACCTCCAAACGATCGCGGAGCCGCTGCAACGAGCGGCGCACATGACTCTTCACAGTCCCCAGCGGCAGGTTCAACTTCTCGGCCACCTGCTGATGGGTCAGGTCCTCGTAGAACGCCAGATGCAGGATCGTGCGAGCCGGCTCGGTCAGCTCCTGCAACTCAGCGGTCAGAACAACCCGGTCGATGACCGATTCGGGTTCGTCCCTTCCGTTGCTGGCGGGCTCCGGCCCACCCTCTTCGACCAGGGTCAGGCCGCCTGACGATCGTTCTTTCGTCCGGCCCGCCCGGCGATGATGGTCGACCACCCGCCTACGGGTGATCGCGACCAACCAGGTCGGGACCGAACCCTGGCCCGGATCGAACGACTCCCGGTTCCGCCAGGCCGACAGAAACACGTTCTGCGTGACGTCCGCCGCGTGCCCGGGATCGCCGACCGACCGGAGAGCGATGGAGTGAACGAGCGAGCCCCACCGGTGGTACGCCTCGGCCAGCGCCGCCTCGTCCCCGGAGCGCAGCTGGTTGCCCAGCTGGTCCGGGTCGAGGTCGGTCACCGACCTATCGTGCCACGCGGTGGGACCCGCCTGTTCGGCCAGCGCCGTAACCGTCATCGGGTCACAGGTTGGCGGGAAGCAGCACGCCGTTGATGCCGTGGGCGATCTGCTTGTTCCCCTTGTTGATGTCAGGCTGCACGACCTTGGCGTTCGGGAAGTCCGGGTCCTTGTCCCGCAGCTCGATGGTCGGAGTGTGGGTCTTCTTGCCCTTCACCAGGACCTTCAGCGTTCCGCCCTGTGCGGTGGTGAGCTTCGCCCCATCGGCCTTCAGCGCCTTCTTGGCGGTGATGGTCGCACCCGGCACGACGTGGTACAGCAGGACCGTCTCGACGGTGTCGATGCCCAGGCCGGCCACTACTTCGAAGGCACGCAGCTCGGTCTTGACGGTCTTACCGGTCAGAGCCGACGCCAACTTCTTGAAGGCGCGGTCGGTGGGAATGAACGCCGTGACGCGGGTCTTGCCCTGGGTCAGGACCTTCACGGGCGAGTTCGGCTTGGCCGAGAGGACCGCGATCGCGGCTTCGGTGACCACGTCGTAGTCCTTGCCGTTCTTGTCCCACTTGTTCTTGTCGCTGGTCAGCACCTTCACAAGGCTCTTGTTGCCCTGTGCCGCCTGGGCGGAGGTTGCGCCGAGGGCGCCGACGCCCATGGCCGCAGTGAGTGCCACCGCGGTGGACCCGGCCAGGACCCGCTTGCTGGTCGTGTTCATGTCGTCTCCTTGATGATGGTTCCCCTCCAGGGGGCTCGAGTATGGATTCGCCGGGGTGCCCGTCTTGGATGCAATAGATTTGCAAAAGTTTCACGGATGCGGCGGCCAGGGACCGCGGGTTGAGTAGCGGGCGCCAGCCCGCGTATCGAAACCGCCCCACGACGGCCGTCACCCAGGTCCGTCGGGTGGGTCCGGGCCGCAGGACGGCCTTGGCTTCGATACGCGGCTACGCCGCTACTCACCCCGCGGCCGGTGAGGCCACCCCCTCCCGGCAGGACGGCCAGGGGCCGCGGGTTGAGTAGCGGGCGCCAGCCCGCGTATCGAAACCGCCCCACGACGGCGGCCACCCAGGTCCCCGAAGTGGGTACGGGCCGCAGGACGGCCTTGGCTTCGATACGCGGCTACGCCGCTACTCACCCCGCGGCCGGGTGGACGCCCCGCCCGACCCAACCGCGGCCTGTGGGGCGCCGCGGCGGGTGGTGTTGCTCGTGGGACCGCCGCGGCGCGTCGTCCCCGTAGACTGCTGCCGACGCGGTCGCGAGCGAAGCCGGTGGAAACCCGGCGCTGACCCGCAACCGTCACAGCCGGACCGCACGGCCGCGTCTGAAGTGCCCGTCGTGGTCTGCGGGTACGGCGACCCGGCCGTGGGCGCAGACCACCCCACCGCGGAGGTCGACATGAACGCCTTCGCCCCACGCCTCCTTCATCCGGGCGCGTGGTGGATCTGGGCCCTCGGATTGGCGACCGCAGCCGCCCGCACCACCAATCCCCTGCTGCTGCTGCTCATCGCTGCGGCTGCCGGGGTCGTCGTGGCCGAGCGCCGGGTTCCGGGCCCGTGGTCCCGGTCCTATCTGGCGTTCGTGTCGCTAGGTCTCGTCGTCATCGGGGTCCGGGTGCTCTTCGAGATCGTGTTCGGCGGCAATGACTTGGGCGTGGTGCTGGTCGAGTTCCCCCGGGTACCCCTCCCCGACTGGCTCGCGGGCATCCAACTGGGCGGCCCGCTCACCCTGGACGGCCTGCTGCTGGCGGTTTTCGAGGGACTGCGGCTGGCGGTGATCCTGGCGTGTGTCGGGGCCGCCAACTCGCTGGTCAACCCCAGCCGCCTGCTGCGACTGGTGCCCGCCGCCCTGTACGAGGCGGGAGTCGCGGTCGTGGTGTGCATGAGCGTCACTCCGATCCTCATCACGGACGCCGGCCGGATCCGTCGGGCCCGGCGACTACGTGGCCGCACCACCCGCGGCCCGCGCGCTTGGGGCGAGATCGCGCTGCCGCTGTTCTCTGGTGCCCTGGAACGGTCGGTGGCACTGGCTGCCTCGATGGACGCGCGCGGCTACGGCCGAGCCGTGGGAACCGATCCGCGCCGACGCCGCATCAACAGCGCCTTGGTGGTCATGGGTCTCCTCGGCGTCACCGTGGGGTTGTACGGGTTGTTGGACAGCGGTACTCCCGGCGTCGCCGGAGTCGGGATCATCGGTTGGCCCATGCTGCTGATCGGCGCTGCGCTGGCTGCCGCCGGATCGTTGATCGCCGGGCGTCGGGTCACCCGGACCCGCTACCGGCCGGATCCCTGGCGGCTGCCGGAGTGGCTGGTCGCTGGCTGCGGCGTGGTCCTGGCCGTGGTCTTCGTCCTCACGCCGACCGACATCCTCCTGGGATCCGCGAGCCCGCCGGGGTGGCCCACCCTGCCGCTGCTTCCGGCATTGGCGATCGTCGTGGCCGCGCTGCCCGCGGTGGTCGCTCCGCGCGTGCCGGGCGTGCGACCGGCCTCACACCTCGAGCCCCAGGCGGTGGCCGCGTGATCACTTTCGACCGGGTCAGCATCACTTATCCCGAAGCTCGCGAACCCGCGCTGCGAGATGTGACCGTGCACATTCCCGAGGGTGAACTGACGCTGGTCGTCGGCCCCACCGGCTGCGGCAAGTCGACGCTGCTGCGCAGCATCAACGGACTGGTCCCGCACTTCAGCGGCGGGACGATGGCCGGGACCGTGTCAGTGGCCGGACGCCGCACCGCCGATGTCGCCCCGCGGGACCTGGCCGATGTCGTGGGTTACGTCGCCCAGGATCCGCAGCAGGGGTTCATCACCGACGTCGTGGAGGACGAGCTGGCCTACACGATGGAGTCGTTGGCGGTGCCGGCCGACGTGATGCGACGCCGCGTCGAGGAGACCCTCGATCTCTTGGGGATCGCCGACCTGCGGGCTCGTGCCCTGCGCACGCTGTCCGGCGGGCAGCGGCAGCGCGTGGCGATCGGGTCGGTGCTCACCGCGCAACCTCAGGTGCTGGTTCTCGACGAGCCGACCTCCGCGTTGGACCCCCAGGCGGCCGAGGAGGTCCTGGCCACGGTGCAGCGCCTGGTCCATGACCTCGGGCTGACCGTCGTGATGTCCGAACACCGCCTGGAGCGGGTCGTCCAGTACGCCGACCGAATCCTGTTGGTGCAGTCCGACGGCACCGTCGCCGACCATCCCGACCCGGCGGAGGCCATGGCCGCGTCGGTGCTCGCTCCCCCGGTGGTGCAACTGGGTCGCTGGGCCCGGTGGTCCCCGCTGCCGCTGTCGATCCGGGACGCGCGGCGGGCCGCCGAACCGCTGCGCCGGGCGCTGGCCCCGGTCGTGGGGTCCCTCACCCAAGACAGCACCGCCGACCCATCGAGAGTGGAGTTCCCGGTGGCACGAGTGGTTGGACTCACGGTCCGACACGGGGACGTCCTTGCGCTGCGACAAGTGTCGCTCGACGTGTGCGCCGGGGACGTGGTGGCGGTCATGGGTCGCAACGGGGCGGGCAAGTCGACCCTCCTCGCCGCGCTGGCCGGCCAGCTTGCCGGGACGGGTCGGGTGACCGTGTCGGGCACCGACCCGAGCACGTTGCGGGGCGCCGGACTGATCTCCCGAGTGGCTCTGGTCCCCCAGGAGCCGCAGGACCTGCTGTGGGCCGAAACCATCGCCGCGGAGTGTGCGGCGGCCGACCGCGACGCGGGGGTGGCGCCGGGCACCGCCGCCGGGCTATTGGTGCACCTGCACGGGCCGATCGACGATCAGACCCATCCCAACGATCTGTCCGAGGGCACTCGCCTGTTGCTCGTCCTGGCGATCATGCTGGCCGGCGATCCCGACCTCCTGCTGCTGGACGAACCGACGCGCGGTCTGGACTACACCGCCAAGACACGGCTCGCGCGGATCCTGGCCCAGCGGGCGGCGGCTGGCACGGCAGTCGTGATCGCCACCCACGACGTGGAACTGGTCGCGGAGGTCGCCAGCCGCCTGGTGATGCTCGCCGACGGCGAGGTCGTGCTGGACACGGACGCTCGCAGTGGGGTCGTCTCGTCGCCGACGTTCGCGCCCCAGGTCGCCAAGATCCTGGCCCCGGTGCCTCTGCTGACCACCGCGGAAGTGGTGGCGGCACTTCCCGGCGGTGCGCCATGAGTGCCGTCACCGCGCCGGTACGGCTCACCGGCCGGTCCACCGCCGTGCTCGTACTGGTATCGCTGATCGGTCTGGCGCTGTTCTCCTGGCCCTTGTTCGTGCTCTCGGAGGCGGCGCTGGCGCACAGTGCGGACGCGCCACTGGTCTTCGCGATCGTGATGACGATGCTGGTCATCGTGCTGGCCAGCGAGGTCATCAGCGGCGAACTCGACGCCAAAGGACTGGCCATGCTGGGCGTCCTCGCGGCAACCGCGGCGGCGCTACGGCCGCTGGGATCGGGCGTCTCCGGATTCCAGCCGATGTTCATCGTGCTCATCATCGGCGGCCGGGCGCTGGGCCCCGGGTTCGGTTTCAGCCTGGGGCTGGTGTCGATGTTCGGATCGGCCCTGCTCACGGGGGGCGTCGGTCCCTGGCTGCCGTTCCAGATGCTGGGGGCGGCGTGGCTGGGGATGGGTGCGGGTCTCCTGCCCCGAGCGCGGGGACGGCGCGAACTGATCCTGCTGGCCGGCTACGGAGCGATCGCCGGAGTCCTGTACGGCTTCCTGTTGAATCTGTGGTTCTGGCCGTTCCTCACCACCGCGGCGCCGGGAATCTCCTTCGTCGCGGGAGCGCCCATCGGTGAGAACCTGGGCCGCTTCCTGGTGTTCTGCCTGGTGACCTCGCTGGGGTTCGACATCCCCCGGGCGATCGGCAACGTCGTGTTGTTGCTGCTGGCCGGTGGCCCGATGTTGCGGGCGATCCGCCGGGCCACCCGCCGGGCCAACTTCAGTGCGGTGGCGTCTTTCCTCGAGCCGGTTCAGGATCCGGACTCGCTGCCCGACGCGCCCGCGACGGCTGACGCCTCGGCCAGCGCCCGTTCTTCGGCCCGGACCACCGACTCCGGTTTGACCCGGCGGAACGACGCGACGCCGCGCGACAGATCGGGGCCGACGGCGGAGGCGGAGATCTCGCAGACGTAAGCGGGGACGGATCGATTTCCCAACTCCCGTTCGTAGTGGCGCTGGCCCAATCTGCCGGTGACCAGCACCGGCATTCCCTTGGCGAGGCTGTTCGCCACGTTCTCCGCGAGCCGGTTCCAGCACTTGACCGTGTAGAACGCCGTGGCTCCGTCGGACCAGGACTGCGACTGTCGATCGCGGATCCGTTCGGTGGCGGCGATCCGGAACTGGCACCAGACCTTGCCGGTGTTGGTCGTGCGTAGCCGCACATCCTCGGTCAGGTTCCCTTGGATCGTGATGACAGACGATGGGTACATGGCTCCTCCTCGGCGATGTCGCCAGCCTGGGGTTCCGCGCCACGCCGCGGTATCTACGAGCAGGGCCTGTTGACGACGCCCGCCGAAGCTCCGCTGTGCACAGGCACTGACCATCCGCGCAGCAGACGCCCGGCCGTCCCCCGCTGCGCCCACGGCGCTGCTGCTGCGGGGCATCGTGTCGTTGTGAGCCGCGTCCGACGGGTCGGCCAGTCAGACGCCGTGTCCCGTGTCGTTATCGGGCCGCTGATCGGCTGATGCCGACACAGCGGCAGGCACTTCGGAACGTTTGCCGTTGCGATCCCTACCGACACGTGGTCGCGCAGTGAACCGGTGGCTCAACTGGCTGAGTAGCTGGCGTTCCCCCCGGCTGATTTCGCCTGATAGAGGGCCGCGTCCGCCCGGGCGAGAAGTCGATCCAAGTCCTCCGCCGGGTGGCCCACCGCGATTCCCACACTGAGCCCAACGTTGAGTTCCCGACCCCCGACGAGGACCGGGTTCTCCAACGCCGAGATGAGATGGCCGGCCACCCGATCGGCGCGCGCAGCGCAGTCGTTGCCCCGAACCACAACCACGAACTCGTCTCCTCCGAAGCGCGCGATCAGGTCGGTCGCGCGGACCTTGGCGACCAGACGGCGAGCCACCGCTGTCAGCACCTCATCACCCACGACGTGACCGTTGAGATCATTGACCTGCTTGAAACCGTCAAGGTCGCAGAACAGAACAGCGACTGGCTCCCCCGCGTTGAGCCACTCGCCCGCTCGCTCGATCAGATCCATGCGGTTCGGAAGGCCGGTCAGCGAGTCGGTGGTGGCCATCTGACGAAGACTCTCGCGGGCGACGCGCGCTTCGGAGATGTCCACGAACTGGGACACGAAGTAGGCCGGCTCGCCGTCCTCGGTGCGCATCAAGCCGAGTGAATGCTGTACCCACAAGGTCGCGCCGTCGGCGGTGGTCAGCCGCTTCTCGGTGACCGCCCACTCGTCATCGCCCGCCAGCACCCTGGATCGCAGTTCGAGGTCCGTCTGTTGATCGGACGGATGGATGATGTCGGTCAGCGAGCGCCCGACCAGCGCGTCGGGATCCTCTCCGAGCATCTGGGCGAAGGCGAGGTTGACCTCGAGCAGGTGCCGGTCCAGGGAGACCAGCGCCATACCGATGGGCGCCGACGTCCACGCCAGCCGGAATCGACGATCGGCTTCGTACTGCGCCCGCTGCGATTGCCGCAACTGCGTCACTTCGGTGGCCATCACCGACCCGCCCACAATGGTGCCGTCGGATTCGCGGATCGGTCCGTACCGGACCGCGTAGGCGCGGCGGCCGTCCGGCGACGTCACCTCGTCGATGGTGACCTCGCCACGCAACGCCGCCTCGTAACGCGGCCGGTAGAAGGCCCAGCGCTTCGGCTCCAGTGCCTCAGCGGCCAGCCGGCCTTCCATCGCGTCGGGTCGTTTTCCGCCGTGCTGAACGGCCGCGCCCCGGGCCATCACGAAGCGAAGGTCGGTGTCGAAGATCAGCAGGGCGGCGTCCGGGAGTTCATCGAGACCAAGCCGGATCAGGCGGTCGTCGAGGAACAGTCGTTTGTCGGCGACTACACGGAGCGGCGCAGCGTCCTGTCGCGACCGTCTTCCCGCCATTCGACTACGGTAAGTGACGGTTTCCGGGTCTGGAAGAGCCGTCCGTTACCCGGCCACATTCGGTCCCGGTGTCCTTGCACCATGCTGCTGCACCTTACATACCGCACCCGCAGGTCCTCTGGCGGGCGTCGTGTTCGAGGCCCAGGGCGCCGCCACGACGTCTCGACCCCGTGACAGCCATGAGCCCCTGATATCGTCATCGACGCAGCGGGGGACGGGCCCCGGGGAGGGAACGCCTCATGAAGCTCCGCACCGTTCTGGTCGCTGCGTCCGCACTCGCCCTGCTGCTGCCTGCGACAGCGGGCTCGGCGCAGACCGCCCGTCACAGCAGTCGGGGCATCACGATCGGTGGGACCGGGCTGGACTCCCAGAAGCTCTTCGGAGCCACGATCCGCTGGGATCAGCGCGACCTGCGCAAAGGCCAGGGCAACGCCCTGAACGTCTCGCTGGTTGCGACCAGCGGCGATGTGGGCCAGCTGGTCCTCCGGCGACCGGTCACTGCCGACGCCCAGCGCCCGAAGCGGCATTACGCGCTGCCGCTGAACCGTTTCCAGCGCAAGCTCGTCAGGGCCGCCGCCGGCCTCGGGGTGGTGGCCAGCCCGAAGGAACAACTGCGGCGAGGTCTCTACCGCCGGGCATGGGTCAGCAGCGCCGGGGCATTCCCCAAGCCCGTCAGCGGCTCGGGCTCAGTGACCGCTCAGGCGTCACGCTGCAACCCGGTCCAGTCGGGCGGTTCGTACAGCGGCTGCTACTACGGCTACACCGACCTGTCGAACGTGAACGTGAACAGCGCGACCTTCACGGACGCCCAGTTCCCCTACACCACGTTGCAGGGGACGAACTTCGCCGGAGCCAACCTCTCGTACGCGATGTTCGGCTACGCATACCTGGTCAGCGCCAACCTGCAGAACGCCAACCTGACCGGGGCCTATCTCTTGGGCGCGAACCTGTCGGGCGCGAATGTCACGGGTGCCACGTTCACGAACGCCCAGTACTGCAACACCACCCTGCCGAATGGCACGGTCAGCAACGCCAACTGCTGATGCAACGGCTTGACCAACTGGCCGCCGGCTGTCATAGCCGGCCAACCCACCACTCTGACTGCCACCAGCCCAATGCCCTCCGGCAGGCGGGTCAACGCCATTCAGAGTCCGTGCAGGACCGTTTGACCGCGTCGACCGAGCCAATCAGCAACAGCAGACAGAACAACCGACTGCCATAAGCGGCGGACTGGCCCACCGGCCCTCTCCTTCGCCACAGTCTGCCAAGATGACGGGTAGGTGATTTGGCCACCGCTTGAGCCAGCTATGAGCCAACTTGTGAGCCAGCACCGGGCGCCCGTAGCTCAATGGATAGAGCAACCGGTTTCTACCCGGTCGGTTGGGGGTTCGAATCCCTCCGGGCGCGCAGAGGCAACTCGACACGACTCAGCTCTGCCGCTGCTCTAGCGTCCGGACCCATGGGCTACTCGTTCAGCACCGATCCCGACTTCACCTTCCGCACCCAGGTGGCCATCGGCGGCATCCCGCACGGCTTGGGCGATGCGGGCGAGATCCTGGCCGCCGTCGAGCGGATCCCGGCAGGCGACAACCACGCCTGGGCCGCGCAGTTCACAGGCTTGGCAGACCGGGTGGCCGGCATCGCCACCGGCTGCCAAGGCCGGGGGCAGCACCGCAGCGCCCGCGACGCCTTCCTGCGTGCCAGCACCTACTACTCGTTCGCACTCGAGGCGCTGCAGTACTTCACGGACGACAACGCGATCAGATCGGCCTTCCATTCACATCGCCAGTGCTGGGAGGCGTTCGCCGACCTCAACGAGCCGCACCTGGAACGCATCACTATCCCCTACAAGGACACCGAGATGCCGGGCTACTTCCGGAGTGTCGACGGCAC
>WBZT01002640.1_pt1 | contig 12312 bp, 7 predicted proteins | sample 5204241 | NCBI WGS metagenome assembly WBZT01 (sample SAMN12344358, study PRJNA552823) | activated sludge metagenome | biome: Activated sludge suspended growth; feature: Nitrification reactor; material: Wastewater; isolation source: activated sludge from nitrification reactor of wastewater treatment... | reverse complement strand
AGGGCTGATTTTGCGCACGATGGCGATCGTATTTGCCCAGACGTGGTCAGGGTGGTCGTTATCAAACAAATAATGCAATCGCGATAATTCTCTTGGAGAAACTCGGCCATCCATTCTTGTTTGCCCCCTGAATCAATATATATTTCAGATAGTTAATTAGAAGTGCGCCGGTATTGAAGCGGCAATTCTAACGTACATTTTGCTGTGATGGCATAGGACTAAGGTCCTATTTTCCACGCATGAACATTTTATCCAGATCGCCCATAGTGACTTGGAACCATGTCGGGCGACCATGGTTGCACTGGTCGGAACGCTCGGTAGCTTCCATATCGCGCAGCAAGGCATTCATTTCGGTAATGGTGAGGCTACGGTTGGCACGCACGGCAGCGTGGCAGGCCATGGTCGCCAGCAGCTCGTTGCGGCGCTCGGTCAACACCCGGCTGCCGCCAAACTCGCGGATATCCCGCAACACGTCGCGCGCCAGCGCCACTGCATCAGAATCCGCCAGCATGACAGGCACGGCACGCACCGCCAGCGTAGTGGGTGACAAAGTTGCAAGCTCAAAACCCAAGCCTTTTAGAATATCGCCCTGCTCTTGCACTACCGCGATTTCCAGCCGATCCGCATTAAAACTGATCGGCAGCAGCAAGGGCTGCATGGCGACACCATCAGCATCCAGGGCGGTTTTCAACTGCTCGTACATGATGCGTTCGTGTGCCGCATGCATATCCACCACCACCAGGCCCTGCCTGTTTTGCGCCAACACGTAAATGCCATGCAACTGGGCAATGGCAAAACCTAGGGGGAAGTCCTGTGGTTTATCCTCGTCCTGCGCCATGGGCTCCGGCGCGATGAATGGTGGACGGCTGATTTCGTTGTTGCCGAACAGCGTCTGGTAGAAGCGCTCTCCTTCGCCCGCCCGTAGCGGGATTTGCGACTGGTAAGCGGCGTAGCTCTGACTTTGTTGCGGCGTGGTGGTGTACGTTTCTGCGGGCGCTGAGACCTCACCTGCTGGGGGTGCCAGCGCCCTGTGCAAGGCATGGAAGACAAAGCGATGGATACCTTGCGACTCGCGGAAGCGCACTTCCGTCTTGGCCGGATGCACATTCACATCCACGCCAACCGGATCCAGCTCCAGGAACAAGACAAAAGCCGGGTGGCGCTCGTGGTGCAGCACATCCTGGTAGGCCTGGCGGATGGCGTGGGAAAGCAGCTTGTCGCGCACAAAACGGCCATTCACAAAGCAATACTGGGCATCCCGTGACATCTTGGAATAGGCTGGCTTGGCCGCCATGCCCCACAATCGCAGCCCGCCCGCAGAATCATCCAGCATGACGGCGTTTTCGGTGAACTCATTCCCGAGTATCTCGGAAATACGCCGGAGCGGCTCCCCTGCCATCAAACGCCATTGCGCGCGATTGTTATGGATGAGGTTGAAGGTCACATCCGCGCGGGACAAGGCCATGCGCTTGAAGGCTTCTTCACAATGGCCAAATTCCGTAGCTTCTGTTTTCAGGAATTTTCGTCGGGCTGGGGTGTTGAAATAGAGATCACTGACATCCAGCGTGGTGCCCGCATCCAGCGCGGCTGGCTGGATTTCGCCGAGGCTGCCGCCATCTGCTTCAATACGCCAGGCGTGGCGATCCTGCTGGCTACGGCTGGTCAGGCTAAGGCGCGAAATGGCAGCAATGCTAGCCAGCGCCTCGCCACGGAAACCCAGGCTACGAACATTCTCCAGATCATCCAGCGAACCGATCTTGCTGGTGGCATGGCGCGCCAGCGCCAAGGTGAGCTCCTGTTTAGGGATGCCGCCACCGTTGTCAGCCACTTTAAGCTGCTTCACCCCGCCATTAACCAGCGTCACATCAATAGTGGTGGCACCCGCATCCAGACTGTTTTCCAGCAACTCTTTCAGCGCAGAGGCCGGACGCTCCACCACCTCCCCAGCCGCTATCTGGCTGATAAGGACATCGGGCAGCAAATGGATGGCAGGCAATTTAATCTTTTGCCAGCTTGGACTTGGCCAGCGGCGGATTGGAAGCGAAATACTTCTTGATGCCGGAAAGAATGGCACGCGCCATCTTGTCGCGGTATTCCTCGCTATTCAGCCGCCGTTCTTCATCCGGGTTGCTGATAAAAGCCGTTTCCACCAGGATGGAGGGAATGTCGGGGGATTTCAGCACGGCAAACCCTGCCTGCTCAACACCGTTTTTATGCAGGTCGTTGATTTTAGACAGGTGCCCCAGCACCGATTTGCCTAACTTGAGGCTATCGTTGATGGTGGCGGTTTGCGACAAATCCAGCAGGGTGCGCGCCAGATTGGGATCCTTGTCATCCAGGCTGACGCCACCGATCAGGTCAGATTCGTTTTCCTTTTTCGCCAGGTAGCGCGCCATGGCGCTGGTAGCGCCGCGTTCAGACAGGGCAAATACTGAGGAACCTTTGGCCTCGGGACTAGTAAATGCGTCTGCGTGGATGGAAACAAACAGGTCAGCCTGCAATTTGCGCGCCTTCACGACCCGTCCATGCAGGGGGATAAAGTAATCACCATCCCTGGTGAGCACGGCGCGCATGCCGGGAACAGCGTCTACCTTGGCCTTGAGCTTTTTGGCGATGGCCAGGGTGATATCCTTTTCATGCGAGCCATTCGCACCGCGCGCCCCCGGATCTTCGCCGCCATGTCCGGCATCAATGGCAATGGTAATCAGGCGATCCACCTTGGGCAGCGCAGGCTCATCATCCGCCTCGTCTGGTTTTTCAGTGGGTTTTTCAGCAACTTTCTCCTCGGGTTTTTCCACGGCCGGTTCATTGCTGGGAGCCGCCTCCTGCGCTGTTTCAGCAGGCTTCTCTATTGGCGCAGGAGCCGATCCGGAAGGAATTTCCTTGCCTGGCGTCCAGCCACCTGATTCTTCAGCCGGGCTCTCTGGTGCTGCGGGTGCAGCAGGTGTTGCCGGTGCAGGCTTGGCTTGGGGTTCCAGCAAGGCCATCAAGGGGTCTTGCTGCGGGTAAATATCCAGCACCAGCCGATGCTTGTATTGTGCTGCCGGCTTGAGCGCAAACAGCTTGGGGGTGATGGGCGCCTTGAGGTCTATCACCACACGTACCATGCCCTTCTTGAAGTTGCCCACCCGTACCGACTTGATATACGGGTCTCCCCCCTGGATCTTGTTGGTGAGCGACTTCAGGGTTTCATTCAGGCTGACACCGTCCAGATCCAGCACCAGGCGCGCGGGGCTAGCCAGCTCGGTCAACTTGTATGCCACCGGGCTGGTGGATTCAAAAGCAATGCGGGTGTAATCCGGAGCCGGCCAGACACGGGCGGCAATAATTTCTGAAGAGGCTGCCAGCAGCGGCGGAATCGCCACTAATGCCAGCACAATTAAAGCGACAAGTCTTTTAAGCATGCACAACCTTGTTCCGTGTTTGCCAAAAGCCGGGCTTTGCGTCCTGCCCCGGCCATGTCCAAATGAATTTCGATATCCGCCGACGGCAAGAGTTCAGCGGCTTTTTCCGGCCATTCTACCAAGCAAACCGAAGCAGGATTGAAGTATTCCCGGAATCCCGCCGCATCCCATTCGGATGGATCAATTAATCTATATAAATCAAAATGATATAGGTTTAATCCAGAAATCACATAAGATTCAACCAGGGTATAGGTTGGGCTTTTGACCTTACCCTGGAAGCCCAACCCTTGCATCAATCCGCGTGACAAAGTGGTTTTTCCTGCGCCCAGATCACCACACAACCATATCACCAAGCCGTTTTTCAGCACCTGCGCCAGCTTGCCGCCCAGCGCCAGAGTGGCAGCTTCGTCAGGCAGTGCGAGTGTAATATCATCCATACCATGCATTTTACTGAATCCGAACTGGCGCGTCTTGCCGACAACATCAAATCCTGGGGGAAATCCCTTGGCTTCCAGGCTGTCGGCATCTGTGACACCGACCTTGCCAGTCATGAGTCCGAATACCTGCAATGGCTGGAGAACGGCCTGCATGGCGAAATGGATTATATGGAGCGACACGGCCTGAAACGCCTGCGCCCTGACGAACTGGTGCCGGGTACGGTACGGGTGATAACGGCACGCATGGACTACCTGCCGGGAAACACCCGCAACAGCCATGAACTGCTGGAAAGCCCGGTAGATGCTTTTGTTTCCCGTTATGCCGTGGGGCGGGATTATCACAAGGTCATCCGTAGCCGCCTGCAAGCCCTGTGCGACAAAATCAGCATGGCGGCAGGTGAATTTGGCTATCGGGTATTCACCGACAGCGCGCCGGTGGCCGAGGTGGCACTGGCAGAAAAGTCTGGCCTGGGCTGGCGCGGCAAACACACGCTGCTGCTATCACGCGAAGGCGGATCGTGGTTCTTTCTGGGAGAAATTTATACTGACCTGCCACTACCGGTGGACACGCCTACCAGCAACCACTGCGGGGACTGCACCGCCTGTATCACCGCCTGCCCCACCGGCGCCATTACTGCACCTTATGAAGTAGATGCGCGGCGCTGTATTTCCTACCTCACCATAGAGCTCAAAGGCAGTATTCCCATTGAGTTCCGGCCTTTAATGGGCAACCGTATTTACGGTTGCGACGATTGCCAGCTGGCCTGCCCATGGAACAAGTTTGCGCAGTTATCGGTAGAGCCGGATTTCCAGGCCCGGCATGGGCTGGATAGCGTTTCGCTGGTGGAGTTGTTCGGCTGGGATGAAGCCACTTTTCTGGATCGCACCGCAGGCAGCGCCATCCGCCGCATCGGGCACGAACGCTGGCTACGCAACATCGCGGTGGCTCTGGGCAATGCGCCTGGCAACCAGGCAATCATCTCTGCCTTGCAAGCTCGCGCCGACCACCCTTCATCCCTGATCAGGGAGCACGTCACCTGGGCGCTGGCACAGCACCAAGCCTAATCCATCACCAACCGTTTCAACTCCGGCACACACGAACCACATTCCGTGCCGCATTTGAGCTTTTGCTGCAATGCCGCCAAATCACGGTTTTCGGCCAGTGCTGCCTTGATTTCATTTTCAGAAATATCCAGGCAATTGCACACAATGCGCCCCCTGCCCTGTTTGCCGGTAGGCGGTGCACTGACTGGCGCCAGCGCCCATTGCCGCACTTCTTCGGGGAGACCATCCTGGGTCATGACTTCCTTTAGCCACTCAGCTGCCAGGGTTTCACCAAGCAGCCTGACCCCGGTGACCTTACCGCCCTCCACTATCACTCGCTTGGAAATGCTGCGTTTTTGGTCACGGTAACTCATGCATGGCGTATCCTCGGTAACCAGTAACAACTGGTCAAGCTGTTCAATAACAGCTTCATCCGGCATGGCATGATGCGCCGCACGCAGAATCAACATACCGCCTTCGCGGCCATATAGCCCACAACTGGCGTAGTCAAAGGCTTGCAGCAGAGGCTGCATTTCCCTGAGCTGTCCCAGCACATCCAAACCACGCCGCATCACCACCATACGCCAAGGCAAATCCAGCCTTTCAACGCGGATTGCCGCATGTTTCAGCTCCGGTTGTTTTGAAACAGGGTCAAAGACCGGTGTGGTCAGGGCGTTGCAACCCAACCCATTCATGAACTGGCTGCCCCAGTGCATGGGCAGAAAAGTCTGCGTGGGGGGGATATCCTCCGACTGGCGCACCCGGACTATCAGGCTGCCGCGGCGGCTGGAGATTTTGGCCACGTCCCCGTCCTTGAGCTGGCGGCGCTCCATATCACTCAGATTCATGGAAAGCATAGGCTCTTCGGCATGGTTATATAGTTGCGCCACCGTACCGGTGCGGCTCATCCCATGCCATTGATCACGCAGCCGCCCGGTGTTGAAATGCAGTGGGTAACGCGCATCCGTCTTTTCCGCCACAGGAATGTATTTCGTATTGGCAAACCTAGCACGACCATCCAGTTGCGGGAAAATCCCATCCGTGTACAACCTGCCACGCCCTGTACCCGCCCCCTCTGGTAGCGGCCACTGCTGGGGGCCCTGTTCATCCAGCATGGCATAGGACAATCCGGTGATATCCAGGTCTCGCCCACGTGTTGTTTCGCGATGCTCGTTGAACACATCCTCGGTGCAGGTATAAGGGAATAGCCGGGCCGCATCCCTGCCCAGCCTGACTCCCAGGCGCTGGGCAAAATCCGTGACGATCTGCCAGTCATGGCGAGCCTCACCGGGCACTTTGACTGCCGGTTTTACGTGGGTGATGCGGCGCTCGGAATTGGTCACTGTGCCTTCTTTTTCCCCCCAGCTACTGGCAGGCAACAGCACATCGGCATAAGGCACGGTATCGGTATTGCCATAGGCTTCCTGCACGACTACCAGTTCAGCCGTTTTCAGTGCATCAATCACATTATTCAGATCCGGCATGGACTGTGCCGGGTTGGTACAGGCAATCCATATCGCCTTGATTTCGCCGCTTTTTACCGCCTCGAACATTTCCACGGCGGTTTTGCCCGGTTTGTCCGGCACACTATCCACACCCCACAGCCGCGCCACTTCAGCCCGGTGTTGCGGGTTGGCCAACTCCCGATGGGCTGATAGCAGGTTGGCCATGCCGCCCACCTCACGCCCGCCCATGGCATTGGGCTGGCCGGTCAATGAAAGCGGCCCCATTCCCGGTTTGCCGATCTGGCCTGTAGCCAGATGCAAATTGATCAGTGCGGCATTTTTGTCGGTGCCGCTGGAAGACTGGTTCAAACCCTGGCAATACAGCGAAAGCGACGGCCCCTGCCCGAACCATTTGGCGGCGGTGACAATGTCGGCCTCCGTCACTCCACAAATAGAAGCCACCATCTTGGGCGTGTATTCGCGCACTGTTTCGCGCAGCGCATCAAATCCGGAAGTGTGGGCATTGATATAAGCCATATCCACCTGCCCCTCCCATAACAGCACATGCAACATGCCGTTGAATAAGGCCACGTCGGTGCCGGGCTGGATGGCGAGATGCAAGTCCGCACCTTGCGCGGTGTCGGTACGGCGCGGGTCCACCACGATTATTTTCATCGCCGGGTTGTTTTTGCGCGCCTCCTCAATGCGACGGAACAGGATGGGATGCGCGAAAGCAGTATTGGAGCCGGCGATGAATAAACAGCCGGCGTGATCCACGTCCTCATAACAGGCTGGCGGCGCATCGGCGCCCAGTGTGGCTTTGTAGCCCGCCACTGCACTCGACATGCACAGGCGGGAGTTGGTATCCACGTTGTTGGTGCCGACCAGACCTTTGGCCAGCTTGTTGAAGACGTAATAATCCTCCGTCAACAACTGACCGGAGATATAAAACCCCACGGCATCCGGGCCGTGCTGGCGAATGATGGCGGCGAACCTGTCCGCCACATGATCCAGTGCAGCGTCCCAGGTCACCCGACTGCGGTCGCCTGCCCTATCCAGCCGTAGCTCGGGGTACATGGCACGGGCAGAAAGCTTGTCTTCCCTGGCAGTCAGGTGCAGCGTAGCGCCTTTGGTACACAGCCTGCCGAAGTTGGCTGGATGCTCCGGGTCACCCCGCACGCCGACGATACGCTGATCCTCGGATTCAATAATAACGCCGCAACCGACTCCGCAGTAGCAGCAGGTGGACCTGGTTTGTGTGCTCAATACAACTCCTTAGCTTATTCCTGTGGTGCCTCCACAAACCCATGCCCCCTGGCACAACCACTCGCCGGGTAACGGTTTTACAAAAGCACCCCTACACCGAAAACTTGCTTACCGCCTTCTGCAACTCGTTGGACAACTGTTCCAGCATACGCACCGAACGCGACACTTGCACCACCTGGGCATTGTTCTGGTCGGCCATGCCCGCGATCTGCTCCATGTTGCGCGAAATGTCCTTGCCAGTGGTAATCTGGCGTTGCGTCAGGTGCACAATCTCGCCCACCATGCGCCGGGTTTCATCCGCGCCATTGTTGATCTGCTGCAAGGATTGATCGGCGCGGTTGGCTAGGTTGACCGCGCTAGCCGCCTGGTTACGGCAGACCTCCATGGTTTCTACCGCGTTGCGCGTTTCGTTCTGGATGTTTTCCACCATGCTGCTGATCTGGGTAGTGGATTGCGCCGTGCGTTCCGCCAGTTTGCGCACCTCATCCGCCACCACGGCAAATCCCCGGCCATATTCCCCTGCTCGTGCGGCCTCAATCGCGGCGTTGAGTGCCAGCAGGTTGGTCTGCTCAGCGATTTCACGGATCACGCCGGTGATGTTGCTAATCTCTTCGGAACGGTAGTTCAGGGTGGAAACCCGTTCCGACAAATCGCCAATCGAGGCCGAGGTTTTGTTCATTTCCGCCACAGCATCCTGTACCACACTGCGTCCTTCCCGCGAGAACTGGCTGGCATTGGTGGAAATTTTCTCCGTTTCATCGGCATGCGAGGCAACGGCGGCAATGCTATCGCCCATGCCGTGCACAGCGTTGGCGGTATCCACCGCCGAACTGGTCTGGCTGGTGGAACTGGCGGCCACCTTGGCTGATGCGTCGCTCAGTGAGGTGGCTGACAAAGTTACCTGGCGCGCCACTTGCAATACACTGCTCACCGTATCGTCAATTTTGTCTACAAAACTGTTGACCCAGCGGCCCATCTGTCCGGTTTCGTCGTTTTTCAGCATATCTGGCGCCAGCCGCTGGTTCAGCGTGCCACCGCATTCCGCAATATTCAGCAGGAAGGCGGACATGGCGTTAGTGCGCCGGGAAACGGGTACCAGCACCCGATAGTGCACAAACATCCCCACCACAAATCCCAGGCTGGCTATTGCCGCCAGCAAGACGTTCAAGGAAGGGGCCTGCAGATAAATGGCATAAACACCCGCCGCTGCTGCCGCCAAGGCCAGGATAGAGGTTTTCCAGAACCGGTAAGTCATGGGACGGCGGCGGTACACTTCTTCCAGGTCGCCTTCACACATCATGCCCCAGCGGTCAGGTGAACCCGGCATCTGGAAGGTCACACCCTTGCCGATTACCGGAATATGCCGATAATCGGGATACCCCGGATAAGTGACAAACAGGTTGCCGCCCCGGCTGATGGTTTCACGCACACCAGGGTGCAACTGGTTGGTGGCGGGATCGGTAAATCGCAGCTCCAGTTCGGTGTGATCCTTGATCTTGACCGTGCCAAAGCTGGTCCTGACACCCTGCTTGAGGTTATCCCCGCCGGTGAAGGAGGCATCTTCAAAACGTGAGCGCGACAAGGCTGTGCCCGGCTGGATGTTGCGGTCAAAGCGGGATTCCACCATGAAAATGTAATTGTCGCCGGAATCCGGGTAAACGTGCCCCGCCTCGCGCTGGATGATGTCGCTCATCACGTCGTTGGGAATACGGCCGCACAGGCAACCCACAGTGGTGCCGTCGCGCTTGATCGGGTGGTAAAACATCAGGGTCACGACATCGTGGAATTTGGAGCAGGACGGCCCCAGCTTCAGCGTGGCCGCATCCACATAAGGCCCGTGCAGGAAAGGCGCTTTCAGGCCTTCGGACAGCGCCTGCAACGGCACACCGCCCCCCATGTTGGCGGAGGCAGTGGAATACCTCACACGGCCGCTGTTATCCACCACAAACAGCTCGGAATAATCGGGGGCTTGCTTGATCCATTCGGATAACAAGCCTTCAGCCTCGTGCTCGGATGCGCCACCGATCTGCCGCGCCAGGGCCTGGAGGAACCCCCAGTGCCCTTCGGCCCAGTGAGTCAGCTGGTTGCGCCGGGTGTGCGCAATCCCCTCGAAGGTCTGCTCCACCACCGGGTATAAATCCCGGTTGACCCAACACGACCAGCGCAAGCGCAGCTTGCCATTAATTCCCAGCCAGGGCAGCCAGCGCCGCTCTTTTGATGAAAGTTGCATTTCCCTGCTTTTTAACGTCATTTTCTCTCTCCCTTGTGGTTGTGGGCTACTGCGGAATGCCCAAAAGCATTCCATCCCTGGTAAGAAAATTTGTCCGCAGGTACTACTTGTCATGGTTGCGCCTGTGTTCCAGCGACTTGTCATTTGTTTGTTGTTTTTGTCTTGAATCAGACCTTCAAATACACGTGTCCGTCCTCAAGCTTGGTCTCCAAGCAAGGGGTATGCCCTACATCCGGCGCCACAGCGTTGCCGTCAGCAAGGTTGATATTCCAGCCGTGCAGGGGGCAAGTTACCTTATCCCCGTGTACGATGCCCTGCGACAATGGCCCCTTTTTATGCGGGCATTGATCATGCAGTGCATACACCTTGTCATCTGCCGTACGAAAAATGGCAACATCATTACCATTGGCAAACTTCACCACGCGGGAACCCAGCGGGGGGATATCCTGCAAAGAGACTACTTTTTTCCACTCACTCATCAATCACTCTCCAACATTCATTCAGGAAACAATCATCAAGTAAATCAGCAAAATGTTCAGTAGCAGCGACAACATCGCTACCAACTGCCAGATGCCGGAAACACGCTTACTGGCGATCGGCGTGCGCCCTGGGGCCATCACCGGACGGGCTTCGCCCAACTCCAGCGCCAACAGCATTTCTTCCGCCGTTTCAAAGCGGTTGGCAGGGTCCGCAGCCACTGCCTTGAGCAGGATATTTTCCAGCCACTGCGGGATTTCCGGCCGATAGCGCGTTGGCGCGACCGGTGCGCCGAAGCGTGGATGCTGGAAAGGCTCAATCTCCCCATAGGGGTATTTGCGCGTCAGCAGGTGGTATAAGGTCACGCCAACTGCATAAAGATCGGTTTGCACCGTAGCGCCCTGCCCGTTAAACAATTCCGGCGCCATGAAGCTGGGGGTGCCGGGATTATTGCCGCCCTTGCTGGTCGTGCTCATACCTGCACTCAGCGACACCCCGAGATCCAGAATACGCAAGCGACCGTCCTCCCCCATATGCACGTTGGCAGGCTTGATGTCGCGGTGCAGGATGTTAAGCCGGTGCAGCACCGCCAAACCCTTGACCAGCCGGATGCCAATCCCGCCCACATCGGCGGCGGTGAAATACAGGCCACTATCGAGTTGCTTCTGCAAGGTCGCGCCGGCATGGAAGCTCATCACGTAATACAGGCAACTGCGGCGCTCCATCGGAACCGGCAACACTTGCGGGAAAAAATGCGCCACCACCCGCTTGGCCAGCCACTCTTCGTTGAGCAGGCCGGTACAGCTTTCCATATCCTGCGCCAGCAAAGGTTGCAGGGTCTTTAACACACACACTTGCCCGGTTTCCAGATGTTTGACCTTGTAGATCAAGCTGGCGCGCGACTCATGCAACAGCGCCTCCACCTCGAAATCATCCAGCCGCTCGCCGGGCTTGAGCTTGGGCGGCAAACCCAGCGTTTTGGCCGCGGTCAGCAGGTCGGCGAAATTCTCTTCGCCCGGCTCTTCCACCCTGACTACCAGCGCCGTGGCGTTATCCTGCCCGCCTTCCGCCAATGCCTGTTTCACCAGGTCATCCGACACCAGTTGCGGGTTCTGGTAAAGCGCCAGAATTTCCTGGATGCGCTTGTTGCCCAACGGCTCCCATACCCCGTCCGACATCAGTGCGAACATGTCCCCCGCCTGCAAGTCACCTTCCGCGTAATCCACGACCAGCTGGCGATCCAGCCCGATGGCGCGTTTCAGCACATGGCGCATATCAGGCCGGTCCCACACATGGTCGGTGGTCAATGGTTGCAGCTCCCCGCCGCGTAGCCGGTACACCCGGCTATCACCTACGTGGGCCACGGTATAACGCCGTCCGCGCAGCACCAGGGCTGACATGGTGGTCGCCATGCCTGCCATGTCGCGCTGCTTGGCGGCTTGCGCCAACACCCAGCGATTGACCGCGCCCAGCACCTTTTCCAGTGCGGCCGTGACCTCCCAGGTATCCGGCGTGGCGTAGTAATCGGATAGCAGGCTGCGCACGGACATTTCCGCCGCCTCGCGCCCACCGGAATGTCCGCTCACACCATCTGCCACCGCCAGCAACGCCCCTTTGGACATCAATTGCTCGTTTTCCGGCGTGACCACGCCCATAAAGTCCTCGTTACGCTCACGGGGACCAGCGGAAGTGGTTTCGCCTATGGACAGTTTGAGCGGCATCAGACCTTGGCCGACGTAGCTGCGCCCCAGGTCGTGCGCCAGCGTGTCTTGACGCTGGTTAGGCCCGCCATGGCAACCAGCGCCAGGCAGGCGAAGGCGATCAGGCCAATCTGGTAACTGCCGGTGACCTGCTTGGAATAACCCAGGCTGGAAGCCAGGTAAAAACCGCCGATACCGCCCGCCATGCCAACCAGACCGGTCATCACACCGATTTCCTTGCGGAAGCGCTGCGGCACCAGTTGGAATACCGCGCCGTTACCCATGCCCAACGACAGCATGGCGGCCACC
>WBZT01002639.1_pt1 | contig 12316 bp, 7 predicted proteins | sample 5204241 | NCBI WGS metagenome assembly WBZT01 (sample SAMN12344358, study PRJNA552823) | activated sludge metagenome | biome: Activated sludge suspended growth; feature: Nitrification reactor; material: Wastewater; isolation source: activated sludge from nitrification reactor of wastewater treatment... | reverse complement strand
AAGCGCACCGGAGCGTGTGGTACAATAACGATTTTACTAAGTTCAAACATCACAGAATTAAGACATTTAAAGATCTTACCGGAAGAGAGTTCAGCGTAGTGCTGCTATCTGAAGAAAAGATCCGTTCCACAAAAAAATACGGCAAATATTTCGGTCTTAAAAATTACCTTAGGCACACGCTTGGATTACGTAAAACCGTTGAAAAAATTGAAAACAGGCGGAAGAAATAATATAGTTTTTGTCGGCAGGTACGTTGAATCCGAAAAGTTATCCGGCCCGGAGAAATTTTCAAGGAGGATGTTTGCAAAAATAGCGGGCAAACTACCTGCAGAAAAAGCTTCCTTCATACAGTATTTTTTTGACGGAAGAAAATACAGCTTGCGTGAAAAGATGTTTGGGTTCAATGAAACCGAATATGACGGAGCAAAGGTTTATCGTGCGGGATTGTTCACTTTTTACAGAATGCTTAAAAAATTACGCCCGGCCGTTATACACATAACGGCTTTCGAAAGATTCACCGTAATAGCAGTATTGTATAGAATGCTGAATAGGGTAAGATTTGTTTATACTTGCAACGGTGTTGTGAAGTATGAAAACTCAGAGCTTAAGAAAGAGCCGTTTTTATACAGGTTAAAGGATTCCATATGTGAATGGATTATCTTCAGGTTCAGCGATAAAATTGTATTCCCCTCAGCCAAAGCTTTAGATATCTCAATGAAATATTACAAAAACTCTGCGCTGAAGGCAGCAGTAATACCACATGGTATTGATGAAGTCTTTTGCAAGGCTGTCGGAAGTCCAGCAGCAAATACAAAAACCGGAAAAGTCATTAATGCGGTTTTTTTATACAAAAATGTATTGAATAACTCCGGTCTCGACTTTTTAATGAACTTTCTGCAATCCGATGAAAGCAAGGTCATATTGCACATAATAACAAAACACGAAATTAATACTGCAGGTGTAAATTCCGTGATAAATGTGATTCAGCCGATGGATACTTCAGAGCTTGCGGAGTTCTACCGTGGCAAAGATGTATTCTTCTCGCTCAATGAATACGATACCTTTTCAATTTCCACAGCCGAAGCAATGGCAGCGGGAGTAATACCCGTAGTCACTAACCAAACCGGAGTGAGCAGCTTTATCGAAGATGGAGCAAACGGATTCACCGTTAGTTATGGAGATACTCAGCATCTTTCTGGGATAATAAACACAATATTATCTATGGATCAGAACAAACAATTAGAATTAAAGCGAAACGCATCAGCAATTTACGAAAAACTGAATTGGGACATCGCAGCAGATTCTTATATGCAGCATTACAAGCAATTGAGCGGAGATCTGAATGACTAATCTTCTGCTTCTTGTAAATGAACTTAGATATACCTGCGGTGTAACCAACCATATACTGCATCTTTCCAGTGGCCTATCATTAAGCGGAGAGGCTAAGGTATGGATCATCACAGGCGGCGGGAACGGCGTAAACCGATTTGCAGGCATGGATGTAAACATAATCACAGATGAACGTTTCCTTCACAGCAACCGCTCATTTTCAGGGCATGTTTCCGCGATAAGTTTCCTTGTGAAATTTATCAGGGAAAACAATATCGATATAGTTCACTCTCACTATCATTATGGGGCGGCGATCGCAAGGCGGGCATCAAAGCTGTGCAAGATACCGGCGATACAAACCAACCATGGTTTACTGCCTGAGATGGGAAGGCTTAAGCACTTCAATGCGGATAAATACGTAGCTATAAACGAGCACATACTAGAACATTTACTCAGTAAAAAGATAGCTGCAGAGAAAGATATATATTTCATACGCTGCGGGATTCCCGTTGAAAAGGAATTGCCCCATAAAAGTGATTCACAAATCAGAGTTATCGCCGCCTCACGATTTGTTGAGGGCAAAGGAGTTGATACCTTCATCAAGGCAGCCTCGTTAGTCAACAGCAAGGGTAGTATAAATGCTTCATTCACTCTTGCCGGCGAAGGTGTGCTGGAAGAAGAGCTTAGAGCTTTAGACAACAAGCTGAATGCGGGAGTGAAATTCGTTGGAAGAATACTGGATATGTACACGCTGCTCCGGGAAGCACATATCCTGGTTTTTCCCGGTGTTTCGGATAATGAAGGATTCCCTGCAATAATAACTGAAGCAGGAGCAACGGGCTGTGTGCTGGTAACATCCCGATTCAACGCTGCGGGCAATATTCTGATAGATGGCGAAAATTGCAGAATGTTTGCGCCCAATGACGAGAAGGAGCTATCTGATATCCTGACCGAGTGCATCACTAATTACGAGAAAATGAAGCCCCTTGCAGCCAATCTATACGAAAAGATCAAAAAAGAGTACGATCTGCAGACAATGATAGATAAACATTTATTAATGTATAAAGAATGCCTGGCCGTATAGAAAAAATATCCGTACTCATGCCGGTATATAATGGTGCCAAATACATACGGCAATCAATTGGCAGCATATTGCAGCAAAGCTTCAGGAATTTTGAGCTTGTCATAATTGATGACGGTTCAACTGATGGCACGGAGAAAATAATAAAGGAATACACCGACAGCCGTATCCGTTATTTCAGAATTGAACATTCCGGCACTTCTGCCGCTTTGAACTTTGGGGTCAGCAAATGCAATCATGAATGGATCGCAAGAATAGACGCAGATGACCTGAACACTCCCCTGCGGCTAGAGAAGCAGGCAGCACATCTTGAAGATAATCCCGATACCGATATACTTTCTTCCTGGTCAGCTTACTTCAGGGATCCGGGCAAGATTATATTCGTACTTCGTGAACCCGAAGAACATGAAGAAATCACGGAAGCATTGGCAATTCACAATCCCATAAATCAATCGGCGATGATGTGCAGGAAAAGCATACTCGAAGCGAACAAATTCAACGAATCACTAGACAACAACGAGGATTTTGATCTGATGTTCAGGCTGAAGGATAAATGCAGATTCCGCATACTGCCGGAAGTGCTTGTATATACCCGGTGGCACAAAGATTCACGCACATTCGCAACGGATAACTCCAACATTTACGACATGCTGTACCTGGATGCATTCAGGAAGATGCAGGATTCAAAATCAAAGGGTGTACATTTCTTCTGGGCATCAAAGATAGCATGGATAAACTACTTTTACGGCGACCGCAGGGATTCACGCGGATATTTCAGGAACTCCTTTTCGTTAAGGAATCTGACTGCATACATTACTACATTTTTACCAAACAAATATTTCTTTAAGTTTACGGGATCGCGGATTAGATACAGGTTCAGGAATATTTTTGAAAACAACAGCGTTTACAGCGCTGAACTAAAAAAACTTCTCGGTAAAAATTGACTGAATTTAAGAAATTCATTCTGTATTCGATTTCATTTTACATCCTGTACACTATTGCGCTTTATTTTCTTGGATTTTTCTCCATCGGGCTTTTATCCGATGACTACCTGAACTTTTACGACGCGCTTCATTCCACATTCTTCCAGAAAATCACCGGGAGCCTGCCATTCACAAACGCATTTCATATAAGGCCCATATATTACCTCTCACTTGAAAAAAGCGTGAATATCCATGATTGGTTCGGTTTCGCGGCGGATGATTTCATATGGTACCGGGCGCAGAACCTGGTGCTCCTGCTGTTCATAGCATTTGCCGCAGGATGTACCGTTTTTTACAGAACAAAAAAAGTATCGGTTTCCCTTGTCACATCAGCGGCCATACTTCTGTTCCCAAATAACATAAATAACATTTGCTGGACTGCAGCAAGGGTTGATCTGTTATGCTGCCTCTTCTACCTCATTACAATTTTGCTGTTCATTATTTACCTTGATAGAAACAAACCGGTTTACATGGTGATCGCTTTAGTAACATTTTTACTTGCATTGTTAACGAAAGAACTTGCTATCACACTTCCTTTCACCGCAATGCTTATAGGCTATTACAAATTCGGCAAAGAAGGATTAAAAAAAGCCTCGGTTATGCTGGTACTTCTTCTGGTTCTTTTGATCTCATATTTTGTGTTCCGTATCCTGATACTTGGGAATAACATCACTGAGATCGCAACATTATACCAGGCAAATCCACTTGGAAATGCGCCGGGTGTATTGGCAAGAGCGTTTATTTCGCTCACAATACCGATGGACTATCTTTCATTAAACTACCAGCTAAGAAATGACAGCAAGCCTATCCTTTTGTATCTGTTGGTGCTGTATGGCGCAGGATTTTACCTAATCTGGTCGGCGGTTAGAACTGATATATACAGGCTAATTGGGCAGGCTGCATTGCTGTTCTTTGTTTTGATAGCGCCATATACAATTGTAGGTTACATACGGCCGCAAATGATACTGCTTCCGTTCGTGATAATGACGATACACATTATGTACACATATTCATCGCAAAGCAAGCTGAGCATCAGGCTGAACAAAAACATATTGAGGGCCTGTTTTGCTGTTGCTTTGTTATTTTGGGGCTATTGGACGGGCACTGCTGTCACAGACTGGAGCACATCATACAGGCTTGCAAAAGTTAATGTCGAAAACTTGATCAGGCTTGAGAAACCGAAAGATAAAAAGATGATACTTATCGGCAATCCCGGCAGGTACAAGCAGACGTTCATGTTTGATAAAATGACCGGCGCTTATAATTTCTGGAAGACCCGTAATTTTGAAATAAATGATACCATTAATGATATCATTCAGACGGCGGCGATAGAGGAAGGTTCTATAGGAGCTAAACCGGAGGTCAAAAGCCTTGGGCAGAATGTATTTGAGATACGGACAAAAGCACCTAAACACTTCTTTTATATAGAAGGATATGACAATGAAAGGATAAGATCGGGGTTTAAGAACGAACAGATCTCTGTTGAATTCACCGAATACAACAACATTGATAAGCCTGTTAGAATGATACTGAAGATACTTTCGCCGGATGTTGCATGTTATTTGGCAGGCAACCTGGATTTTGAAAGAATTTATTAAATTCGGAATTGAAGCTGAATATTTTACATATTACACCAGATTTTAATTACGCATGCGGCAGGTCATATTATGTATTCCTTTTGCTAAAGTACTTTCAGAAGAAACACCGGGTGCATATGATCACCAATGGGGGTGATTCATTTGACAGGCTGGAAGAGCGGAGCATATCATACAGCATTATTAAGGGATTGAAGTCCAAGAATCCGCTCAAGATAGCCTCAAATATCAGCCAGATAAGAAATTATATAAGGGAAAATGATGTAAACATCGTTCACACCCATCACCGGCTTGCGGAGCTTCTTGGAGTACAGGCGGCAGGCTACAGTGGCAGAAGGCCACGTACAATTTTTACATCGTTAAGCATTGTAAAAAGAAGATATAACATCGAATTCAAGTCTTCGCATATAATTGCAGTCAGCAATTCAGTTAAGAACATGCTGACCGGCAAATTCAATATTAGTGAGAACCGGATAAGCATGATCCCCAACTTCACAGATACAAACGAGATCCACGAGTTAGAACTTGTTCTGCCCTACACCAGGGATCACGACCGGTTCTTCAACATTCTCGCAGTTGGCAGATTTCACCACGAGAAAAATTTTGAAACATTGCTCCGGGCTTTATCTTTTTTAGATGACAACTCAATAAAGCTGATACTTGTTGGTGACGGAAGCCGGGATATTGATTATAAGAAATATATAGCAAAAAACAATCTCAACGTAGAGATCATTGTTCCGCAGAAGAATCTCCTACAGTATTTCATGCTTGCTGATATTTGCGTGCTCCCTTCGGAGCGCGACCCGTTCCCTAATTTCATGCTTCAGGCGGGGCTGCATAAACGTGCCTTCATTGGCGCAAATGTGGATGGTATCGGCGAGCTTATCAGGAACGAAGTTAACGGGCTGCTGTTCGAAGCCGGCAATGCATCTGAGCTTGCAGACAAGATCAAACAGTTAAAAACGAACACCCTTCTGCGTAAAAAATGCGCAGAAAATCTACACAAAGATGTGCTGAATAACTATACCCAGGAATTCATAGTTCCAAAGGTTGAACATTTGTACAGGCATATACTTTCAACTCAGCGCACAGGGAAATGAGTATTCTTAAACGGATCTCTCTAGGCGGGATAGAAGTTGATACAGCCGGCTCAAGTTCTTTGCTCACTTTAATTGAAAGCAGCATTTCAACCGGCAGCAAGCTGAAAATTACCTATCTTAATGCGTCCTGTTTTAACCTCTTATATAACAATAAAGAACTGGCAAAAGCGATAAACAAATTTGATGTAATTCACCCGGACGGGATAGGAATATTTCTTGCAGCCATTTTCCTGAAAGGCCGCCGGGTTTTGGAACAAAGACTCACCGGTTCAGATCTATACCCCTTGCTTTGGGAAAGCTGTATAAAGAACGGAAGCAGTATTTACTTTTTCGGACATGATGATGATACTCTATGCAAAATCAAAAAAAACATTCCCGCACTAAAAATAGCCGGTATTCAAAATGGTTACAGCTTCAGTGACCAAGCTGTAGTTGAAAATATTAATGAAAGCAAAGCGGATATTCTGGTAATTGGTTTGGGATATCCTTCGCAGGAGAAATGGGTACTCAGTAACTTTCATCAATTGAGCACTAAGGTAATGATCTGTGTGGGAGAAGGCATTAAGGTTTTCGCAGGCAGCAAAAAACGCGGTCCGCGGTTTTTGCAGGCACTGGGTTTGGAGTGGCTTGTTAGATTGGCGTTAAATCCGTTTAAATACTTCAAACGCTATGTTATAGGCATTCCCCTATTTTTATATAGAATTATTATCATAAAAATTCGTAATTTGGCATAATGACTGCCTTAAAAAAGAGCATTCCGGTACTTTTTCTGCTGTTGAGCTGCGGTATATCATTCGCACAAAACTTCAGCTGGATCACACCAAATAAAACCTATCTCAAGCTATCAGTTGCGGAAGACGGTATCTGCAGGATAACACATTTTGATTTTATACAGGCGGGGGTTAATCCATCCAATATAGATCCGCGCACGGTGAAAGTAATATACAAAGGCAGCGAGATACCTTTGTACTTTGAAGGCGAGCAGGACGGTTCTTTTGATCCCCAGGATTACCTGGATTTTTACGGTAAGAGGAATTATGGCGGATTGACCACAACATACCAGGCAAGCTTCGGCCCGACTTTACAGGATTATAATACAAACGAATATTTCGATCTTTATTCAGATACATCTGTTTACTGGATAGGCTGGGATGGCCCGAACGGCTTACGGTTCATCAACTCCAGCTATACGGTAGCTAATCAATACGGTAATCTGTATTCATTAGAAAGGATTCATATCGAACGGGATTCAGTTTATTCGCTTGGTCTTACCACAAATCCCAACGGTGATTTCAGGTATTTTAACACCGAGAAGATATCGGGCGAAGGCTGGTACTGGCGCAATATGTTCGCACCGGCGGGATATAATACCATAGGCGGCAGCTTCACGATTCCCCTGCTGAGCGAAGTGCCTGCCAACTGCACTATAAGAATATTTGCCTTTCCGAATTCAAGGGATTCTTCTTTCAATGAACATAAGCTCAGGCTCAGGATAAACTCAACAGATATTGTGACGCTTGAAAGAGATGATTACAACAGGTTCGATACAACACTTAATTTTTCAAGCACACTACTTTCGGCAGCAAATACGAATACCGTCACGGCTATTTATGAACCTACGTTCCAGAATCCATCGGCTACACCAAGCCTGTATTTTGACCTGTTCGAGATATTTTATCCAAAAGAATTCCGCTTCCAGCAGAATGAATGCCGGGTATCACTTCAGGGCAATGATACATCTTCAGCGTTTTTTAAAGTGATCGGTTACAACAGCTCGAGTCCATTGACTATTTATGATGTATCAAACAATATTAAGATAACAAACATCACCTCCGATAGCGATACTTTGTTCTTTACCGGAAAACAGAACGGCGACTTTATAATTACAAACAAGCCGGTCTCCCGCAAGCCTTTCAGGATTGTCTCAAGGCAGGTGCCGGATTTGGTATCCGGAACAAACGGCGCGGATTATATTGTGATCTACAATAAGCTGTTTGAATCGCAGGCTGAACAATTGAGGACGCACAGGCAGACGCATGATAATTTCAGATCGGTTAAGGCTGATGTTGAGAGTATAACAGATATTTTCAATTACGGGATTGAAAGCCCGGTTGCATTGCGCCAATTCGTGAACCATGTATATACAAACTGGGCACAGCCAAGGGTGGGCTATATAACTTTAATGGGGCGCGGCTCGCTTGACCCGAAGAACAACAAGCTTAACTCCACTTATTACAGGAATTTTGTTCCGGTTTACGGGAATCCGCCAAGCGATGGCTATTTTACTAATTTCAATTTCAACGGCTTCACATATTTCCACCAGGTTGCTATCGGCAGGATGCCGGTTTACACTCCGCAGGAAGCGCAGGATGTAGTAGATAAGATTGTATTGTACGATAGTGAACAGCCTCAAAGCTGGTGGAAGAATTTCATCATGATAACCGGCGGACCAAACCGGAATGAGCAGATACAGTACCAGACGCAATCGAACCAGTTTGTTAATCAATACCTAACTCCCCCGCCCATATCGGGTGTAGTAAGCAAGGTTTACCGGAATGATTCAGCAGGATTTATTACTTTCAATTATAAGGATTCTATCCGCAATGAGATAAACCGCGGTGGACTGATCGTGAACTTCATAGGGCATGCAGCCAGCCAGGATTGGGAGTTGGGTCTCGAAGACCCTGCCACACTTTCCAACGGCATCAGGCTGCCTTTGGTGCTTAGTATGACCTGTTACACAGGAAAAAATTCTGAGCCTAATCTTCGCGGTTTCGGTGAGAAGTTTTTATACACGCCAAACCGCGGCGCGCTTGGATTCTTAGGCAGCACAGGATGGAGCTTTTCGGGCGCGGGAAACCAGTTGAATGATTTCTTTTTCAGGGGATTTTCACAGGATACACTTCGCAGGCTTGGCGACCTGTTAAAATTTGCCAACAACGGAATGGTACCTGATTCAGGAAATTTCCAGGTGAGGAACATGATAAACTGCTATGACCTGCTTGGCGACCCTGCTTCTAAGCTGCTGCTTCCGGAAGGGCCGGAATTTGTTATCGGGCAAACAGATTACAGGATAACTGACCAGTATCCACTGGTAGGTGAAGAAGTGACATGGACTATATTTCCAAAAAACTACGGATTGTACTCCAAAGACTGCATAATCCGGTTTGAGATATTGAAAAACGGCCAGCCGTTCAGGTTCAGAGATACAATACTGACAAATTTTGCGTTTTTAGATACAGCGTCTTACACATTCAGTATTGATACCATTGGAAATTATTCACTCAAAGCCACTCTTGATTACACTGATAATTACCCGAATGAGGATCCTGCAAATAATGTAATCACAATACCGCTTCCGTTAAGGAATATTTCTTATACCCCGCTAAAGCCTGTTGATAATTCAGTTATCATTACCGATTCAGTAGAGTTTGTTGGATTGAATCCGCAGGTGGACCTGAGAACAAACAGCGTTAAGGTAATATTGCAGTTAGATACAAACATGAATTTTCCTAATCCCCTGCTGAATTTCTCAAACAGCAGCGTTAGCGGTGTTGCCACCCGGGTTATGTATAAAATTCCGCAGCCTGATACAAATATTGTATATTACTGGCGGACCAATGCAGTCATAAACGGCGATAGCGCAGGATGGTCTGAAACACGCAGATTCCTATACAATCCGGGAGTAAATTACATGCCGGGAAACAGGAATAACAGTACATCAAGGCTTGCAACGGGAGATTCGGTAGTAACGCTATACACAAGGTATCCCGGTCAGTACAACACAAACAGCATAAACGGATTGTTTTATACGGGTACAGGCTACAAACTGTTAAACTCACCCGGCCAATTACAGGTGAAATCATACGGCAACAATGGCTCGGAAGCATCGTATTTCATTCTGCCGGGCTACCAGTTCTTTATAGATGGAGGAAGCTACCCGGGGCTTAATCTGATCAAAGCGAGAAAGCTTACAGGCAAGCTGGTTGAGTTCAGGAACTTTGCGATGACATCGCCGCAATCTTCCGATAGCGTGCTGGCATTCCTGAATACTTTTGATACCACTCATTATTTGATGACAGCTATTTCATCTTATGCTAATCCATCAGACAGCCTTCACGCGGATTGTAAGCTGAAGTTCAAGCAGTTCGGCAGTACAATGGTTGATTCGGTAACAACATTCGGCGCATTTTTCACATGGGCATTCATTGGCGTGCTGAACTCTCCCCCGATTCCCGGCGCAGAAGATTTCAACATACCCGGCCCTTCCTGCCCGAACGGGTACTGCCCGTCAACAGCTTCGGTTATTTCAACATTTTTATCAACTAAAGGAACGCTGCGGTTCGATATCGGACCGGCACACAGGTGGAAATTCTTTGAATGGAACAGGCTATTGCCCGCCGGCTCAACGGTTAATTTTGATGTGAGCGGTTTAAATACATTCGGGAATGTTGTGCCCTTGTATTCGGGATTGACAACAAATACCATGACCTTAATAGACACGGTGAACAGCTTCCTCTTTCCCGAGCTTAGGCTTACCGGGCACATTGAGATTGATACGCTTGCAGGGCTGGAATCACCCGAATTCAGGTCGCTGTACTTTAAATATACTCCCCCGGCTGAGATCATCCCGGATAACTATTCGTTCGTTAAGAGCGATTCTATTGTAAATGAAGGCGCTGAAGTAACACTATCGGTGAAGAATTACAATATCGGGTTCGTTCCCGCAGGAGCTATTGTATATAAGTGGACAGCCAACGCATACAACGGTCTCGCCGTATTAAAAACTGATACGGTTTATGTGCCGTTGCAGCCGGATAGCAGCTATACATCATCGGTTACATTTAACACCAACGGATTGAAAGATCCCGAAACAACTATTGATACGCTAGACATAAATTTTGAGGTTGGTATGCTTAACCAGCAGAACGATTATTACCCGTTCAATAATTTCGCGTTCACAGATATTGTAATTGTGGGAGACTCAACAGGACCATCTATTGTTGTGACCTATGACGGAGAGAAAATACTTGATGGCGATATCATAAAAGCAAAACCGGATATACTCTTCAAATTCTTTGATGACAGCAAGCTCACATACTCGATTGAGGATACAACAAACATTTTCATCAGGCAGGATGGCAGAAGAGTTTATTATAATTTTGCAGGTCAGCCCAATCCCGCAATTACATTCAATGCTGTAAACGAGGGCAATCTCAAAGTAACAGTTTCATATAAGCCTGATCTTAGCGATGGCTCACACCTGTTCCAGTATTATGGCGCGGATAAAGACGGCAACAAGGATACAGTTGTAAACAACGCGTATGTAAGCCATGACTTCTCGGTGAGGAACCTGTTCAACTATCCAAACCCGATGACAAGCGATACGTATTTCACTTTCGACCTGTTTGCAGCCGATTCACCGGAAAAATGTTCGATCAAAATATTCACTGTTGCAGGAAGACTTATTAAAGACCTGAATTCGCCTGCAAGGGTTGGATTTAACCGCATATATTGGGACGGCAAAGATAATGATGGTGAAACAATGGCTAATGGTATATATCTTTACAAGCTTATACTTGAAGGCGGCGGAAAAACCGAAACTTCTATTCAGAAATTGGCAATTTTAAGATAAAAAATTGACGGGAAGAATTCTACAGATCATTGCGGCAATAGCTGTTATGGCTTCAGCCGCATTTTCACAATGGGTGGTGCAGCCTTCGGGTACTACCACAGACCTGAACAACATCCTGTTCATTGATGCCAATACCGGCACGGCTGTCGGACTCAGCGGAACAGTCAGAAAAACCACAAACGGGGGTGTTAGCTGGTTTTCACAAACTGCGCCGGCGGAACACCTGTTCAGCATTTTTTATCTAAACTCAACTACAGGCTATATCTGCGGTAACTATACTATTATTCGTACGACCAACGAAGGTAACACATGGGTATCACTTCCAAATCCGGGCGGCTTATACAGAAGCATTTATTTCACTGATGCTCAAACCGGATTTTGCTGTGGAAATGCGGGCGAAATTCTCAGAACCACAAACTCGGGGAACAACTGGACACCTATTTCAGGCGGAACCTCTGAATTCCTTTACAATGTGAAATTTCTGGATGTAAGCACTGGATTTATAGTTGGCAGCAACGGGACAATCATAAAAACCACGAACGCCGGAGATAACTGGACTTCATACAACACAGGGCTTACTGACTTATTTTCCA
>WBZT01002064.1_pt2 | contig 12316 bp, 12 predicted proteins | sample 5204241 | NCBI WGS metagenome assembly WBZT01 (sample SAMN12344358, study PRJNA552823) | activated sludge metagenome | biome: Activated sludge suspended growth; feature: Nitrification reactor; material: Wastewater; isolation source: activated sludge from nitrification reactor of wastewater... | reverse complement strand
AAGCACCATCACGATTTAATTTTCGTTGAAAAGAGTTTTCATCATCTGTAATCCATCCAAGCCGTAATAGGTCCGAGCGCGCGCTTCTTACTGAGCGTTCTGATAGATTCATCACATCAGAAATCCATGTAGCCTTTACGCTGCCCTTCCCCGTTATTTCCCCCTGCCTTGATAACGTGAGCCCTCTAGCACAATAGGCAAGCGCGGTTTTAATGGTTGAAGCCTTGGAGCATCGTGCAAGAAACCGAAGAAGCGGCCTAGGTAGCGGGATCGGACGAAGTGGCGATCTGCTTCCTGCTAGGTAGTCTCTAAGCTCAAAACTTCTTTCTCGGGGCGAGATTGAAAAAACGACCTCAGATCCACCGAAGGTGAGAAGCCCTAAACGTTTTAATACGAGAACCTCTCGCCTAGCTCGCGCTAGAGGCAGCTCTGAGGCTCTAGAAAGTTCCTTGATAAAAAACTGAGGGATTACCTCCCCCGCTCTTCTTTCGCGGCTTCTAGAGCGCTTTGCGGCCTCTCTTGCGGCCACACTTACAAGAGCTGCGATATAAATTCGGACTGCTGCTAAAGTTATCTCTCCCGCATCGTATGCAGAGACCAAGTTTGCGATCTGAGTGATCGTTTGAGTTTTATAGCCTCCTTGAATACACATCCCCCATTCCTCCTAATTTCAGGGGGGCAGCTCCGAGCAATAAAAAACCTATTCACTTCAAGTGAAGTGACGTCTTGCGCAACGTATGAGGAGGGGGTATCTTCAGAGGTGTTGAGTCTGCTGAAGAAAATTCCCGCCCCTGTGCGGGTTTTTTCGTTTCTAGCCTAATGCTTCTCGATAAGGTGCTCCCTCTAAGTTCCTTTAATTGACTTAAAGCAATATTTCTCACTACTTGGCTTCTGTCTATATAAAATCTTTTTGAGTTTTCTTTATGTAGCTACAAGGACACGTATCCATGTAGCGATATGAACACGTATCCATGTAGCCATATGTTCATGTAGCCAAAGTCATTGGTGCCCAGAAAATACAAATTTTTTCAATACATTAGAAAAAAATGGGCTTGCGAGAATAGAATCTGTGTGTGAGGAATGTAGCTACAAGGATACGTATCCTTGTAGCGATATGAACACGCTGAATTTTTTTTGGAGGCTCTACTATGGCGAGAGGAAATCCAGGGCTAAAAACGATCGTTATAGGAATTGGTAATCAAAAAGGTGGTGTTGGAAAGACCACAATGACAGTTCAGATAGCGTGCGCGCTCGTTGAGCGTGGGCGAAAAGTTCTGATCGTCGATCTTGATGTAAACGCCGGAGCCACCAAGCACTTTGGAATTAAGCCAGAGGGGTTTCTCGGCACATTTGAAATGTTGGTAGGGGATGAAGAGCCGCTTGATGTCGTTCTTACAAATGATGACGAAGATAATTCACTTCCGGAAAATCTCCACCTTATCCCGGGTGGTAGAAAGCTTGAGTCTCTAGAAGAAAGGCTTCGCGGAAAGAAATCAAAGTTTGATGATACTCCGCTCCACGATTGCTTAAAGCCAGTGATTGAACACCTTCGCGGGCATTACGACTATGTGCTTCTCGATACTCCACCAAGTGCACCGCTTCCGATCATTGCAGCATACAAAGCCGCCGATGGGTTTCTTCTTGTCGCAATTCCTGAGGGCCTTTCCATTCAGGGATTGAATGAAGCACTTCAAGATATTGTTGAAGTGAATAAGTACAGGGAACCAAAACTTCAGCTTGTGGGAATAGCAGTTGGTGCGGTTGAAAATCGCACTCGACTTAGTAGAGAACTTCTTGCTTATGTTGCAGGAACATTCAAAGAGTTTCATCTTCTCCCACCGATTCCACGCTCAACGATAATTCCAACTGCACAGACGCAAGCAAAAACACTTTTTCAGCTAGATCCAACCCATCCGATTGCTCAAGCGTTCCGAGAGCTCGCCACACATTTTGAGGCGAATGTAGAAAAGTTCTTAGGCGCTAAGCGAGAAGCTGCACCTCAAACTTTCCCGGAGGTAGCAAATGGGTAAGAGAGCCCCAATACTTCCAGAAGGGTACAATCCAGTAGGGGAAGCGTTAAGAAAGGCGGTCAATCCACAAGCTCAAGTATTCGTGGAGCCACTAAAGCAGCGCATCGAAAACAAGGTAGTCGATCTTCACCGTGAAGAGATAAGGGTAGGGGATGCTTTGGGGCAGGAAACTTCTCGCCCATCAGCGCCGATACTTAGAGAGAAAGAACCCATCCCGGAGATCCCGACCGATAGGGAACTCAAGCACACCTCTTTTCGTTTCCGCTGTACTGAGAGCGAGCGCAAAAAGTGGCACTCGATGACACAGGAGTTAACCGGAGAGCATAGTCAGCTTTCGCACTTTGCGCGTGCTGTCTTTATGCTTATGGAAAACGCTTTTGATGAGCTAAAGCGCGTAGCGCCAGATATGCAGCGCCTTAAATATCCGGCAAAGACAGATCCTATGGGTCTTGCGTTGTATGAGCAGAGGTTGGCAGAGTTTTTGTTTGATGCGATTAAGGTTAGTGGGAGGCCGAGAGGGTGAGGATATGAAGTGCTTCCTTCCCATTAACCTCCAGTGCATGATGGTAGGGAAATCGACAAGGACTAGATACACGAGGTGGCACCTAGGTCGCTTTGTTCTCCTGCCGCTCTATATTTCCGGATGCGCGGCGGTTGGCCCGGACTATGTTACTCCGGAAGTTACGCTCCCGGGGGCGTGGTCCTCAACTCTGGCCGAAGGCGTCCAGGTGGGTCAAATGGAGCTGCGAAAGTGGTGGACGCAGTTCGGAGACCCAACTCTAAGCAAGCTCATCGAACGTTCAGCTCAAGGCAACCTAGACCTTCGCGCCGCCGTTTCACGCATCGACGAGGCACGTGCTGAACTAGGTGTTGTCAGCGGTACTCGTTTTCCACGGGTGGACGCAACAGCCTCTTACACCCGCAGCCGGCAGAGCGAAGAATCCGGATTTGATGGAGGAACTTTCGAAAATCCAGCGGCCGGGAATGAAATCGACACTTACGCAGCCAGGCTCGGTGCCGGGTGGGAACTGGATCTGTTCGGTCGTGTGCGAAGGTCTGTGCAGGCATCAAGAGCGAACTGGGAGGCTGCGGCTGAGGATTACCATGGCGTAACCGTGGCTCTTTGCTCAGAGATAGCGGACGTATACGTCAATATCCGTGAATTGCAACGTCGCATTGCCATAGCGGAAAAAAATCTCTCTTCGCAGCGAAAAAGTCTGAACCTAGTGCGCACTAAACGTGCAGCAGGAATTGCGCCCGCACTCGATCTTTCTCAGGCCGAAGCAAATGTAGCCAGCACGGAAGCTAGATTACCGCAGCTTCACGCTCAACTCCGATTGGCAATTAACAGACTCAGTGTGTTGCTTGGCGAACATCCGGGAGCGATTCAGGGCGAAGTCGGAAGCCCGGGAGAGATCCCTTCGCCTCCGGAAAAGATCCTTATCAGCATCCCGGCGGATCTTATGCGTCAGCGTCCCGACATCCGGCGCGCAGAGAGACTGTTAGCCGCTCAGACGGCGCGTATCGGTGTTCAGACAGCCGATCTATACCCAAGAATTTCCTTAAGCGGATTTTTTGGATTCAGCGCTCAGAATCCGGGTGATCTCATCCAGGCCCGCAGCAGAGCATTCGCACTCGGTCCAACTGTGGCATGGAACATATTCGCGGGAGGAAGCATTCGCAGCGCAATAGAGGTTGAAGACGCTCGCGCGCAACAGGCGCTGATCGCCTATGAACATACGGTGCTCCGAGCGCTTGAGGACGTGGATTCTGCGCTCGCAAATTACCAATACGAGCGGGAGCGCAATACATCCCTCCGCCGGGCGGTGACCGCATTTCGTCAGGCGGTGGGATTTGCTGAAGACCTCTATGACGGGGGGAATACTGATTTCCAAAATGTCCTGGATGCGCAGCGGAACCTGCTTACATTTGAAGATCAGCTGGCAGAAAGTGATGCGGCTAGGGCAAGCCATCTAATCGCGCTGTACCGTGCGATGGGAGGAGGATGGGAAACGCACCCAGACACCCAAAAGCCTCCCAATGAGACAGCAAAGGACTAGCTCATATGACAAACAACACATTGGCCTCCGAGGCAGGTACGGCAGAGCCCACCATGAATTGGGTGCGGAAACTCAAGAGGCGGCGTGTGTGGCTGACGTTTTTATTGGCTGGGCTCGCGGTCGTGACGTGGTGGCTCCTGCGCTCGGCCGTCGCTGTCTCGCGGTACACAGTTGAATCTGGGCTCGTGACAGCAGAGGTGATGGGGACTGGAACGCTCGAGGCCCGCACCAAAGCAGTGATCGGACCCAAAATGGCGGGACTGATCATACGAGTAAGCGTGGACCAAGGGGATCGCGTTAAAGAAGGCGACGTATTGATCAATCTCGAGGACGCCGACTTCAAACAGCAGGTAGGAGTTGCCGAGGCGGAGAAGGCCGCAGCAGCTGCGGCACTGGATCGGTTGCAGGCCGATTATCGCCGAGCTGAAGCGGTGCTCACGCAAGCTCGACTTAGGCACCAACGCACACTAGCATCTAAAAGTGCGCTTTCGGCACAAGATGTCGATAAGTCCGCCGAGTCACTATCGATCGCAGAGGCCGAACTTGCTCGTGCAACGTCCGCGATCACGGAGGGTCAGAAGCGACTGACTGCGACGGAAAGAACGTACGAGTTTCAGAAGACCCGGCTCAATGACACCACCATCGAAGCGCCGTTTGACGCATTGGTTGTTCGGCGAGATAGGGAAGCGGGGGATGTGGTTACTGCCGGGTCCTCGGTGCTGCAACTGGTGTCAACGGATCAGATGTGGATTAGCGCTTGGGTGGATGAGACGGAACTTGCGCGACTTGCCGAAGGGCAAGCGGCGCGGGTTGTCTTTCGATCTGAACCGAACGTGGAGTATCCCGGAGCGTTGGTTCGCGTGGGGCGCGAAACGGATCGTGAAACGCGCGAACTAGTGGTGGATGTGAGTGTTGGGAAGCTGCCAAAAACGTGGACCGTTGGCCAGCGAGCAGAGGTCTACATTACCACTACCTCAAGGGAGGCGGTTACAAGAATCCCTACCGAATTCATCGTCAGGCGTAACGAAGAATCTGGCGTACTGCTAGAGCGGGGAGGCAGGGCCAGCTGGCGCGAGATCTCAGTTGGCCTGCGCGGGAGAGAGTTTGTCGAAGTAATCAGTGGTTTGACGCCTGGAGATGTCGTGGTGCGTTCCGTGGATGGAGGCTCAGCTTCGTTGCAGGACGGGCAGAGAATTGCTCCGAAATGAATCTCGCGATCCGTGACATCCAGCATAACTTCGGCCGTTTTGTCCTCACCACTCTTGGCGTGGGGATGCTTCTCATGATCGTCATGGGGATGGCCGGGATGTACAGGGGGCTAGTCGACGATGCGCTGGTCGTCACTCGCCGCGTAGGCGCAGATATATGGATCGTGCAACGTAACACGCGGGGGCCTTTCGCGGAGGTGTCGCGCCTACCGCGTAATATGGTCGATCGCGTTGCCGCTGTCCCCGGCGTGATCAATGCCCGCGAGTTTGTATTTCACACGATCCAGCGCGAGCATCGAGATCGGGCTCTCCGGATGGGAGTATTGGGACTCGGTTGGCCCTCCGACAAGGGAGATGGCTTGCCCCTGATCGCCGGCCGGCCGCTCGCACAGAACCACTTCGAGATGATAGCCGATGTTACGCTGAAACTCGCTCTTGGCGAACGGATCCAGTTGGGTAAAGACGCCTACGTCGTGGTTGGACTTACACGCGATATGGTTGCGCAAGGCGGTGACGGGCTTGCGATTTTCACCAGCCGCGACGCCCAGGCAATTCAGTTCGACGAGCCGGGCGAGTCGGCCCGATTGGAGCGGGCGGCCCGCCGTGCTCGCGCCAGCGAGATCGACTTTGGCCGCACGCAACCAGGCGTACTTGAGCGTGCCTCCGGCCCGTCAGGCACGCTGCCAGCCCTTCCGGGTCCGGCAATCAGCGCCGTGCTCGCACGACTTGCGCCTGGGGCGAACGCCGAAGCTGTGCTGGAGACAATAGGGGGTTGGAGTGATGCGTCGGTGTACTCCGCGGAGCAGCAGGAAGAACTATTGCTCAAAGGAAGTGTGGATCGTGCTCGCCGCCAGTTGCTCCTGTTCCGCATCCTGCTCACCGGCATCTCTGCCATCATTATGGCCCTTATCGTCTACACGCTTACTTTGGACAAGCTCCATCCGATCGCACTGCTGAAGCTGATCGGAGCTCCCAACCGCGTTATCCTGGGGCTCATCCTGCAGCAAGCTATGCTCATGGGCACCGTCGCATTCGGTGTCGCATATGCGCTGGGGCGGTGGCTTTTCCCGTTGTTCCCACGCCGAGTGTTGGTGATCAACGCTGACCTCACGCAGCTCGGCGTGATCGTGCTTGTCATCTCGGTACTATCGAGCGTTTTGGGGATCTGGAAGGCGATGAGCGTCGATGCAAACGAAGCAGTCGGCTAACAGGAAAGATGGAGGAAAGGCGAGGCATGATCGAATCGATGGCACTTGAAACGAGCGGGCTGACTAAGGTGTATGGTAGCGGGCACACCGAGGTGGTCGCCATGCGTGATGCGAGCATGAGTGTACGCCGCGGCGAGATCGTCGCTCTGCTCGGTCCCAGTGGCGCGGGCAAGTCAACATTTCTCATGTGCGTCGGGCTGATTACCCCGCCTACCCGAGGCCGCGTCACTATTGGGGGGGTGCCCGCAGTCGACGGCTCCCGTGCACTTGTCGATCTCCGCCGCTTCCGGCGCGAGCGCATCGGATTTGTCTTCCAGAAGTCCAACTTGATCCCATTCCTGAACGCGGTCGAGAACGTGCAAGTTGTGGGTGAATTGATCGGGCGCTCCTCTTCCCAGGCACGTCGGCGAGCGATGGAGGTTCTCGAATCACTCGGCGTTGGTGCGCGTGCGCTCAACATGCCAACCCAGCTCTCCGGAGGAGAGCAGCAGCGCGTAACGGTCGCTCGGGCCTTGGCGAATCAACCCAATCTCATCCTCGCCGACGAACCAACAGCCGCGCTGGACAGTAAACGTGGCCGACAAGTAATGGAGCTCTTCCGCGACGTGGCCCATGAGCACGGAACGGGGGTGATCGTAGTGACTCACGACCAACGAGCGCTGGAGGTATTCGACACGATCTATGTGATGGAGGACGGGGTTCTGAGTCGACAGGTACTCAGGGACGAATCACCGACGATGGATACCACTCTTAGTAAGACTTAGCTCTGAGTCTCATGTTACCGGTGTCGGTAGTGGGTCCGCGCTTCATTTTCCCAGCTTGCTCTCTGCGTCGTTTGGGTTCTGCCGCAAGAACGCTTATCGGCATCCAAACAGCATCCAATTTTTTGGAAGAAATTTAAATTTCCTGAAATGCTGTGAAATACAAAGTGCCGGTTACTCTGCTGCTCGATATGCAGCCATTAAGTCGGAGTAACCCCCGGCATTGATTACTTCCCTAAATCCATTTTGAAGAAGTATATGCTTGTGAAGATTCTCAGGGAAAATTTGTACAAGATTTTGTGGCGGCGTGGACCAAGGTAATGAACCTTGATCGTTTCTACATCTAAAGAAAGGGGATGATCATCTTCACCACCCTCAGCCGCTACAGAGACACATTTTCTTACTTGCTCAAGAATTAGGATTTTAACCTGCCTGCCTGTTCCAATAGGCGCCTAACGCTTGTTCTCCCAATTTTAAGCCTCCGAGCGATCTCAGACTTTGAAAGACCCTTCTTAAATAGCTTTTGCGCTTCTGCTGCTTGTAGAGCTGCTGTCTTTGGTCTCCCTCCAACTCTTCCCTCCGCGCGCGCCTGGGCGATACCGACTTTGACTCGTTCCTTAAGAAGGTCCCGCTCAAATTCAGCAAAGACTGAGAGTAGTCCGACCATCGCCCGACCCGAAGGAGTTGAGAGATCAAGGGCCTCAGTCAGTGAAATGAACGGCACACCCAATTCACTCAATTCCCTGAGCGTCACTACAAGATCGGGAAGAGATCTTCCCCAACGATCAAGTTTCCAGACGAGAACTGCATCAATTTCTCTGCGCCGAGCAGCCGCAAGTAACTCATCCCGCTTCGGGCGCTCACTCGCTCCCGAGCCAACGTCCCTGACCTCAAGGGCAACTGTCCACTTTCTACTCTTTGCGTATTTGCGCATTGCCTCAAGCTGAAGCTTCAGCGTCTGCTGATCGTGGGTCGAAACCCGGGCGTAAATTCCAACTTTCATAGGGTGGCCAAAAACCCCTCTTAAAAGAGAGTTCAAAAAGTGAACAAATTGCTGGAATTTTAGCTTGAAAACAGCCCTGGCCGAAACCTACAGTTTTTGGCCAGGACTATAATGAGATATATTGCCAATTTATCTCATTGATGCTACTATGTAATCTATGAGTAACGAACTAACTACCATCAATGTCTCTCTTCCAACTCCAATGCGATCTTACCTTGAGTCGCGGGTAAAGGCTGATGGCTTCGGCAGCATCAGTGATCTTATTCGCGCCCTCATTCGTGAGGATCAAAAGCGACAAGCGCAGGAGGATTTAGAACGGAGACTTCTTGCAGGTCTCGACAGCGGCGACGCCACTCCTATGACTGCCGCAGATTGGGACGAGATCAAAACTGCCGTAAAGACAAAAATCGCCTCGCGTGCAAAAATGAATAAATGATTCTTAAGCGCCGCCGAGCTACTCTTTCTATAATCGAACAAGCAAACTGGATCTCTGAAGAAAGTCCCGATTCTGCGTTTCGCTTCCTCGAAGCAGTTGACGAAACTTTTGCGCTACTCCTGAAAAACCCTGAAATGGGTCGTCAGTATCAGTCTATCAGCAGAAGACTTGCAGAGGTTCGCATTTGGAGAGTCTCAGGCTTTGAAAAAATTCTTATTTTCTATCGACCCCACGCGGAAGGGATCGAAGTTCTAGACCTAATTCACAGCTCACGAGATCTTCCGCCCATTCTCAAAGATTTGCTCTAAAAAGCACTTTCGCCAAAAAGCCAGAAATTAGAGCTCCGCATTTGCGCTAGAACGGGCGATTTTGAGTTGGTCAATGGTATAGGGTGGGGGAAAACGATCATCTTCCGCGCCCTAAGCCTCTTCCTTTTGTCCGCTGCTTTTCATCAAGCTCTCGAACTTGCCGCTTAACTTCTCTCCGGTCTCCGATCTCGATTTGTCCGTCTTTGCCGCGCTCCACACGTATCTCTTTATCGCCAAGTTTCTTTAGATCATGTTGGTCTCTGTAGCGCGAATCAAGCTTAGAATGTATCTCCGAACTTCGTCTTTTTGATTCCAGATCACTATTACCCTCAAGAGAATCCCGCTCTTTGCGAAGCTCCTTTATTTCTTTTTCAAACTCCTTAACGACATTCGAAGCCTTCATGCGTGTGGGCGCTTCCTTGCTCTGCGGCTGCTCCTTATACGGCATGCCGGCCGGTGCTTCTTTGCCACCTGGCGAATCTTTTGCTCGGTAGTTTTCTTTTTTCAGCGCCTGTTCCTTCTTAAGCTCCGAAAGCTTTTCAATATCCTTCTTTGTAGCCCCATACCCCGTAACCTCTATCCCTATAAGCTGGCCTTGAAGCCAGGACTCGCGCCGAAACTCTTCTGACCCCTGTACACGCACCGCTTCCCAACCTTTTTCTTGAGCCACCTGAAGCCCGGCTTTTACCGCCGTTGGCGTAGTTGAATTAAAGGTAATGCGGTCACCGCGATCAACAAATGCAATCTTTCCCGACTTCTTCCACCGATACTCTGTGTTTCCGTCCTCACGCTCATAGCGCGTAAGAACCATATCAACGGTGCGCCTATATTTTTGCTTTTCTTCTTCCGGAACTTGGCGACGTTCCCCACTGAAACGAAACTCGTCCCCCCGAGCGCGCTTTTCTTCCTCAAAGTCATAGACTTTCGCCTTCTCCCGCTTTAGCTCCTGCTCCAAGCCTTCCATCTCTTTCTCCTGTTTGCGGTAGTTTCGAAGCTCTAAAACCCTCTCTCCCTTCTCCGTCTCCTGGCCTCGCTTTAGCCGTTGCGTAACCCCCGGCCCCATTTTCGGCTCGGGCTCTCGGTCGATGCCCTGCTCCTTCAAAGTCCTTCGGTCAATTCGTACCTCATGCCCTGCCTTCTCCAATGCCCGGTTTGCTTTTCTCTCCCAAGCGGCCCGGAGTTCCTCAATTTTGTTATTTGCACGCTCATCCTTGGACCATTCCCGGCTCTTCCTTGCTCCTCCCTTCTCGGGGTGCTCAGGGTTTGCACGCTTAAAAAACTGCTCCCTATCCCGCTCAATTCCATCAAGCTCGCGGTTAGAAAACATGATGTGCGCGTGCGGCTGCTCGCCCCCGTCCATCGCCCTAGGGTTATGAATAGCGACCGTGTACACGTACTTGTCGCCTAACTCATCCCCTACAAAATCCCTAACTAACTCTTGCCGCTCATACCTTGAAAGCTCACGGGGAAGGGCCACCAAAATCTCTGTATAAACCCTACCATTGGCCCGCTCGTAAGTATCCGCTGCGTCCCAAAACTCCATCGGGCAATCTTCCGCCCACTCGGGCATATTTCCATGTCCAATGTATTCAAGTTCATGTCTTCGTTTCTCGTGCTTTCCTTCTCGGCCCAAATACTCGGCATGACTCCCGCCAGGGCCAGTCTCCTCTCGAAAGCCCCGTTCAGCGTACTTCCCTTGACGCGCTACATAGGTCGCGTGCGCAAGGGCGCTTGCTCCTCGGCCCTTGGTTTGGTGCTTCACTGAGAGGACATATATGGCCACGATCTTCGTTTCCTTAAGTCGGGTTAGGGTGGAAACCCTTCCTATTCTCCGCGTCCGTTTCTTTAGAAACGGGTAAACGCGCAGTATTGATTAACTGCCTTAGTTGTGAGTATGCTGCGGGAGCCGTCTGTAAGTCAATAAGCAACTTTTTCCGAATTTGTGCGATTAATTAAGTATGACAACTAAAGAAACTGCGGCAGAGCGGATTAAAAGGCTTGAAGAGCAAATTGCTAAGAAGCGTGCCGCACTCGTCCGCGAAAAGGGCCGGCTCTCTGAAAAGGAAAGGAAAACCAGGACTCGGAAGTTAATCGAGATGGGCGGCCTCGCTGAGATAGCTGGCCTCCTTGAATCCGATCCGGGATTTATCCTCGGGGCACTCCTTAATCTCGCGGAGGTCTCCTCAGATTCTGAGCGTTGGAAGTCGCTAAAGACCAAAGGTGACGGCCTCCTAAAGGAACGAGAAGCGGCCCGGAAAAAATCACGAAAGAAGGAGGGCTAATTGTCGAAAGAAGATACTTTTACCCTCTTTCGTAGACTTAGGAATGTATCCGGGCCTCTCCACTTTGCCGAGATCGACCAAGGAGAGATACCCGTTCCACGTTTTAAGCTTTGGCGGGTCTTAATCGGTTACTTTATCATCTGTTGGGGACTCTCCCAGCTCTTTCCCCTCCTCGGCTGGAAAGTCTCCGAAAAAACCGTTACGCAACTTGGGAACCTGCTTGTAATACTTGGCACCTGCTACCCACTGCTCGTCTGGGTCATAAAGTCAGTTTTCGCGCGGCGCATCCTTACCGAGCACTATTTTCGCTTTCCCCAAGGCGCTCAATTTTGGTACGGCGTTGTCCTTTTTCAAATAGTGCTGATTCCTCTCCACATCCTAGCGCCTAATATTTTCATGGGCCTAGGCTGGTGGAATTTTGCTGTGCTTTTTGGTGGTGGCTTGGTCTCGGTTTTCATTCTTAGCCTTCTAAACGCTCGCCAGAAGGTACCACGAGGAAGCTCCTCCATTTCTGGCCACTTTGGCCTCTACATCGGCACAAGTACGGGTATCTTAGGCAAACTCTCTCACGGCGCTGCCATTCGAAAGGGTCAAAATGTAGTTCTTGGGCTCCAAGATGCCGCTCAAAATATTCTAGTCCTCGGTGGTATAGGTTCAGGCAAGACGACCAGGGCCGTGCAGCCGCTTCTCGTTCAGTTGCTTGATCAAGACTCTGGTGGACTCATTTTTGATATCAAGGGCGATTTCAAACGAGCAGTTGAGGTTATTGCAAATGGCGCCGGGCATCCCCTCACTGTAATCGGACCAGAAAAAACCAAGATGAATCTCATCTCAGGGCTAACGCCTGAAGTGGCTGCTTCGTTTCTTAAAAGCGCCCTACTCCTTAACTCTCGCGGTGCTGGTGATCCGTTCTGGATCGATACGGCTGCCGAGCTTTGTAAAAATGCTCTGGGAGTTCTTTCTTTTTTCCCTAAACGCTATTCCCTCTCTGAACTTCACGAATATCTTTTCGATCCGGCC
>WBZT01002638.1_pt1 | contig 12319 bp, 12 predicted proteins | sample 5204241 | NCBI WGS metagenome assembly WBZT01 (sample SAMN12344358, study PRJNA552823) | activated sludge metagenome | biome: Activated sludge suspended growth; feature: Nitrification reactor; material: Wastewater; isolation source: activated sludge from nitrification reactor of wastewater... | reverse complement strand
CTACGCGCGCCAGGGTGCGTTCGAGGCCTTCGTCCTGCTCGGGCGCGGCGGCGGCGGCACGTTCGCGCTGCTGTTCTGGCTCGGCTTCGTCGCGCTCGGCTCGGTGCTGCCGTTCGCGCTGCTGCTCGTGCCGCGCCTGGGCGGCAGGCACGCGACGCTCGCGGCCTCGCTGCTGGTGGTGCTCGGCGCCTTCGCCTTCCTGTACGTCTTCATCGTCGGCGGGCAGGCGTTCCCGCTCGAGATCTTCCCCGGCTACGTCGCGACGAGTTCCTTCGGCGACGGGCAGGTGGCGCACTACGTGCCGTCCTGGCCCGAGCTGGCGCTGGGCGTCGGCGGCCTGGGCGCGGCCTTCCTGGTGACGACGATCGGCGTGCACGTGCTCGACTTCCTGCCCGAAGACGACGCGCCGGACGTCCGCGCCGAAGCCTGAGCGATGCGGCGCCTGTACGTCTCGGCCGCGCACCGCTCGTCGGGCAAGACCACGGTCGCGCTCGGGCTGGCCGCCGCGCTGGCCGCCGAGGGCAGCACGGTGCAGCCGTTCAAGAAGGGCCCCGACTACATCGACCCGATGTGGCTCGGCCTGGCCGCGGGCCGCCCCTGCCGCAACCTCGACCCGCACCTCGAGCGCCCCGAGGCGCTGCTGTCGGCCTTCGCGCGCCACGCGGCCGCGGCCGACGTCGCGCTGGTCGAGGGCAACATGGGCCTGCACGACGGTATGGCGCTGGACGGCAGCGACAGCAACGCGGCGCTGGCGCGCCTCCTTGGCGCCCCGGTGCTGCTGGTGCTCGACGCGCGCGGCATGACGCGCGGCGTCGCGGCGCTGGTGCTCGGCATGCAGGCTTTCGACCCCGAGGTGCGCATCGGCGGCGTCGTGCTCGATCGTGTCGGCGGCGCGCGCCACGAATCGAAGCTGCGCGCGGCCCTCGAGCGCTACACCGACGTGCCGGTGCTGGGCGCGGTCGCCGACGATGCGCGCCTCGCGATCGGCGAGCGCCACCTCGGCCTGGTGCCCTGTGCCGAGCACGACGCGGCGGCCGAGCGCGTGCAGGCGATCGGCCGCATCGTCGCGGCGCAGGTCGATCTGGGCCGCGTGCGCGAGATCGCGGCCCACGCGCCGCCGCTGGCCGTGCGTGTGGCGCCGCCCGGGCCACCCCCGCCGCCGCGTCTGCCGCACGGGCGCACGGCGCTGCGCATCGGCGTGGCGCGCGACCGCGCGTTCGGCTTCTACTACGTCGACGACCTGGCCGCGCTCGAGCGCTGCGGCGCCGAACTGGTGTTCATCGACACCCTGCACGACACGGTGCTGCCGGCGCTCGACGGCCTCTTCATCGGCGGCGGCTTTCCCGAGACCAGTCTCGACGCGCTGGCGGCGAATGCGCCGCTGCGCGCCGCGCTGCGCAGCGCGATCGAAGCCGGGCTGCCCACCTACGCCGAGTGCGGCGGCCTGATGTACCTGGCGCGCAGCATCACCTGGCAGGGGCGCACGCTGCCGATGGTGGGCGCAATTCCCGGCGATGCGCTGATGCACGCGCGCGCCATCGGTCGCGGCTACGTGCAACTGCAGGAGACCGAGGCCATGCCGTGGGCAGGCGGCGACGGCGGCCTCGTGCGCGGGCACGAGTTCCACCACTCGAGCCTCGAGAACCTCGCTGCGCACGTGCGCTTCGCGTACCGCGTGCAGCGCGGGCACGGCGTCGACGGGTGTCGCGACGGGCTCGTGCTGCACCGCCTGCTCGCCTCGTACGCCCATCTGCGCGACGGCGCCGGCGCGGCGTGGGTGCCGCGCTTCGTCGATTTCGCCCGCCGCGCGCGCGCCGAGCGCACGCGGGGGGTCACGTTGGCTGCCTGAGGAGCTGTGCCGCATGTCATCACCGAAGTCCGTGCGCACCGTGATGGTCGAAGGGCGTCCGATCGCCACCGACAAGGAGGGCTACCTGGTCGACCTGCACGATTGGTCCGAGGCCTTTGCGACGGCGCTTGCGCACGAAGAGGGGCTCGAGCTCACGCCGGCGCACTGGGAGGTGCTGCGCTTCCTGCGCAACCACTGGCACGAGCACGGCGTGCAGCCGCAGGTGCGCGTGATGATCCGCCACTTCGGCAAGGTCTGGGGCCCCGAGCGCGCCAGCAACCACGCGCTGCACGAGTTGTTCCCGATCGGCGGGCCGCAGAAGCAGGGCAACCGCCTCGCCGGCCTGCTGCGCACGAAGGGCGAGCACTGAGCACGAGGAGCCGCGAGATGTTCAGCATCACGCCCAGGGCGCTGGCCGAGTTGCAGGCGGCCGTCGCGCGCAGCGAGGCCCACGGCATGGCGCTGCGCATTGCCGCGCGCGAACGCGCCGACGGCAGCATCCAGTTCGGCATGGGATTCGACGAAGAGCGCGAGAACGACCAGGCCGTCCGGCTGCAGGAGCTGACCGTGCTCCTGGGTGCCAGCAGCCGGCCGCATCTGTTGCGGACCGTGCTCGACTGCATCGAGGTCGAGCGCGGACGCTACGACTTCGTCTTCAGGCCGCAATCGGGTGCCGATGGCCGCGATGCGGGCCAGGGCAGCGGATGCGGCGAACAGCCCGAGGCGATGCCATGAACTCGTTCGTCGATCTGGCCGCGATGATGCAGCCGGGCGAGGGGGATGGCGGGCGCGACGGCGCGCGCGGCATCGTGCACCTCGTGGGCGCCGGGCCGGGCGACCCCGAGCTGCTGACGCTGCGTGCGGCGCGCCTGCTCGAGCGCGCCGACGTCGTCGTCTACGACCATCTCGTCGGCGCCGGCGTGCTCGCGCTCGTCGGCGCGCAGGCCGAGCGCGTCTACGTCGGCAAGCAGCGCGCCGATCACCGCGTGCCGCAGCCGCAGATCAACACGCTGCTGGTTGCGCTGGCGCGCGAGGGCCGCACGGTGGTGCGGCTCAAGGGCGGCGACCCGTTCGTGTTCGGCCGTGGCGGCGAGGAGCTGCAGGCGCTGGCCGCCGCCGGTGTGCGCTTCGAGGTGGTGCCCGGCATCACGGCGGCCTGCGGTGTCACCGCCTACGCCGGCATCCCGCTTACTCACCGCGATTGCGCGCAGAGCTGCACCTTCGTCACCGGGCACCTGAAGGACGGCAGCTGCAACCTCGACTGGCCGGCGCTGGCCCGACCGCGCCAGACGGTGGTGATCTACATGGGCCTGGCGGGCCTGCCGACGATCTGCGCGCAGCTCGCCGCGCACGGCCTGGGCGCCGACTGGCCTGCCGCAGTGATCGGCAGCGGCACGCTGGCGCAGCAGCGCGTCGTGGCCGGCACGCTCGGCACGCTGCCGGCGTTGGTGGCCGACGCGGCGCTCACGGCGCCGTGCCTGACCATCGTCGGCGAGGTCGTGCGGCTGCGCGACGAGCTGGCATGGTTCGCCAGTGCACCGCGTGTGCATGCCGAGGTGGCGCCGCTGCGATGACGGGCCGCGCACGCGCGCCGGCGCCTGCCCGTGCCGCGCGTCGCGCGCTAGCGCATGCCCGTGACGCGCGCCTCGACCGCGAACACCGCCGCCTCGACGCGCGAGCTCAGGTTGAGCTTGGCGAGGATGTGGCGCACGTGCAGCTTGACGGTGTCGTGGCTGATGTCGAGCGCGCGCGCGATGGTCTTGTTGCTCTCGCCGCGCGCCAGGTGCTCGAGGATCTGGCGCTCGCGCTCGGTGAGCGAGGCCAGCAGGTCGCCGCGGTTGCGCGCACCGGGGCCCGACTGCAGCAGTTGCGCCAGCTTGGGCGTCATCGCCGGCGCCACCACGAGTTCGCCGCGCGCCGCGTTGCCGATGGCGGCGATCACGTCCTCGGGCTCCATGTCCTTGAGCAGATAGCCGCGCACGCCGGCGCGCAGAGCGGCGGCGAAGTCGGCCTCGGAGTCGCTCATCGTCAGGATCACGGTCGGCGTGTCGAGCCCCTCGGCGCGGATGCGCTGCAGCAGCGTGAGTCCGTCCATCGCCGGCATGCGCAGGTCGAGCACGAGCAGGTCGGGACGCTTTTCGCGCAGCGCGGCGATCACCTGCTCGGGATCGGACAGCGCCGCCACCACGTCCATGCCGGCGCGCTGGCGCAGCAGGTCGGTGAGGCCGGTGCGGCACAGCGAATGGTCGTCGACGAGCATCAGCCGCGGCGCGGGGGGCGCGGCGGCTTCGGTGCCGGCCGCCGCGGTCGAGCGCGCGCCGGGCAACGGCGCGCCGACGTTCATGCGGCGGCTCCTGCAGCCAGCGTGCCGGCGCTGCCCGAGGCCGCCGCGAGCGGAAAGCGCAGCCGCACGCAGGTGCCGCGGCCCGCGCGCGGCCCGAGCTCGAGCGTGCCGCCGAGCCGGCGCGCGCGCTCGCGCATGATCGACACGCCGTAGTGCGAGCCGTCGTCGTCGGCCGGCGTGCGCAGGCCGCTGCCGTCGTCCTCGACGCGCACCTCGAGCGTGGGGCCGTCGCGTTCGACGTGCACCCAGGCGTGGCGCGCGCGCGCGTGGCGCGCGATGTTGCCCAGCGCCTCCTGGACGATGCGGTACACCTGTTCCTCCTGCGCCGGCGCAAGCGACAACTCCGAGAGCATGTGGGCCATCTCGAGCTTGGCGCCGCCGCGCGCGCGAAACGCCTCGGCGCTGGCCGCCAGCGCGTGTGCCAGCCCGCGCGCCGGCATCGGTGCGCGCATGTGCGTGAGCAGCGCGCGCAGGCTGGCGTGCGCCTCGCGCACGGCGCCGCGCACGTCGTCGAAGTAGCTCTCGGCGCGGGTCTGGTCGCAGCCGCGGATCGCGTCTTGCAGCAGCGGCAGGCGCATCTTGACGTAGGCGAGCGACTGGCCGATCGAGTCGTGCACGTCGGCGGCGATGGCCTGGCGCTCGTCGGCGAGCGCAGCACGCAGGTTGGCGCGCTCCAGGCGCGCGTTCTCGAGCGCGAGCCCGAGCAGCGCGCCCACCGTCTCGAGCAGCGCCAGCACCTGCGGCGACGGCTCCGACGTGCTGCCGTAGAAGAGGTTGTAGATGCCGAGCAGCCGCCCGCGATGCGACAGCGGCACGGCGAGGATGCGACGGCAGCCGCTGCCGAAGTAGGCGCTGTCGCTGCGCCGCGCGCACGCACTCAGGTCGTGGCCCCAGGCCGGCCGGCGTGCCTGCAGCGCCGAGCCGCAGGCGCCGCAATCGCCCTCGACCGCGCGTTCGGCCTCGAGCACCGGTTCGGGCAGCCCCTGGCTGGCCACCAGGTGCATGCGCTGGCCGGCATCGTCGAGCACGCGCACCGCACCGGCCGCGGCGCCGGCCAGCGTCACCACGGGCGACAGGAAGCGCGCGAGCAGTTCATTCAGATCGTTGCCCGAGGCCAGGCCGGCCGTGATTTCGGCCAGCAGCCCCGCGGGCGCCATCGCCGGCAGCGCGGCGCTGCCGCTGGCGCTCGGGGTCGACGGGGACAGCTCGATCACGGACATCTCGCTCAAGGGGTGTCTGCGCATCCGGCTCGCGCGGCGGGCGTGATGTCACGACCCGACGGGCAACCGCCGCACACGTGCCCGGGCCCGATTCTGCACGCGCAGGGCGCAAGCGTGCACGGCGATGGCCTCATGGGCCATGCGGGCGGCCGTCGCGCGGCCAGCACTCCGTGGCACGCCCGCGCGCAGTGGCGGCGGCGCGTGCAGGGATTCATGGTCGTGCAGCGTGCCTGCGTGCCGTCAACAAGGCGGTGCCGCGGCCGGCGCTGCGCAGCTGGCCGCAGTGGCGGATGAACTCCGCGGTGTCGCGCCCGACGTGCTTGTCGCGGTGCAGCACGATCGACAGGCGCCGCAGCGCGCGCGGCAGGCTGGTACGCAGTTCGACCAGCGTCCCCTGCGCCAGCTCCTGCGCGACGACCTCGCGCGCCAGGCATCCGAGCGCAGCGCCGGCGGCCACCAGGCGCTTGATCGCCTCGGGGCTGCTCAGTTCGAACTCGATGTTGAGCGAGCCGACGCGCTCGAGCAGCCACAGCTCGGCCGCTTCGCGCGTGCCCGAGCCGGGCTCGCGCAACGCCCACGATGCGGCGCGCAACTCGCGCAGCGCGACCGGACGGCCGACCAGCGGGTGCTCGGGCGCGGCGACGACGACCAGCTCGTCGGTCAGCCACGGCCGCACGGCGAGGCGCGGATGCGTCTGCGTGCCCTCGATGAAGCCGACGTCGGCGTCGAGGCCGGCCACGGCCTCGATCACCTCGCGCGTGTTGCCGATCATCAGCTGCACCGGCTGCGCCGGGTGGGCGAGCTTCCAGCGCGCCAGCAGCGCCGGCAGCAGGTACTCGCCGATCGTGAGGCTGGCCGCCAGGTGCAGCGGCACCGGCCGCTCGGGCGTGAGCAGCCGCTCGAGCTCGAGCGCGCGGTCGAGCAGCGCCGCTGCCTTGGGCAGCAGCGCGCGGCCGTTCTCGTTGAGCGCCAGACGGCGCCCGATGCGATCGAACAACTGCACGCCCAGCGTGCCCTCGAGTTCGGCCAGCGCCGCGCTGGCGGCGGACTGCGAGCGTGCCACGCGGTCGGCGGCAGCGCGCGTGGAGCCGGCGCGCGCGGTGGCGACGAAGACCTCCAGCTGGCGCAGGCTCAGGCGCAGGCGCGGCGCCAGCGCATGGTCCTTGCGCTGATCGGTTTTTCCGGACATCGTGACCAGTATTGTCCGTTTTTACTCGTGCACGCGGATGCCTACGATCGGCCTCGTCCGCGCGTGTGCACATGAAGGTGCGCATGGGGGTGCGCCAGCCCCGCGGCCGCGCCGGGGATTCCCCCGGGGTGGTGGCCTCGGACCGGATCTTGCAAGGTGGTCGAGGCTCGGTGCGCGGCACCCGGGCACCGCCAGCCGCACGGAGGGCACGCAGCGATGGGCGGTCTCGTCGATCCGCACGGAAGCGACCGGCTGCGCCCGCTGCTGCTCGAAGGCGAGGCGCTCGCCGCGGAGCGCCGGCGTGCGGCCTCGCTGCCCGCCTTGCGCGTGAGCTCGCGCGAGCGCGGCGACATCCTGATGCTCGGCATCGGCGGCTTCACGCCGCTGGACGGCTTCATGACGCATGCCGACTGGCGCGGCGCCTGCGACGACATGCGGCTGGCAAGCGGCCTGTTCTGGCCGATCCCGATCACGCTGTCGGCCGATGCCGCGCAGGCCGCGTCGATCGGCGTCGGCGACGAGGTCGCGCTGCTCGACCCGGACGACGGCGCGCCGCTGGCGACGATGCGCGTGAGCGAGAAGTACCCGATCGACAAGGCGCGCGAGTGCGCGGCGGTGTTTCGCACCACCGAACTCGCGCACCCGGGCGTGAAGATGGTGATGGAGCAAGGCGACGTGAACCTCGCCGGCCCGCTGAAGATCCTCTCGCAGGGCGGATTCCCCGAGAAGTACGGCGCGCTGTACATGACGCCCGAACAGACGCGCGCGCTGTTCCGCGCGCGCGGCTGGCGGCGCGTGGCCGCGTTCCAGACGCGCAACCCGATGCACCGTTCGCACGAGTACCTGGCCAAGATCGCGATCGAGGTCTGCGACGGCCTGCTGGTGCACTCGCTGCTCGGTGCGCTCAAGCCGGGCGACATCCCGGCCGAGGTGCGCACGCGCGCCATCGCTGCGCTGGCGAAGAACTACTTCGTGCCCTCGACGATCGTGCAGGCCGGCTATCCGCTGGACATGCGCTACGCCGGGCCGCGCGAGGCGCTGCTGCATGCGCTGTTCAGGCAGAACTACGGCTGCTCTCACCTGGTCGTCGGCCGCGACCACGCGGGCGTGGGCAGCTACTACGGCCCGTTCGACGCGCACCGCATCTTCGACCAGATCCCCGAAGGTGCGCTGCAGATCCGGCCGCTGAGGATCGACGTCTCGTTCTGGTGCCATCGCTGCGGCGGCATGGCCTCGGCACGCACCTGCCCGCACGGCGACGCCGAGCGCCTGCAGGTGAGCGGCACGCAGTTGCGCAAGTGGCTCTCCGAAGGCCACAGCGTGCCGGCCGAATTCAGCCGCCCCGAGGTGCTCGAGATCCTGCGCGCCCATTACGCCGCCGGTGCACCGCCACGCTAGCGCCGCCGCACCCCGAGCGGCCCCGACCCCTCCCGCCACCCTGGAGACACACGATGCCCACCTACGTACGTACCGACAAGTGCGACGGCTGCAAAGGCCAGGACAAGACCGCCTGCATGTACATCTGCCCGCACGACCTGATGATGCTCGACAAGGACGGCTCGGTCACCGGCCACCCGATGCGCGCCTACAACCAGGAGCCCGAGCAGTGCTGGGAGTGCTACTCGTGCGTCAAGATCTGCCCGCAGAACGCGATCGAGGTGCGCCACTACGCCGACATCGTGCCGCTGGGCGGCTCGGTGCAGCCGCTGCGCGGCTCGGACTCGATCATGTGGACGATCAAGTTCAGGAACGGCACCTTGAAGCGCTTCAAGTTCCCGACCCGCACGACGGAAGAGGGCTCGATCCAGCCCTACGCCGGCAAGAACATGCCCAAGCTGGCCGACATCGACAAGCCCGGCTACTTCACGCCCAGCGGCGGCTGGCGCGCCGGGCGCGACGGCGAGCTGCTGCGCGTGAAGAAGTGAGCGTCACCGTCCAACGAATCCACAGGAACTGAACATGGCCACGTTCGAGAACCCCGAAGTCGTCCAGGAAGAACTGGACATCCTGCTGATCGGCGGCGGCATGGCCTGCTGCGGCGCCGCCTACGAGGCGATGCGCTGGGCCGAGGCCGTGAAGGCCGAGACCGGCAAGGAGCTCAAGATCAAGCTCGTCGACAAGGCCGCGATGGACCGCTCGGGCGCGGTTGCGCAGGGCCTGTCGGCGATCAACACCTACATCGGCCCCGAGCAGGACCCGGCCGACTACGCGCGCATGGTCAGCAACGACCTGATGGGCATCACGCGCGACGACCTCGCCTACGACCTCGGCCGCCACGTCGACGAGTCGGTGCACCTGTTCGAGGAGTGGGGCCTGCCGATCTGGAAGACCGACGACGACGGCGTGCGCCACGACGGCGCCGAATCGCAAAAGGAGGGTCTGCCCGCGCTCAAGGACGGTGGCAAGCCGGTGCGCTCGGGCAAGTGGCAGATCATGATCAACGGCGAGTCGTACAAGTGGATCGTGGCCGAGGCGGCGAAGAAGGCGCTCGGCCTGGACCGCATCCAGGAGCGCGTGTTCATCGTCAAGCTCGTCAACGACAAGAACGACCCGTCGCGCATCGCCGGCGCGGTGGGCTTCTCGGTGCGCGACCACCGCATCTACGTCTACAAGGCCAAGGCCGTGCTGCTGGCCGCCGGCGGCTGCGTCAACCTGTTTCGCCCGCGCTCGGTGGGCGAGGGCACGGGCCGCGCCTGGTACCCGGTGTGGAACGCCGGCAGCACCTACGCCATGGCCGCCGAGGCCGGCGCCGAGCTCACGATGATGGAGAACCGCTTCGTGCCGGCGCGCTTCAAGGACGGCTACGGCCCGGTCGGCGCCTGGTTCCTGCTGTTCAAGGCCAAGGCCGTCAACGCCTACGGCGAGGACTACATGGTCAAGAACAAGGAGCTGCTCGACCAGTACCCGCCCTACGGCCAGGCGGCGGTGCCGGCGTCGTGCCTGCGCAACCACCTCATGCTCAAGGAGATGAAGGAAGGGCGCGGCCCGATCTACATGGACACCGTCACGGCGCTGGGCAAGCTGCGCGAGACGCTGTCGCCGAAGGAAGTCAAGCACCTCGAGGCCGAGGCCTGGGAGGACTTCCTCGACATGTGCATCGGCCAGTGCGGCATCTGGGTCGGCGAGAACATCGAGCCCGAGAAGAAGATGAGCGAGCTGATGCCCACCGAGCCGTACCTGCTGGGCTCGCACTCGGGCTGCTGCGGCATCTGGGTCTCGGGGCCGACCGACCTGGGCGCGCCCGATGCCTCCGAGGGCGAGCTCGACGGCGTGCCGGCACACCTGCCGCGCGGCTGGAACTGGGGCTACCGCTCGATGACCACCGTCAAGGGCCTGTTCACGGCCGGCGACGGCGTCGGCGCCTCGGGCCACAAGTTCAGCTCGGGCTCGCACGCCGAAGGCCGCATCGCGGCCAAGGCGATGATCAAGTTCGCGCTCGACCACGCCGGCCACACGCCCGAGCTCGACACCGACCCGGCCGTGCTCGCCGAGCAGATCTACAAGCCCGTGCGCACCTTCCTCGAGCACAAGGACTACACGACCGCGATCGACATCAACCCGCACTACATCACGCCCAAGATGGCGCAGTTCCGGCTGCAGAAGATCATGGACGAGTACGTCGCGGGCGTGGCCACCTACTACAACACCAACGACGTGATGCTGAAGGTGGCCGAGGAGAAGCTCGAGCTGCTCAAGGAAGACGCGGCCAAGATGCGCGCCAAGGACCTGCACGAGCTGCTGCGCGCCTGGGAGAACTACCACCGCATCCTCACCGCCGAGGCGCACATGAAGCACATCCAGTTCCGCGAGGAATCGCGCTACCCGGGCTTCTACTACCGCACCGACAAGAACTTCGTCGACGAGCAGAACTGGCACGTCTTCGTCAACTCGGTGTACGACAAGAACGCCCGGCAGTGGACCTGCTTCAAGCGCAGGCACGTCGACCTGGTGGACAAGAGCAAGCTGTTCAAGCCGGCGGCGCACTGATGCGCGAGGTGGCCGTGATGGCCGGGCTGAATTGCGGCGGGCGCCGTCGGGCGGCCTTCATCGCCGGCGCTGTGCTCGCCTGCGCGGCGGCTGCGCCACAGCCTGCGCAGGCGCAGGCGCAGGCGCATGCGCATGCGCAGGCGCAGGCGCAGGAAGGGGCGTGGGTCGGCGAGGCGCGCAAGGTGGCGATGTCGGTGCCGCCGAAGCTCCTGGCGGTGCTCACGGCCGAGATCGACAAGGGCGGCGCCGCCTCGGCGGTCGCCGTGTGCCGCGAGCGCGCACCCGAACTGGCGCAGGCCGCGTCGGTCGAGACCGGCTGGCAGGTTCGCCGCGTCAGCCTGCGCCAGCGCAACCCGAAGGCGGTGCCCGACGCCTGGGAGCGCGCGGCGCTGGAGGACTTCGACCGTCGCGCCGCCGCGGGCGAATCGCCGGCGACGCTGGAGAAGGCCGAACTCGTCCAGGAGGAAGGCCGCGCCGTGCAGCGCTACATGCGCGCGCTGCCGGTGCAGGCGATCTGCACGCAATGCCACGGCGCTGCCGCGCAGCTGGGGCCGGGCGTCGCCGAACGGCTGCACGAGCTGTACCCCGAAGACCGCGGCACCGGCTACCGCGCCGGCGAGATCCGCGGCGCGATGACGATCCGGCGTGCGCAGTGAGCACGCGGCAAGCGGCGATGCCCCCACGGCCGCCGCTCGGCCCGGCGCGAGCAGGTCGGGCCGCGACAATGCGCCGATGAACGAAGCGCCTGCGCCGGCCAGCCCGGTCGTCCCCACCGCCCTCGAAGGCAGCGCAGCGCTGCGTTTTCGCTGCCGCAAGGGCATCGCATGCTGGAACGCCTGCTGCAGCAACATCGACATCGCGCTGACGCCGGTGGACGTGGTGCGGTTGAAGCAGCGGCTGAACCTCGCTTCGTGGGAGTTCCTGCGCGAGTACACCGTGCCGTACGAGATGGAGAAGGACGGCCTTGCCGGCGTCAAGCTCAAGCCGGTGCAAGGCGGCACCGCCTGCCGCTTCATGACGCCCGAAGGCTGCGCCGTCTACGCAGACCGCCCGACCGCCTGCCGCTACTACCCGGTGGCGCTGCTGGCGATGCGCCGGCAGGGCGAGGCGTTCGATCGCCAGGCCTACGCCGTCGTGCGCGAGGACCACTGCCTGGGCCACGCCGAGCCGCGCACGCAGACGATCGACGAGTACCGTGGCGAGCAGGGCGTGGTGCCCTTCGACGAGGCGGCGCGCGGCTGGCGACAGCTGATCCTGAAGAAGAAGAGCTCGGGGCCGACGATCGGCAAGCCGAGCCGGCGCAGTCTCGAACTCTTCTTCATGGCCAGCTACGACGTCGACCGCTTCCGCAGCTTCGTCGCCAGCGATGCGTTCGGCGCCCTGTTCGACCTGCCGCCCGAGGCGCTGCGCGAGGCGCTCGAAGACGACCTCGCGTTGCTTCGGTTCGGCTGGCGCTTCCTCGCCCAGGTGCTGTTCGGCGAGACGACGATCGCGCTGCGCGCCGAGGGCGTCGAGCAGCGGCGCGTGCGCGTGGCCGAGCAGCGCGCGCGCCTCGAGCGCGAGGCCGCCGAGCGGCTGGCGCGCGAAGACGACGAGGGCGGCGCCTTTGTCGATCTCTGAACCGGGCGCGCCGCCGCTCGTCGACGTCGGCGCGCTGCAGGCCGCGGTGGCGCGCTTCGCGAGCGAGCGCGGCTGGCAGCGTTTTCACTCGCCGAAGAACCTCGAGATGG
>WBZT01002636.1_pt1 | contig 12327 bp, 8 predicted proteins | sample 5204241 | NCBI WGS metagenome assembly WBZT01 (sample SAMN12344358, study PRJNA552823) | activated sludge metagenome | biome: Activated sludge suspended growth; feature: Nitrification reactor; material: Wastewater; isolation source: activated sludge from nitrification reactor of wastewater treatment... | reverse complement strand
GTACCGCGAGCTCGCGCTCGCCCGCGACGGCGCCGAAGCGGCGAGCCGCACGAAGACGGAGTTCCTCCGCAGCATCAGCCAGGACTTGCGCACGTCGATGACCGGTGTGCTCGGCACCGTGTCGATGCTGCTCGACACCTCGCTCGACGCGGAGCAGCGCGAGTTCGCGCTTTCGGCGCGCGAGGCATGCGACGCGGTGATGTCGACTCTCGACACGATCGCGGACTTCGTCAGCCTCGAGACGGCGGACCGTTCCGGAAATCCGGTGCCCTTCGACCTGCGCGCGACGGCCGAGGAAGTCGTGGACCAGTTCGCGCCGCAAACGCTGCGGGCCGGCGTCGAACTCGTGCTGCAGTTCGCGAGCGAAACGCCCCGTCGTCTCGTCGGCGATCCCGGCCGCGTGCGCCAGGTGCTGGCGGGACTGCTCGACGGCGCGGTGCGCCGGACCTTGAACGGCCACGTGCTCGTCAAGGTCGACGCGCCGGTCGTCTCCGAAGCCGACGTGCTGGCGTGCGTCACCATCGAGGACACCGGGGCGGCGTTCACGCCCGACCAGCTCGCGCGCGCCCTGAACGGCCTCGAGGCCGACGACGCCGGCGCGGCCCCGGTGGAGCACGGCGCGCTCGCCCTCGCGGCGATCAAGCGCATCACCGAGCAGCTCGGCGGAACGATGCTCGCCACGAGCCGCCCGGGGGAGGGCACGCGCGTCAGCGCGACGCTGAAGCTCGCCCGCGACACCGACGCCGCCGTGGCGACCGAACCCGGCCGCGAGGTCTCGCCGCTCGAGAGCATCCGCGTGCTCGTCGTGGACGACGTCGAGATCCAGCGCATGGTGCTGCGGCGCCAGATGTCCGGACTCGGCATGCGCGTCGAGGTCGCGCCCGACGGTGCGACCGCGCTCGCGATGCTGCGGACGGCGGCCGAATCGAGCGATCCGTTCCGCGTCGCGCTGATCGACCACGTCATGCCGGGCATGTCGGGCGAACAGCTCGGCCGCGCGCTGCGCGCCGACGCGCGCACGGCGGATCTCGCGATGATGATGGTCACCGCCGCCGCCGATCGGAGCGAGGCGCGCCGCTTCCAGCAGGCGGGCTTCGACGGCTTCTTCGTCAAGCCGGTGCTGCCCTCGACGCTGCACGAAGCACTCGTTGCGGTGCTCGCCGCCCGCTCGGGCCCGCGCTCCGGCCGCATCGTCACGCGCCAGGCGCTCGACGACGTCGCCACCGCGCCGGCGGCCGCCGCCGATCCGAACGCGCCGCCGCGCGTGCTCGTGGCGGAGGACAACTCGGTCAACCGGCGCGTCGCCAAGCGCATGCTCGAGTACATGGGTTTCGTCGTGGACGTCGCGGTCGACGGCCGCGATGCCGTCGAGCGCTGGCGGTCGAACAGCTACTCGCTCGTGTTCATGGACTGCGACATGCCCGAAATGGACGGCTTCGAGGCATCGCGCACGATCCGCGAGGCCGAGGCCGCGACCGGGAGCCACACCCCGATCATCGCCCTCACGGCGAGCGTCCTGCCCGGGGACCGCGAGAAGTGCCGCGCGAACGGCATGGACGACTTCCTCGGCAAGCCGCTCCGCGACGGCGTGGCCCGCATGGTCATCCGACGGACGCTCGAAAAGCTCGGAAAGGAGCCGCACGTCGGGGCAGCCTGACCCCGACATTCCGACGGGTCCGGACCTCAAGCGGACGGCCCGATCAGCCGATGTCATAAGGGACGCGAGACCGGTCAACCCCTCGACCGTCGAACGTTCGACAGCACGCCTCGCGCCGGCGAGTCGCAAGACCTGGCCGACGCGCGACGTGCGAAGCGCCGGACCGTCAGGACGGCGATCGCAGCACAACGTTCGCAACACACACGCACCAGCATCGCATCACCGGCGTCGCGAGGCTTCCGCTCCGCAGCGCTGGCGATCGTCACCGCGAAGAGCGGCGGCGTGCGATCGTGCGGCCGAGGGGAAACGCCGATGAGTCTCAACGAGGACCTGCAGCGGCAGCTGATCAACGACATGTTGATCGAGAGCCACGAGGGCCTGGACCGCTTCGACCGTTACCTGCTCGATCTCGAACAGGGCACGTCCGACGGCGAGACGCTCAACGCGATCTTCCGCGTCATCCACACGATCAAGGGCACGAGCGGCTGTCTCGCCCTCAACAGGATCGAATCGGTCGCGCACGTCGGCGAGAACCTGCTCCAGCTGATGCGCGAGGGGCGGCTCAACGCGAACCGCGAGCGCATCAGCGCGCTGCTCGGCCTCTCCGACGCGCTGCGCGAGATGCTCGGCCACGTCGAGCAGGGCGGCACCGAAGGCGAAACCGACTACGAGCCGCTCGTCGCGAAGCTCGAGGCGCTCTCGAAGTCGGACTTCACGGGTGAAGGCGTGAAGTGGGGCCTGTTCGACGACGAGGACGAAGCGCCCGTCGCAGCGGCCGCGCCCGCTTCCGCTCCCGCGGCGGTCGCCGCCCCCGCGCCGCAAGCCGACGCCGTGTCGGAAAGCGATGGGGCCGACGAGTTCGAGAGCGAGATCGCCGAGGCCCCGTGCCCGCTGCGCAACGCCCCCGAACCGATCGAGGCCTCGATGCCCGCACCGAAGCCGGTCGCGCCCGTCGCGGCGAAGAGCGCCCCCGCGAAGCCCGCGCTGTCGCTCGTCCCGGCTTCCGATCCGGCGGAAGCGAATACCCCTCCCGCCGACAACGCGCCGGCGCGCGGCGCGCAGCGCGGACCTTCGGTCGCCGATTCGGCGATCCGCGTGGACGTCGGCCAGCTCGACAAGCTGATGAACCTGGTCGGCGAGCTCGTCCTCGCACGCAATCAGATCATCCAGCACACGGTGACACGCACGGACGAGGGCCTCGCCCGCGCGTCGCAGCGGCTCAACATCATCACGACCGAGCTGCAGGAGAACGTGATGAAGACGCGCATGCAGCCCATCGGGAACGTGTGGTCCAAGTTTCCGCGGGTCGTGCGCGACCTCTCGACCGAACTGGGCAAGCAGGTCCACCTCGTCATGGACGGCAACGAGACCGAACTCGACCGCACCATCGTCGAGGCGATCAAGGACCCGCTCACGCACATCGTGCGCAACTCGGTCGATCACGGCATCGAGAAGCCGGAGAAGCGCCGCGCGGCGGGCAAGCCCGACACGGGCACGCTCGTGATGCGCGCGTTCCACGAGGGCGGCAAGGTCATCATCGAGATCCAGGACGACGGCGCCGGCATCAACACCGAGCGCGTGATCGCCAAGGCGGTCGAGAAGAAGATCCTCACGCCCGAGCGCGCGGCGCGCCTGACCGACCGCGAGACCTGGAACCTGATCTTCGCGCCGGGCTTCTCCACCGCCGAGGCGGTGACGAACGTCTCGGGCCGCGGCGTCGGCATGGACGTCGTGCGCACGAACATCGAGAAGATCGGCGGCTCGGTCGACGTGAGCAGCGAGAGCGGCCAGGGCACGACGATCCGCATCAAGATCCCGCTCACGCTTGCGATCATCCCCGCGCTGATCGTCACCAGCGCCGGCGACCGCTTCGCGATCCCGCAGGTGAGCCTGCTCGAGCTCGTGCGGCTTTCGGGCGAGCAGGCGCGCACGGGCATCGAGAGCATCCACGGCGCCCCCGTCTTCCGGCTCCGCGGCAAGCTGCTGCCGCTGGTGTTCCTCAACTCGGAGCTGAAGCTGGGCGATCCGAGCCGCGACCCCGAGAACCTCAACATCGTCGTGCTGCAGTCGGAAGGCCGCTCGTTCGGCCTGATCGTCGACGCGGTCAACGACACCGAGGAAATCGTGGTCAAGCCGCTCGGCAAGCAGCTCAAGGGCGTCTCGCTCTATGCCGGCGCCACGATCATGGGCGACGGCCGCGTGGCGCTCATCCTCGACGTGCTCGGCCTCGCGCAGCGCGCGCACGTGCTGGGCGACCACCGCGAGGACAACGTGATCGACGAGGAGACGGTGTTCGCGTCGGCGGCCGAAGAGCTCGAGACGCTCCTCATCATCGCCGTCGGCGAAGACGGCCGCGTCGCGCTGCCGCTCTCGAACGTGGCGCGCCTCGAGGAGTTCCCGCTGTCCGAAGTCGAGCGCTCGGGCGCACGGCCGGTCGTGCAGTACCGCGGCGGCCTCATGCCGCTCATCCCCATCGAGCACTACCTGCCGGGCGGCGACCCTTCGGCGACCCTCCACGATCCGATGCAGGTCGTCGTCACGAGCGACGGCCGGCGCAACTTCGGCCTCGTGGTCACGCGCATCGACGACATCGTCCGCACCACCATCCAGGTCCGCCGCCGCACGAACATCCCGGGCATCGTCAGCTCGGTCGTCGTCAGCGGCCACGTCGCCGACGTGCTCGACGTGCCGGCCGTGCTGAGCGCGTCCGGTGTCGACGCCGAAGACCTCGAACCCGAGCTGAGGGCCGCATGAGCGACAACGAGCTGGTCGGTGCCCGACAGTTCTGCACCTTCGAACTGAACGGACTGCTGTTCGGCATCGAGGTGGTCGAGGTCCAGGAGGTCCTGCGCTACCAGAACATGACGCAGGTACCGCTCGCGCCGGACATGGTGCGAGGCCTGATCAATCTGCGCGGCCAGATCGTGACGGCCGTGGACCTGCGCAGCCGCTTCGACTTCCCCCCGCTTCCGGAAGGCGTGCTTCCGATGAACATCGTCGTCCGCACCGACGAGGGCCCCGTCAGTTTTCTCGTGGACGAGATCGGAGACGTCGTCGAGGTGAACGACGAGGCCTTCGAGTCGCCACCGGGCAACCTCACCGGCTTCGCACGCGAAGCCACGCTCGGCGTCTACAAGCTGAAGCACCGGCTGCTGCTGATCCTCGACACGCATCGCATCCTCGATCTCGACACCCCGAACGAGTCCCATCGGAATCCGGGCGAACACGCCCGGGCCGCCTGAACCAGGAAACGGAGACCCACATGAACCAGCGTTCTTCACAGGCCCGCCAGTCCGCGCCGACGACCGAGAACGTCGCGGGCGTCGCGGGGACCAACGCCCGGCCGTCGCTGTTCGCGGCCGTTTTCAAGGGCGGACTCCGCTCGCAGCTGCTCGTGCCCACCATCGGCCTGCTCGCCCTCACGTGCCTCGCGTTCTTCGTCAGCGTGGTGCTCGAAACGAAGGGGGTCGCCGACGAGCGTTACGCCGCGATCACGAACCAGGCGGCTTCGATCCAGGGCAAGCTCGATCGCTTCCTCTTCGAGCGCTACGGCGACGTGCAGGCGTTCGGACTGAACGAAGCGGTTCGCCGCGACCTCGGCGGCCTCGGCGAGTCCGAGCGCTCGGCCATCAGCCGCACGATCAACGACTACGTGGCCGCGTACGGCTGCTACCCCGTGAGCGTAGTGCTCGATCGCTCGGGCCGCGTCGTCGCGATCAACAACCAGAACGAGAAGGGCCAGTCCCTGCCGGGCGCGCGCAACGTGATGGGGCGCGACCTCTCCAGCGACGAGGGCTACCAGAAGGCGAAGGCCGGACAGTTCACGACGGGCACCGAGCCCGGTTCGCTGACGGGTACGTTCGTCGGCACGCCGGCGAAGCACGCGATCGTGAACGAAGTGTGCGGCAACGAGGCGCCGGCGTGGACCATGACGTTCACGGCGCCGATCAAGGACCACTCGGGCAACGTCGTCGGCTACTGGCAGAACTACTTCAACGGCCGCTACGTCGAGGAACTCGCGGAATCCGAATACGTCGCGTTCAAGGCGGTCGACCTCACCAGCACGTCGATCCAGATCGTCGATCCGCATGGCCTCGTCCTCGCGGACGTCGATCCCGAGGAGCACGGCACGGCTGTCAGCAACCGCGAAGGCGAGCTGAAGGACAACCTCGTCCAGCAGGGCATGCCGCTCGCCGCGAAGGCCCTCGCCTCCGGTTCCGCTCCGGCCGGCCGCGCTTCGATGTTTCACACGGAGAAGGGCTCTCCGGCGCACGACGGGGTTTGGGCGCGCAGCACGGGCGCTCTGGGCTATGTCGGCAGCGGCTTCACGACCATCGTGGCGATGCACGACTCCGAGATGATGGACGCGCGCAATCGCATGATGTGGTCGGGCGCCCTCATCGGCCTCGTCGCGATGCTGCTCGGCGGCTTCGTGATGTGGCGCATGGCGAACAAGCTCGCGGTGACGGTCACGGGCGTTCAGAAGGGCATCGAGAGCCTCGCGTCGGGCGACTTCACGAACGAGCTCCGCGCCGCCGGGTCCGACGAGATCGCGCAGATGACCAACGCCTACAACGAGGCGCGCCAGAACCTGACCGACGTGTTCAAGACCGACCGCATCGATTGGAGCCTGATCTCTCAGCAGCAGGCGGAAGTCGCCGACAAGGCCGCGCAGCTGGCGGCGATCTCGAAGGCGCAGGCGGTCATCGAGTTCAAGATGGACGGCACCATCGTCCATGCGAACGAGAACTTCTGTCGCACGCTCGGCTACATGCTCGACGAGATCAAGGGGCAGCACCACCGCATGTTCGTCGAGGATCAGGAGCGCAACAGCGACGCGTACCGCCAGTTCTGGGCGGCGCTGAACCGCGGCGAGAACCAGATCGCCGAGTTCCGCCGCATCGGCAAGGGCGGCCGTGAAGTGTGGATCCAGGCGTCGTACAACCCGATCCCGGGCCCCGACGGCCGTCCGGTCAAGGTCGTCAAGTTCGCCACCGACATCACGGCCGACGTCAAGAAGCGCGAAGAGATCAAGGCGATGACGGAGAACCTCCAGCGCACGCTGCAGGCCATCTCGAACAACGCCCAGTCGCTCTCCGGCGCGTCCGAGGAACTCTCGGCGGTCAGTCAGCAGATGAGCTCGAACTCCGAGGAGACGGCGGCGCAGTCCAACGTCGTCGCCGCGGCGTCGGAGCAGGTCAGCAAGAACGTCGAGACGGTGGCGACCAGCGCCGAGGAGATGAGCGCGAGCGTCACCGAGATCGCGAAGAACACGAACGAGGCCGCTCGCGTCGCGGCGCAGGCCGTGCGCGTCGCGGAGGAGACCAACCAGACCGTCGCCAAGCTCGGCGACAGCAGCATCGAGATCGGCCAGGTCATCAAGGTCATCACCTCGATCGCCCAGCAGACCAACCTGCTCGCGCTCAACGCCACGATCGAAGCGGCGCGCGCCGGCGAGGCGGGCAAGGGCTTCGCGGTCGTCGCCAACGAGGTCAAGGAGCTCGCGAAGCAGACGGCGTCGGCCACCGAGGAGATCGGGCAGAAGATCGAAGCGATCCAGACCGACACGCAGGGTGCCGTGAAGGCGATCGACCAGATCGGCGCGATCATCTCGCAGATCAGCGACATCCAGAACACGGTCGCGAGCGCCGTCGAGGAGCAGACCGCGACGACGAACGAGATCGCGCGCAACGCGTCCGAAGCCGCCAAGGGCAGCATGGAGATCTCGCGGAACATCGCGAACGTCTCCGAGGCGGCGCGCAGCACGACGGAGGGCGCGGCCAACACGCTGAACGCCGCACAGGAACTGGCGCGCCTCGCGGCCGAGCTGATGCGCGTCGTCGAACAGGCCAACGTCTAGGCACGTCCGGGGCCCGGGTCCGGAACGCCGGACCCGGGACGTCCCGGCGCAGGAGAGCGCCGGGGCGATCCCGGAAGCGAGGAGAGCATCGATGCGCGTGCTGATCATCGACGATTCGGTCGCCATGCGGCGCATGCTGACGGCGTATGTCAGCGAGCTGAACGCCGAATGCATGCAGGCGGGTGACGGGCAGGAAGCCCTGGAAGTGCTCGAGGCGAACGGGGCGTTCGACGTCGCGCTCGTGGACTGGGACATGCCGCGCATGAACGGCATCCAGTTTCTGCTGCGCGTGCGGAACAACCTCCAGTGGCGTCACATGAAGCTCGTGATGGTGACGGCGCACGTCAGCTTCGAAGACCTGCAGCAGGCGCTCGAATGCGGTGCGGACGACTACATCATGAAACCGGTGACGTCGGACATGATCACCGACAAACTGCGCATGCTGGGTCTCGCGGCCTGACGCGTTCGTCACGGGGAACGCCATGCCCAGGATTCGCGTGCTCATCGTGGACGACGCCGTCGTCGTTCGACGCATGCTGACGTCGGTCATCGAGAAGCATCCGCTTCTCGAGGTGGCCGGCATCGCGGCGAACGGCAAGATCGCGCTCCAGAAGATCACCCAGTGCAACCCGGACATCATCACGCTCGACGTGGAGATGCCCGAAATGGACGGCATCACCACGCTCAAGGCGCTGCGCAAGACGCACCCCAAGCTGCCCGTGGTGATGGTGAGCACGCTGACGTCGCGCGGCGCGGCGACGACGATCGAGGCGCTCAACGCCGGCGCCACGGACTACGTCACCAAGCCCGGCAACGTCGGCAAGATCGTCGAAGGCATCGAGCTGATCGAACAGGAGCTCGTGCCCAAGATCCTCGCGATCTGCTCGCGCCAGCTGCCCGCGAGCGAAGTCGCCGCCGTGCGTCCGGTGCCCGGTGCGCCCAGGCTCGCGACCACGAAGACGTCGCTCGGAGCCGCCAGCGGACCGCGCCACGCGCCGTTCGACTGCGTCGCCATCGGCACCTCGACCGGCGGTCCCAACGCCCTGCAGACCGTCTTCGGCCAGATCCTCGAAGCGCCGCCCGTGCCCATCTTCATCGTCCAGCACATGCCGCCGCTGTTCACCGCGATGCTCGCGGAGCGGCTCGGCAAGTGCGGCCCCGTACCCTTCCACGAAGGCGCCGACGGCACCGTGGCGCTGCCGGGACACGCGTACCTCGCGCCCGGCGGCAAGCACATGATCGTGCGCCGCGAGAACGGCCGCGTCGTGATCCGCACGAACGAGGATCCGCCCGAGAACTCCTGCCGGCCTGCGGTCGATCCGCTCTTCCGCAGCCTGGCCGACGTGTACGGTCCCAACGTGCTCGCGCTGGTCATGACGGGCATGGGACAGGACGGACTGCGCGGCTGCGAATCGGTGCGCGAGCGCGGCGGCACCGTGCTGACGCAGGACGAGTCGTCCAGCGTCGTGTGGGGCATGCCGGGCTACGTCACCCAGGCAGGGCTCGCGAGCGCGGTGCTGTCGCTCGACGCGATTGCCCGCGACCTCGAGCGCCGCGTGCGCGAGAACCGGAGGATGGTCGCGTGATCCGCACGAACCATCCTCGTCACCGCGCTCTCGAGCGCTCCGGAGCGACGACATGCCGCTGAAGCCCGAACACTTCACGTTCGTCAGCCAGATGGTGCGCACGGAAGCCGCCATCGTGCTCGAAGCCGGCAAGGAGTACCTCGTCGAGTCGCGACTGCTCCCGGTCGTGCGCCGCGAGGGCTATCCCGACCTCGAAGCCTTCCTCAACGCCGCCATGAAGGCGCCGGCCGGAAGCACGATCCGCTACCAGATCGTCGACGCGCTCACCACCAACGAGACGCTCTTCTTCCGCGACTTCCATCCGTTCGAGGCGCTGCGTACCGAGATCCTGCCGAAGCTGCTCGTCGACAAGGCCATGTCCAAGCGCATCACGATCTGGTCCGCGGCCGCCTCGACGGGCCAGGAGGCATACAGCATCTCGATGCTCATCCGCGAGAACTTCCCGCAGCTCTCGACGTGGGATGTGCGCATCCTCGGCACCGACCTGAGCACGACGACCCTCGACGCGGCGCGCGCGGGCAACTACTCGCAGCTCGAGGTCAACCGCGGCCTGCCCGCCATCTACCTGGTGAAGTACTTCACCAAGGTCGAGGGCCGCTGGCAGATCAAGGACGACATCCGGAAGATGGTCGAGTTCAAGCCCATGAACCTGATCACGCCGTGGCCGGCGATGGGCCCGTTCGACCTCGTCTTCATCCGCAACGTGCTCATCTACTTCGACACGACGACCAAGCAGGGCATCCTCAACCGCATCAAGACCGTGCTGCAGCCCGAAGGGATGATGTTCCTCGGCACCGCGGAGACCACGATCAACATCGACCCGGACTGGCAGCCGACGCCGGCCGGCAAGTCGACCGTGTTCCGCCGCACCAGCGCCGCTGGAGCGCGCAAGGCCGCCTGAACCCTCGCTCCGGTCCCGGACCCGAAAGCGCATCGCGGGCGCTCCTCGTCGGAGCGCCCGCGATCGTCGTTTCCTGTGCGGCGTCGCCGCGATCAGTGCTGCGTCGTGTCGGCCGGAGCGCCCTCGCCCTTGCGGAGGAAGTGACGCTTGTCGCGCTCGATCCGCAGCGCTTCGGTGTTCGTCACCTTGAACTCGACGCGGCGGTTCTTCGCTTTGCCGAGCGCCGAAGTGTTCGGGGCCACCGGCACCGTCGGACCGTAGCCCTTCACGGTGAAGTGCGACGCGTCGAGCGTCGGGAACTTGCCCGTGAGGTAGTCGAGCACGGCCTTCGCGCGCGCCTCGGACAGGGCCATGTTCTTGTCCTTCTTGCCCGTGTTGTCCGTATGGCCGCCGATCTCGATCGTGAGCGCCGGGTACTGCAGCAGGATGCGCGCGACTTCGTCGAGCACCGAATCGCTCTCGGCCTTGATCGTCGCCTTGTTCACGTCGAAGTTGATGTTCTGGAGCCGGATCGTGCCCGTGTCCAGCAGCTCGGTCTCGTGCTCGCTCACTTCGATCGGGCAGCCGTTCGGATCGACGCGCAGGCCGGCCGGCGTGTTCGGGCACTGGTCGAGGCCGTCCGCCACACCGTCGCCGTCCGTGTCGACCGGGCAGCCCTTCGTGTCCACGACCGCGCCCTTCGGCGTATCGGGACACTGGTCGATGCCATCGAAGACGCCGTCGCCGTCGCCGTCGGTCGGGCAGCCCTTCGCATCCACCTTGGCGCCCTTCGGCGTGTCGGCGCACTGGTCGACGCCGTCGCAGACGCCGTCGCCGTCGGTGTCGATCGAGCAGCCGGTCTTCGGATCGACCTTGCAGCCCGCGGGCGTGTCGGGGCACTTGTCGAGACCGTCGAAGACGCCGTCGTGATCGGTGTCGAGCGGGCAGCCCTTCGCGTCGACCTTGGCGCCGAGCGGCGTGCTCGGGCACTTGTCGAGCCAGTTGCGCACGCCGTCGAGGTCCTGGTCCTTCACGCGGCCGCGGAACACGTACGTCAGCGCCGCGGTGGCCGCGATGTGCTGGCTGAAGTTGAGCGCGCGCGATTCGCGGTACATCACGTCACGCACCTGCAGCCGGACGTACTGGCGCGGGTTGCCGAGCAGGTTGTAGCGCAGGCCGAGGCCGATGCTGGGCGCGCCCGTGCGGCGCACGTCGAGGTCCTTGTTGTTCGCCGCGTCCTTCGTCCACGAGCGGCCGTAGCCGAAGCCCGTGAGCAGGTACGGCGTCACCTTCTCGGACGGATCGCGCAGCATCCATAGCGCGTCGACCGAGCTCACCGTCCACTTGTGCTTGTTGCCAGTGGGCGTGTCGAGTTCGGTCCCCGAGTAGAGGAACGAGCCTTCCCACGTCAGGTAGTCCGACCAGCGCCAGCCCAGCGATCCGGTGAAGACGGGCGCGTCCTTGATGCGATCCACGGCGTCGAAATTGTTGATGCCGGCACCGACCGACACCTCGTACGGATGCCCGGCAACCTGCGCGTGGACCGGAGCGGCCATCAGCGCCAGCAGGGCGGCGGGGAGCAGCAGACGCTTCCACCAGGACATGCGAACAAGACCTCCTCAAGACCCCGGTACGGGTGTCGACGGCGCAGGGCCGATCGCGAGTCGAGCGGCCGGAAGACCGGCGGTGCGGCTCGAACGCGGCCCGGTAGGACGCGGTTGGACTGGCTAGTGGTAGCATCCGCGCCCACGCCGGTCAACGGGCGCGCCCCGGACGGTTCCGAGCGCTCTTCCGCCGGTGAAATCCCGAGGAAACCTCGATGACGAACGAGCAGCGCCGGACCTTGATCGAACGCTACAAGGCAGGTGTCGACGAGGTGCTGGCGGTCCTCGACGGCTTCCCCAAGCACCAGCTGACGGCCCGACCGATCCCCGGCAAGTGGAGCGCGGCCGAGATCGTCCACCACCTCGCCGACAGCGAAGGGCAGAGCGCGACCCGGATTCGCAAGCTGCTCACCGAGCGCCACCCCGTGATCCAGGGCTACGACCAGGACGAGTGGGCGCGCGCGCTCAAGTACAACGAACGGCCGATCGCCCCCGCCCTCGCCGCCTTCCGCGCAGCGCGCGAGACCACGGGCCAGCTGCTCGATCTCATGTCGGACGAGGACTGGCGCCGGCTCGGCTGGCACTCCGACTCGGGCTCGTACCACGCCGAGCGCTGGCTGGAGATCTACGCCGAGCACGCGCATGGCCACGCCGGCCAGATCCGCCGGCTGCGCGAGGCGCTGGCGAAGTGATCTGGCGCTGCCGCGACCACGCGTTCGACCTCTCGGCGCGCACGCTGG
>WBZT01002635.1_pt1 | contig 12331 bp, 6 predicted proteins | sample 5204241 | NCBI WGS metagenome assembly WBZT01 (sample SAMN12344358, study PRJNA552823) | activated sludge metagenome | biome: Activated sludge suspended growth; feature: Nitrification reactor; material: Wastewater; isolation source: activated sludge from nitrification reactor of wastewater treatment... | reverse complement strand
GTCCGCGCCGCCGTCTAAGTCTAAAAAATCTGCCAACAATGAAGCTAATCCCAATGAAAGAAACATGACATTTATCCACGCCTGAAAGCAGAATAAACTACTAAAAAATACCAGATATAATAGAAAAAATATACTTGCATTTATGGAATTAAACCCTTAAAATGCACATATAAATCACATAATTCACCAAATAAAAATCATTTGGGTGTATAGATATATGCCCAGGAGGAAATGATGAAACTTAAGCTCACACTTTCAGTCTTGTGTGCAATCCTGATTTCAGGAAATGTATTCACACAGGACGCACCCGATTGGGTTTGGAAGACACCTATGTCTAAAGTGTATCCGACCGGCGAGTATTACAATTTGCCGCAGGCACAGGAACAGGTAAACTACCAGAATCCAAACACAAAAACAAGAGTTGTAAACACAGGCGATGAAATTTTAGTACTTCCGCCGAACGTAAGACCCTTCCCGCACACAGCCACGCAAAGTGAAGTTGATGCAACCAATATGGCCGGAAACGGTTCAGTTGTGTTTGCGTCATGGAACTCATATGGCCCTTCATTCTATGGAACAGGCTTTGCTTATTCCAATAATGGCGGTACCACATGGACCGGAAACTTCCAGATGTACACACCGAACAGCGGTGACCCCGGCGCAATAGTTTGGCCGGCAGGCAGCACATGGGCAGGCAGATTAGGCCTTTCATGTATCCAGGGATTTGGCCATTCAACAAACGAAGGCGCAAACTGGGTATTCGACATGAACTTCCCCGGTGCATCAAGCTTCGATAAGAATTTTTCAGCAGTTGATGACGTAACAGGCAGCCCGTATTTCGGAAGGGCTTATACCATCTGGACAAACTTCGGCGGTACATACACAAACTACATCGTCGGATCATACTCCACCAATGGCGGTGTAACCTGGACAACAGCAGCACCGGTTTCACCGGCACCTGCTTCAGGCCACCACCAGCAGGGATGCGATATCAGGGTAGGTCCCGGCGGCGTTGTTTACGCTGTATGGGCACACTGCACAACCAACGGTCAGAACTCAACTGAAGATCACCTCGGTTTTGCTAAGTCAACAGATGGCGGCGTTACATGGACTTCACAGACTAACACTGCAGTTGATGTTAACGGTATCAGGAATTCAAATCTGTTCAATGGTATCAGGGCTTCGGGCTTCCCGCGTTTGGCTATCGATAAGTCAGGCGGAGCACGTAACGGATGGATCTATGCTGTTTTAGCAGAAAAATCAGGCGGTCCGCTCACATTGGACGTTTCGGACGTTACGATCTGTATCTCATCAAACGGCGGAACAAGCTGGACACATTCAAAGGTTAACCAGGATCCAAGCAACGGCAGGTATAACTATATGCCCGCAATCTGCGTAACACCTGATGGCGGCGTAAACGTAACATATTATGACCAGAGAAATACTTCAGGATTCGTAACAGAATTCTGGATGTCTCGTTCGCTCAACGGCGGAACTACCTGGACAGATGTTGCAGTGAGCGATCACTCATTCACACCTGCTCCTATTTCGGGTCTCGCAGGCGGATACCAGGGCGATTACACCGGCTGTACATATTCAGCAGGTTCAGGAAAAATATTCCCGTTCTGGGCTGATAACTCTTCAGGCACTTACCAGGTTTGGACAAGTGGTATTACATACGGTCCTCCCCCGGCAAATGACGTAGTAGTTGGTCCGTTCTTAAGCTTACCCGGCCAGTTCGTAGCAGGTACCAATTATTCAATAAAAGGTAAAGTTACAAACGGCGGAACAAACGCACAGACAAGCTTACCGGTTAGATTCACAGTAAACGGCGGTTCACCAACAACAAACACAATCGCAAGTCTTCCTTCAGGCGCAGTGGATTCATCAGCATTCAGCTGGACTCCTGCATCTTCAGGAAGTTATACATTAAAGATATTCAGCGGCGCTGCAGTTGATGAAAACAGGGCTAATGATACTATTACAACAACTGTAACAGTATTACCTGCAGGCACAGTTGTTCAGGGTACAACAATTTGCCGTAACGGATTGAACATTCTTATTCCGTCGCTGGGCAGTGCACCCAGAGATTCTATAGTTGTCAACATTCCAAACACATTTGGTGTTGTGGATGTTAACGTAAGATTAGATACCATCGTTCATACATACGACGGTGATCTTAGCATTGTATTAAGCCATTTGGCAGGCAGCTCAACACTTGCCGGCCAGGTTGGTGCAGGCGGCGATAACTTCATTAACACAATTCTTAACGATTCCGCTACTACACCGATCGGTTCAGGCGTTGCACCTTTCACAGGTTCATTCCAGCCTACAAGCCCGCTCAGTTCATTTAACGGACTCGCAGTAAACGGTTCATGGGTATTAGCAATCGATGATCTTGCATCAGGCGATTCAGGCGTACTCAAAGCATGGTGCTTAGTTCTCCGTTACCAGACGATCGTAGGCGGAATTCAGACAATTGAAATTCCGAACTACTATTCACTGGCTCAGAACTATCCCAATCCGTTCAACCCAACCACATCTATCAAATTCTCAGTGCCTACACCCGAAATGGTTACACTGAAGGTTTACGATGTTCTTGGTAAAGAAGTTGCTGTTCTTGTTAACGAGATGAAACAGCCCGGATTCCACACAGTGGATTTCGACGCTTCCAGACTCGCAAGCGGTATTTACTTCTACCGGATCGATGCAGGACAGTTCTCCTCAGTTAAGAGAATGGTTCTTGTAAAATAATTCAATTTTAAAGAAGTTATTTTTTAAAGCCCCGGGTTTTTAACCGGGGCTTTTTATTGCCCTGTTGCCCGAATAACTTTGACCAGGTTGAGAAACCTGCTGGAAAAGAGCCTGTAAACTCACTTGTTTTACCTTAAATTTCTACTTGACATTTCAATCCAAAACATGCAAATTTGAGCAAATAAGTAACTATTAGGGTTTCATTTTATTGCATAGCCTCAAGGGCATGCAGGAGGAATAAGATGGAAGCCTTGTTCTGCATTTGCCTAACGAGCAAAAGCAGTCAAACAAATTGGAGCCAGCTTTTCCGGAATTCTGATATTTACTGTCATTAATTACCTTTACATTTTTGAATCCGGTCATGCTGCTGCTTATTTAGTTTTTGTAGTAATTCCAGAAAACAAACCAAGCAACAGGAGAAATAATAAATGAAAAACTTTTCCAGAATACTGTTATTTTCAATATTAGCAGTATCAGCAAGCTTTATCGGCTGGAATAACTTTCAGACAGAAAGCAGTTCAGCCAATGTAACCGACTATTATTACTACGAAGGAGCCAGGTATTATCTTGTGCATAAGCCAGATATGATATACATCAAGCTGAAAGACCCAATGTCTGAAAACGACTTCAACAATAACTTCGGTTCAATCGGTAAATGCGACCCCGCGATTCAAAAATTTGTGAACAATGAAAAAGAGCAGTTCATAAAGCTGAACTATACTGTAAACAATTCAGCCCTGAATAATCTTGTTACACAGCTTAGAAGCAACCCGCTTGTTGAATATTCATCACCGGTATTCGGACTTCGCGAAGGAATGGGAAATGTTAACACTTTGCAGGGATGTGAAAAAAATATATCAGCGCAGTTTAAACCTCAATATTCAAGACAGCAGATTGAAGACTACCTGAACAGCAAAGGGATGAGGATAATCAAACAGCTAGATGTAACCGGCGGGCCGACATTCCAGATTGAAATACCCGCTTCAGATAACACAAACTCAATGGATTACTCAAACGAAGTTTGGTCCAGCGGAATGGTAAATTATTCAGGCCCCGGTTTCTGCTACACAAATCTGCTTCAGTATATACCCAATGACCCGAACTTCCCTACTCAGTGGTCAGCAATAAATACCGGGACAAACATACCCGTTACAGGCACAGGAACTGCTGATTGCGATATGGGTTTGGATTCAGCCTGGAATCAAACTCTCGGAATTGCACAGTGCAGAGTGCAGATAGTGGATTCAGGTATTGATACTACACACCCTGATCTTTCGGCAAATGTAGTTCATGGTTACAACTTCAACTACTATGCCAACACATATGGCGGTTATGATGATTACGGACACGGAGCTTCAACATCCGGCATAGTTGCCTCAGTTGGCAATAACGGTATAGGCGCTTCGGGTGTTGCACCGGGCTCAAAGGTATATTCCGCAAAAATTTTCAATTCAGGCGGTTCAACCACAACTACTGCCATTCAAAACGCTTTGATCGGCGCCAGGACATTTGGCAATTGCTGGGTATCAAGCAATTCATGGGGCGGCGGTTCGCCGGATCCAACCTCGAATAATGCCATAACTGACGGTGTAAATCTTGGAAGAAACGGAAAGGGAATAGTTTGGGTTTTCGCAACAGGTAACGGCAACAGCGTTTTAAGCTGGCCTTCCACTTTACCTGAAGTAATTTCAGTTGGCGGCGTAAGCCCATGCAACCAAAGGAAATCTCCTTCAAGCTGCGACCTCGAAAACTGGTGGGGCGCAAACTACGGAACAGGGCTTGATATAGTTGCACCATGCGTTAAGATATGGGCAACAGTACAGGGCGGCGGATACACAAATTCATTCAACGGAACATCCAGCGCTACTCCAAACACTTCAGGCGTGTGCGCTTTGATGCTTTCCAAAGATTCAACACAGAAATGGGACACAGTAAGGGCTAGAATTAACAGAACTGCGAAAAAATACGGATCATACTCATACACATCAGCAGGCCCGTTAACCCAGCTTGGAAACACATGGAACAATGAAATGGGTTACGGAATAGTTGACGCAAACCTTGCATTGCTTGCAGTTGGTCCGCCGGCAGCTAACGATGTAGCCGCAGGACCGTTCCTCAGCTTCCCGTCATCATTCACGGTTAACACTGCTTATAATATACGTTCAAGGATATCCAATTTGGGTACAAGCGCCCAAACAAACGTGCCGGTTAAGTTCTTCGTTAACGGAACTGTAACAGGCTCAACTGTCACAATCGCAAACCTGCCTTCAGGGGGCAATGACTCCGCATCATGGTCATGGACACCTACAGTTGTTGGCAGCTATACATTGAAAATAGCAAGCGCCATGGCTGTTGATAACAACAGGTCTAATGATACGGTTAGCGCAACAATAAACGTTCTTCCGGCCGGAATTGTTAACCAGGGTACAACTATTTGCCGCAACGGGTTGAATATTTTGATCCCGTCACTTGGTTCAGCTCCAAAGGATTCAATAGTAGTAAATATACCGAATTCATACAATGTAATAGATGTTAATGTGCGTATCGATACAGTTGTTCACACTTACGATGGAGACTTAAGCTTTACATTGACGCATCTTGCAGGTAACGTGAACATAATTAACCAGGTAGGTGCAGGCGGCGATAACTTCATTAACACAGTTCTTAACGATTCCGCTTCTACACCGATAGGTTCAGGCGTTGCGCCTTTCACAGGTTCATTCCAGCCGTCTAGTCCGCTGAATGCTTTTAACGGCCTCGCAGTAAACGGTTCATGGAAGCTTGCAATCGATGATCTTGCATCAGGCGATTCAGGCGTACTTAAAGCATGGTGCTTAGTTCTCCGTTACCAGACAATCGTAGGCGGAATTCAGACAATTGAAATTCCGAACTACTTCTCACTGGCTCAGAACTATCCCAATCCGTTTAACCCAACCACATCTATAAAATTCTCGGTGCCAACACCCGAAATGGTTACACTGAAAGTTTACGATGTTCTTGGTAAAGAAGTTGCTGTTCTTGTTAACGAGATGAAACAGCCCGGATTCCACACTGTGGATTTCGATGCTTCCAGACTCGCAAGCGGTATATACTTCTACCGTATCGATGCTGGCCAGTTCTCCTCAGTAAAGAGAATGGTTCTTATTAAATAACAGCAGTAATATATGTAACTTACAGCCCCGGCATGCAGCCGGGGCTTTTTTATTGCTAAAACTAATACTCTTCTTCCTGCAGTTAACTTAAAATACCATTATACGGGACAAAAATAATCTTGACATTTGAGGAGATTTAAAGCAAATTTGAGAAGATGTATATTTTATGAACACAGTAAGGTCCGGCTGTAAAAATCTGAAAGAGAGAATTCTAATGAAGCACTTATCTAAACTACTGTTATTCACCCTCATAGCTATTTCACTTTCTGCAATTGGCTGGAATGCGCCCACTGAAAAGCAAAGCACAGCCATTACAGATTACTATTATTATCACGGGCACAAATACTACCTGCAGCACAAAGCAGATAAGCTCTATATTAAGCTGAAATCTCAGCTCAACAGGGCGGACTTCTCTGCCCTCGTTGCTGACGTTGGCAGAATTCCAGCAGATTATTCATACGAAAAAAATGACACGCGCCAGATCATCGATCTTAACGCAGCGGCTGATAATGTATCTATGAATAATCTCATCAATTCATTGAGAAAAAATCCAAAGATCGAATATGTTTCCCCGGTTTTTGGAATGAAACCCGGAGCAGGCAATTCCAATACACTCATAGGCTGCGAAAACAACATCATAGCGCAATTTAAGCCGCAGTATAACGAAGAACAGGCTATCAGTTATCTCGGTAAAAAAGGAATGACGATTGTTAAGAAACTTGAGCTTTCAGGCGGGCTTTCTTATACAATCTCTATCCCCGTTTCTGATAACAAAAGCTCGCTTGACCTGGCAAATGAAGTTTATGAAAGCGGAATGGTAAATTACTGCGACCCCGGCCTATTCTTCACAAACCTGCTGCAATATATACCCAATGATACATTCTTTGGCCAGCAATGGACAGCTATCAATTCAGGCAATAATATTCCGGGAGGCATTACCGGCACACCCAACTGCGATATGGGTTTAGACAGCGCCTGGAACCAAACGCTGGGAAATCCAAGGTGCAGGATATCTATAGTAGATTCAGGCATAGATACAGCACACCCCGATATGAGCGCGAACATCTTGAACGGTTATAATTTTAATTATTACTCTAATACCTACGGTGGAATAGATGATTTCGGACACGGGGCATCATGCGGCGGTATAGTTGGCGCAGTAGGCAATAATGGCATGGGCATTACAGGCGTTTGCCCCCAGGGAAAAGTTTTTGGAGTTAAGATATTTAACGCGGCAGGCAGCACAACAAACTCAGCTATGATAAACGGAATGATAGGTGTAAGAACATTCGGTGATAGCTGGGTAAGCAGCAATTCATGGGGCGGCGGCAGCCCGGTAACTGCAGTGGAAAACGCAATTACTGATGGCGTTACCCTCGGCAGAAATGGCAGAGGAATAGTTTTCTGTTTTGCCACAGGCAATAATAATGCAGCAGTAAGCTGGCCGGCAACGCTTCCTAACGTAATTTCAGTTGGTTCTGTTAGTCCATGCAACCAGCGTAAATCTCCTTCAAGCTGTGACCTTGAAAACTGGTGGGGTTCAAACTACGGAACCGGGCTGGATGTAGTTGCGCCCGGCGTTAAGATCTATGCAACGGTTCAGGGCGGCGGATATACAAACAGCTTTAACGGAACATCGAGCGCCGCGCCAAATTGTTCAGGTGTTGCTGCATTGATGTTATCCAAAGATTCTCTGCAAACCTGGGATACAATAAGAGCAAGGATCAACCGGACTGCGCTGAAAAAGGGTTCATATTCATACACTTCTCCCGGACCGCTTGGAAACCTTGGCAATACATGGAATGATGAAATGGGATACGGCATAATAAACGCAAATTTAGCCCTGCTTTCAGTTGTGCCTCCATCTGCAAATGATGTAGCCGCAGGTCCTTACCTCAATCTTCCCTCTGCTTTTGTTGTAAATACGGCATACACTATCCGCGCAAAGATATCAAACTACGGCACCAATGGTCAGACAAATGTTCCGGTTAAATTCCTTGTAAACCAAGTTGTTTCCGGTTCCACAGTAACTATCCCAAACCTGCCATCCGGTGCTGTTGACTCCGCAACATTTTCATGGACCCCAACATCTACAGGTACATATACACTGAAGATCGCTACTGCCATGGCAGTTGATAACAACCGTAACAATGATACGGTTACCACAGTCGTAACTGTACTGCCCGCAGGCATTATAAATGCACAAACCACAATTTGCAGGAACGGGCTGAATATACTGATACCATCTTCAGGCGCCGCGCCAAGAGATTCTATTGTTGTAAATATCCCGAATTCATATAATGTTGTAGATGTTAATGTTAAGATTGATACCGTTATTCACACTTATGACGGCGACCTTGAATTCACCTTGAAACATCTTGCTACTACAACGGGAATAATATCACAGGTAGGCTCAACCGGCGATAACTTTATTAATACCATGCTGGATGATTCGGCGGCAACACCTATTGCATCAGGTACCGCGCCATTTACAGGTTCATTCCGACCAACTAACGCTTTAAGCTCATTTAACGGACTCGCCGTTAACGGCTCATGGATACTGGGTATAGATGACATGGCTTCGGGTGATTCAGGAGTGCTTAAAGCCTGGTGCCTGCAGGTAACCTATCAAACACTGGCCGGGGGAATACAAACCACTGAGATCCCGAATTATTATTCGCTTGCTCAGAATTATCCAAACCCGTTTAATCCAACCACAGCAATAATTTACTCAGTGCCAAAATCAGAGTTGGTAACATTGAGAGTTTATGATTTGCTTGGTAAAGAAGTTGCGCTGCTTGTGAATGAAACAAAAAGCGCCGGCTTCTACAGCGTTGATTTTAACGCCTCCAGCCTCGCAAGCGGTATATATTTTTACCGCATTGAAGCAGGAGAATTTTCGGCAGTAAAGAAAATGATGCTGATAAAGTAACTGATTTTTTAAGCAAACAAAAAGGGACTCTTTTGTAAAGAGTCCCTTTTTTTGTGGCAAAAATCTTATGAACACTTTACTTCATTATCTTCTTCAGAAGCGTCATATCTTCAACTGAAGTGATCTTAATATTAAACCTGTTGCCTTCTATGACCTTTACCTTATAGCCTGCATTTTCAACCAGTGACGCTTCATCAGTAAAATCGGTGCGTTTGCCGGCAACAATATATGACCGGCTTAACACATCATACCTGAATGCCTGCGGGGTTTGTATAAGCCTCAATTCCTCACGTGAAATGGTTTCAACCACATAGCCGCCTTTACATTTTTTCACAGTTTCAGATACACTTATACCGGGAATAACTTCACCCTCTTTGCGCGCGGTTTCCAGAAAGCCGTTAAGCTCTGCGGCAATTAGATTCGGGCGGGCAGCATCGTGAATAACCACAATATCATCAAGCTTGCAATTTAGCTGGTTAAAAGCATTCTGCACTGAATCGAACCTGCTTTTTCCGCCTTCAACAAGTCCGGTAAGTTTTGTAATTTTATTCTTGACAGCAAGCGAATGCAAATAGTTAAAATACTCTGCTTCAGCCGAAACAGTTATGCTTTTAACATGCTTGTTCTTCTGAAATGCCAGAAGGGAATAAAGTATAACCGGTTTACCGTTCAGCATCTGATATTGCTTTGGTTTAGCGCTCTGGATTCCGCTGCTGAACCTTACGCCTTTGCCGCCTGCGGTAATTATTACGTGAATTTCACTTTTCATTTTTGGGTATGAAAAACCCCGGGCAAATTGCGGCCGGGGTAATATTTGTATATTTAGTGATACTCAATTTTTATCAGATATAAAGCATTGAATCGCCATAGCTGTAAAAACGGTATTTATCTTTCACTGCTTTTTTATACGCCTTCATCACAAGATCTTTATCCGCAAAAGCGCATGTAAGCATTACCATTGTTGACTGTGTCTGGTGGAAGTTCGTAATGAATTTATCCACAACCTTGAGAGTCTGCGGCGGGTAGAGGAACTTATCTGTCCAGCCTTTGCCTGAACGGATGAATCTGCCGGCTGTAGTGTTTGCTTCAAGCACTCTGGCAACTGAAGTACCGCAGGCAATGATCTTTTTCTTGCTTTCTACAGCACGGTTAACTTCTTCGGCGGTGAAATCGGGGATCTCGAAATATTCTGAGTCCATCCTGTGCTTTGTAAGATCTTCTACTTCCACATGGCGGAATTTTCCAAGTCCAACATGAAGAGTGACCGGAAGAATATTGATACCTTTTTTCTCAACTTTCCTGAGCAGTTCCTTGGAAAAATGAAGTCCGGATGACGGGGCTGCAACCGAGCCGATGTTTTCGGCAAAAACAGACTGGTAGTTTTCCCTGTCTGAATCAGTTGGCTCGCGTTTTATATATTCCGGAAGCGGTGTTTTGCCGAGCTTATCGATATATTTCTGGAAATCTCCGCGATAATTAAACCTGACTATTCTTCCTCTTGAAGTTGTATTATCTATAACTTCGCAATAAAGGTTCTTTGTAATGAATATCCTGTTCCCGATCCTGACTTTCCTTGCAGGGTCAACCAGCACATCCCAGATGTTTTCTTCCTGGCTAAGCTGCCTGAGCAGGAATACTTCGATCTTGGCATTGGTCTTTTCTTTAGTACCAAAAAGCTTTGCAGCAAATACTTTGGAGTCATTCAGCACCAGGCAGTCACCTTCATCCATATAATCAATAACATCCTTGAACTTTTTGTTCTCCAGCTCTTTGGTTTTGCGGTTTATCACCATCATCTTTGCTTCATCTCGCGGAAGCTTAGGATGCTGGGCAATGAGTGTTTTAGGAATGGAAAATTTAAAATCGGTTGATTTCATTTATGCTTTCTTTTTAAACCTGAATAGTTTAGAGTTTTTAATTTAGTCCTTTAAAGATGCTTTTTCCCGGGTAAACTGCTTTATCGCCAAGCTCTTCTTCGATCCTGAGAAGCTGGTTATACTTGGCTGTCCTGTCGGTCCTGGAAAGCGAACCTGTTTTTATCTGACCTGCGTTCGTTGCCACTGCAATATCAGCAATAGTCACATCTTCTGTTTCGCCGCTCCTGTGGCTGATTACATTTGTGTAGGAGTTGGACTTCGCTAGCTCGATAGTTTCCAGTGTTTCGGTCAATGTTCCGATCTGGTTAACCTTCACAAGGATCGAATTTGCAATTCCCGCTTCTATACCTTTTTTGAGAATTTCTTTGTTTGTAACAAAAACATCATCACCAACAAGCTGCGCCTGTGCTCCAAGGGCTTCGGTAAGCAGTTTCCAGCCGTCCCAATCCTCTTCGCTCATAGCATCTTCCAGCGATATGATAGGAAAATTCTTTACCATTTGCGTGTACAGCTCAACCATTTCTGCTGCAGATTTGCTTGGCTGGTGCGATTTATAAAAATCGTACTTTCCTTTATTCCACATTTCACTTGATGCAGCATCAAGGCCCAGGTAAACATCTTTACCCGGCTTATAACCTGCGCCTTCGATGCCTGCAAGGATAACTTCGAATGCCTCTTCGTTCGACTTCAGATCAGGTGCAAACCCGCCTTCATCGCCAACAGCAGTGTTCAGGTTCCTTTTGTGAAGAACATTTTTAAGTGAATGGAAGACTTCAGTACCCATTCTCAAAGCCTCACGGAAACTTTTTGCCCCTGCGGGTATTATCATGAATTCCTGGAAATCAAGATTGTTATCCGCATGCTTGCCCCCGTTGATGATGTTCATCATAGGAACAGGCAAAACCTTAGCGTTTGTTCCGCCAATGTACCTGTAAAGCGGCAAACCATAATACAGCGCCGCTGCCTTTGCGGCTGCAAGTGAAACGCCTAGTATGGCATTGGCTCCGAGGTTTGATTTTGTTTTAGTACCGTCTAATTCAAGTAAGATTGAATCCAGGGTAAGCTGGTCTGTGGGATCGGTATCAATGAGTGAATTCGCGATAATATCATTAACATTGGCTACTGCCTTCTGTACGCCTTTGCCTGCATATCTTTTTTTATCGCCGTCTCTCAGCTCAACAGCCTCTTTTTGCCCTGTTGAAGCGCCGGAAGGAACAGCCGCCCTTCCAATAATACCGTTATTTAATACAACATCAACTTCTACTGTGGGATTTCCGCGCGAGTCGAGGATCTCACGTCCCTTAATTTGTGTTATTTTTGGCATTTTTGGGTAAAATTAAACACAAATATAACAAATAATTATGCGCAGAACAATTCATTTAATTGTCACTCAGCAGTTTTAGCAGCAATTTGAGTATTGACAATTATAAGTATTAAACATACATTTGTGTATGTATGTAAAAATTCGTATATGAAAAAAACAAAGATAGAAGCAGAGCTGACAAAAGGAAGCATACTAGATGCTTCAATGGAGTTATTTAATGAAAAAGGTTATTCTCAAACGTCAGTGGAAGACATTGTAAAGCATTTAGGTCTCACACGAGGCGCATTTTACT
>WBZT01002634.1_pt1 | contig 12332 bp, 8 predicted proteins | sample 5204241 | NCBI WGS metagenome assembly WBZT01 (sample SAMN12344358, study PRJNA552823) | activated sludge metagenome | biome: Activated sludge suspended growth; feature: Nitrification reactor; material: Wastewater; isolation source: activated sludge from nitrification reactor of wastewater treatment... | reverse complement strand
CGCAAGGTGCTAACCCGCGATCGAGCGTGGTGACCTGATCACCACCTGCCGCGACTCTCGTTCGCGAGAGCGCGACGCTACGACCGCAGGCCGGTCGCTCCATACTGTCTAGCGTCGCTCGCATTCGAATCGAGCCCTCGCGGATGCGTTTCCGCGGGGGCTTTTCGTTGCGTCCATCGCGTGCTTGCGAGCGGTTTCCAGCCTTGTTTCAGCCGCGAGCCTTCGATTATTCTTCCGCGCCCCCCGAACGAGGCCCTGCCTCGTTCGAGGGTTCTTCCGCTCGTCGACCGGGTCGCTCCCCACATCACGCGTCCCTTGCGGCTGCCCGATTCGACGGGAACCTCCGGCCCTGCCGCCGGTCGCCAGAACAACCGAGGAGCACCCGATGAAGCTGTTCCGCCCCGCGGGCGCCGCCCCGCGGAAACTCGCCGTGTCCGGCCTGCTCGCTCTGTTCGCGAGCACGATGCTGCCGGCCCTGTCGTTCGCCAGCGAGCTCGACCTGCAGCTCCCGACGCTCGATGCCGGCCAGAAGCAGCTGCTGCTGCTCGGCGTCGTCGTGTGCATCATCGGCATGGCGTTCGGCATGGCCATGTTCGTGCAGGTCAAGAACATGCCCGCCCACAAGGCGATGCTGGACGTCTCGAACACGATCTACGAGACGTGCAAGGCGTACCTGCTCAAGCAGGGGCAGCTGCTCATGGTGCTCGAGATCTTCATCGGCGCCTGCATCGTCTACTACTTCGGATTCCTGCAGCACCTCGACGCGATGCGCGTCGTGACCATCCTCGCGTTCTCGGTGCTCGGCATCCTCGGCTCGTACAGCGTCGCGTGGTTCGGCATCCGCATGAACACGTTCGCGAACAGCCGGGCGGCGTTCGCGTCACTCCGGGGCAAGCCGCTCCCGGTGTACGAGATCCCTCTGCAGTCCGGCATGAGCATCGGCGTGATGCTGATCTGCGTCGAGCTGCTCATGATGCTCGGCATCCTGCTGTTCGTCGCGCCCGAGAACGCCGGCGCCTGCTTCCTCGGCTTCGCCATCGGCGAATCGCTCGGCGCCTCGGCGCTCCGTATCGCGGGCGGCATCTTCACCAAGATCGCCGACATCGGCTCCGACCTGATGAAGGTCGTGTTCAAGATCAAGGAAGACGATCCGCGCAACCCCGGCGTCATCGCGGACTGCACCGGCGACAACGCCGGCGACTCGGTCGGCCCGACGGCGGACGGTTTCGAGACGTACGGCGTGACCGGCGTCGCCCTGATCTCCTTCATCGCACTCGCCGTGGTGCCGGAGCACAAGGCGTCGTTCCTGGTCTGGATCTTCGTCATGCGCGTGCTGATGATCCTGACCTCGATCCTCTCGTACATGGTCAATGGCGCCGTCGCCCGCGCCGGCAACACGGGCAAGGACAAGATCGACTTCGAGGCGCCGCTCACGAGCCTCGTGTGGGTGTGCTCGATCCTCTCGATCGTCGTGACCTTCGCCGCGTCCAAGTGGCTGCTCGCGTCCATGGGCGGCAACCTGTGGTTCACGCTCTCGGTGATCATCTCGTGCGGCACGCTCGCCGCGGCGCTGATTCCCGAGTTCACCAAGGTGTTCACGAGCGCGCACTCGCGCCACGTGGCCGAGGTCGTCAGCGCGTCCAAGGAAGGCGGCGCGTCGCTGAACATCCTCTCGGGCATGGTCGCGGGCAACTTCTCGGTGTTCTGGAAGGCGCTGACGCTCGCCGTGCTGCTGTTCGTCGCGTACCTGTTCTCGACGCACGGCCTCACCGAGTACATGCAGTACCCCGCGGTCTTCGCGTTCGGCCTCGTCGCGTTCGGCCTGCTGGGCATGGGCCCGGTCACGATCGCCGTCGACTCGTACGGCCCGGTGACGGACAACGCGCAGTCGATCTTCGAGCTCTCGCAGGTCGAGACCACGCCCGGCGTGGCGCAGGAGATCGAGAAGCAGTTCGGCTTCAAGCCCGACTTCGAGAAGGGCAAGCACTACCTCGAAGACAACGACGGCGCGGGCAACACGTTCAAGGCCACGGCCAAGCCGGTGCTCATCGCCACCGCCGTCGCCGGCGCCACGACGATGCTGTTCTCGATCATCCTCACCCTGCAGAAGCACTTCGGCCTCGACGCCAACGGCGCGCAGATCTTCAAGCTCGACCTGCTGGATCCGTACGTGATCCTCGGCCTGCTGATGGGCGGCGGCACGGTGTACTGGTTCACGGGCGCCTCCATGCAGGCGGTGACCACCGGCGCGTACCGCGCAGTCGAGTACATCAAGAAGAACATCAAGCTCGACTCGGCCGAGGCGGCCAACATCGAGGCGTCGAAGACCGTCGTGCGCATCTGCACGCAGTACGCGCAGGCCGGCATGTTCAACATCTTCGTCGTGATCTTCTCGCTGACGATCGCCTATGCGTTCTTCAACGAGGTGTTCTTCATCGCCTACCTGGTCAGTATCGCGGTGGTCGGCCTGTTCCAGGCCGTCTACATGGCGAACGCCGGCGGCGCGTGGGACAACGCCAAGAAGGTCGTCGAGGTCGAGTTGGGCGCCAAGGGCACCGAGTTGCACGCGGCCACGGTCGTGGGCGACACGGTCGGCGATCCCTACAAGGACACCTCCTCGGTCGCGCTCAACCCGATCATCAAGTTCACGACGCTCTTCGGCCTGCTCGCCGTCGAGATGGCGGTTGCGAATCCCGGCATCCGCGTCCCGGTCGCCGTCGTGTTCATGCTGGTCGCGCTCGTGTTCATCTACCGCTCGTTCTACGGCATGCGGATCACGTCGAACGCCTGAGATCGTCGTCGTCGAGAAGGCCCCGGCGGATCGCTCCGCCGGGGCCTTCGCCGTTCGCGCGTCAGGGGTGCCGGACCGATTCGAGCACCACCCAGCGCGTGCCCACACGCATCTGCGCCTCACGCCGCGGCGGCTCGTGGAGCGTGTCGGCGACGCCCTCCCACCGCGTCCAGCTCTGCACCGCGAACGGCACGCCGGGCGACCACCACTCGTCGATGCGCATCACGCGGCCGTCGCTCTCCTCCCGATCGCGCCACGTGCGGACGCTGCGGAAGCGGCCGGCGGGCACCGTCACCGGGACGAATCCGTCGGACACCGGATAGCGCCCCCGAACGCGGCCGCCGAAACCGATCGGCACCTTCGGCCCGCGGGGATGGAACGCGAGCGTCACCAGCGACGGCCGGCCCTGCTCGCGCACGCGCTCGAACACCCCCTCGAGGCTGTCGCGGCGGATCAGCACGAAGCGTTCGCGCGTCGTACGCACGCCTTCGGGCCGGTCCTCGTGCACCGCCAGCACGAACTCGGTACCGACGCGCCAGCGCGGTCCATTGCGAGCGTACCGGCTCCAGTGCGTCGCCCAGTCGGCGTCGCGCGAGCGCGTACGCGTGCGCATGCAACCCGCCAGCGCCGCGAGCGCGACCAGGAGCGCGAGCGCGAACCCCCACGCGCGATGCCCGAAGCGCGCGCTCATCGCCGCGCCCACGGGTGCAGGATCATCAGCGCACGCCCGTCTCGGAACGCGACTCGCAGCACCGCGCCGGTGCCGACGCCGCGATCGCGGATCGCCCACGCGCGCGTCTCGACCGGCGCCATGCCGTCGAGCATCACCGTGCGCTCGATCGGCCAGCCCGTGCCGGCCACGGCTTCGAGCTCGGCGAGCGACATCCCGGCGCTCAGCTGCGGCAGCCGGTCCGCCTCGACCGCGGGCAGCCACACGTTCTCGGGCCTTCGCACGTAGCCCGCGACGAGTCGTCCGTCCTCGAACTCCGCGAGCGCGTAGCGGCCCGCCGGCTCGCTCCACTCCCACGCCTCGCGTCCCGAACCCGACGGCGCGGTCACGCGCCGCGCCGCGGTCGCCGGCGAGAGCGAGGCGCCGATGTCCGCGACGCTTTCCCCCGCGACGAACTCCGGCATCGGCAGCGTGTCGGGGCCGGAGGCGTTCGCGCCGGTGGCCGTCGCGGCCGCCGCACCGGCGTCGTACGTGGCGTCCGAGACGACGCGCGTCGGCAGCAGGCGGATGGCGATGGCTCCGGCGGCGAAGAACGCGGCGAGGAGGAAGAAGGAGATCGCTCGTGGGTTCACGCGGATCCTCCGGGGGCACGAACGGAACGGCTCCCGGAGTTATCGGGCCCCGCGCGCCACGACTTGCGCGCGATTCGGCGCGGCGCGGGCGGTGGCGAGCGTCGGGCACGGTCGAGCGCGATGCGGCTGCGAGCGGCGGCGCCTCCCGCCCTCATGCAAGCGGGCCCCGCGCCGTGCGCGCGGGGCCCGCTCGTCCCTCTCGCTTCTTCTCGCGGCGCGGCCTAGCGCAAACGCACCACGCGACGCGACGACACGGCGCCGTCGATCGAGGTGCGCAGCCAGAAGACGCCTGCTCCCGCGTCGCGATCCGAGCGGTCGCGGCCGTCCCACGTGAACGCGTGCGCACCCGCACTCGCCAGGCGCTCGGGCGCGCGCGCGACGAGCCGGCCCTGCGCGTCGAACACCTCCCAACCGACGCGCGCGGTCCGGTCGAGCACGAGTGCGAAGCTCAGCGCGCCGCGGAACGGGTTGCCCCGCACCTGCCATCCGCTCGCGACCGGCTCGTGGCCGACACCCGCCGGCAGGAAGTTCACGGAGTCGCGCACCATCTCGACCGGTGCCGAGCGTCCGTTCGCGACCCACGCGTCGTACATCGCCTGCCCCGCGCCGTTGGTGGTGTTCTGGTCGCGGAGGAACTCGACGTACTCGCGGCTGGTGCTCTGGTAGAGCAGTTCCGCCACGACGCGGCGCGCCGCGCGCGGCAGCGCGTAACCGGCCGCGTCCCAGTTCTGTCCGTCGGCGTAGCGCGGTTCGGGCCCCGCGTGCGCCGGATCGACCGGCGCGCCGCCGAACGCGGCGAAGGCCGTGTTCGTGAACCCGAGCGGCGGGATCCGATTGTCGAGTTCGATCGTGTCGTTGAGCGCGAAGTGGAACGACGGCCCCGCGGTGGCACCCAGCGCGGCCGCGAGCCCCGGCGAGATGCCGAGGTGCGTTTCCCACGTGCGCAGGGCCGCGTCCTCGGTACGGGAGCCCGTCGCCGGATTCCACGCTCCGCTCTCGAACACGACCCCACCGGCTTCGTCGTACGCGACCACGTGCAGCCACATGCGGCGGCCTTCCGGGTAGCCCGTGGGCAGCTTGTGGCCGGTGAGGTTGGTGATGGTGATCGTCGCGCGCGTGCTGTCGCCCTCCGGCGCGGTCACGATCGCCATCGTCGCGGACTTCGCGAGCAGGTCGCGCGAACGCGTCGCGCCCTCGGCGAGCATCGTCGCGTCGGTCTCGCCCGGATAGAGCGTCCCGACCACGCCGATCATCCACGCGCTGCCGCCGGTGAGGTCGTGGCGCGGCAGGTCGGCGCGCAGCGGCGCGAGCGGATCGTTGCAGCCGCGAGCGCTGGCGTCGGGCATGTGGCAGTCCTGGCAGATGCTCACCATGCCGTCCGGCTTCGTCCCCGCGAACTGCGGCGCGTACACGCCCGCCGGATACGCACTGTGCTTCCACTCGCTGTACGTCCGCTCGAGTGGCATCACGTCGGTGGAGAGCAGGCTCGTGGCCGCCTGGTCGAGCGGTCCCGGCGCGTAGTCCGCCGCGCCGGTGCGAACGAACACGGGATTCGAAACGTCGTGGCAGGTGCCGCAGAACTCGCCGGTGCGGTGGAACGGCGAGACCAGCGTCTGGTGCGGAGCGACCGTGTCGCCGAACGGACCGCGACGGCGCGCCTGCGGATCGATCACCATCTGGCCGTTCGCGTAGTTGGTCGGCGTGTGACCCGGCAGCAGCGTCGCCAGCACCGAGGCGTCCTCGACGGGGCTGACGCCGGACTGGTAGACGGGATCGACGAGCCGGTGGCAGAGGTCGCAGTTCACGCCGTCGCGATCGTTCGCGCCGATCTGGCTGCCGTCGGTGGGCTGGCTGCGTCCCGCCATCCAGCCGGACATCGAGTGACAGCGGATGCAGAGGTCGCCCGCGGACGGCGCGTCGCGGTCCGCGATGGCGAGGCACGCGTAGAAGAGCGGATCGCGTCCCGCCTGCGCCATCATGCTGCCGCGGAACAGACGGCCCGGCTCGTTCGCCGGGTCGTAGCCCGAGTGGCAGGAGATGCAGTAGGTCGACGCCTCGGGCGTCCCGACCTGCAGCGGCTGGTGGCCGGGAAGGTCGAAGTCGCGCAGGGTCGTCGGGGCGATGCCCGTCCCGATGGCGGTGATCGTGAACCCGGTCGTGCTCGAGTCGCGGCCGGAGTTGGCGCGGGCGTCCCACGCCACCACCAGCACGCGGGCGGCCGTCGTGGGCATGTTGGGCACGAACCAGTTCACGCTGCCGCTGTTCGCGGCGCCGAGCGCGATCGGGGTCCACGCGGTCGCAATCCCGTCGCGCCAGTAGACGTCCACCGACGTCACGCCCACGTTGTCCGTCGCGGTCCACGTGATCGCGTGCGCCGATCCGCCCGCCCACACGTTGCCGCCGTCCGGCGACACCACGTTCACGACCGGCGGCGTCGTGTCGAGCGCCGACTGCGGCGTGAGGTACGGCGTCAGCTCGGAGAGCACCGGGATGTTGAGGCAGCTGCCGACGTTCGCGGACGAGAGGCCGGGGAACGTCGGCGTGTTGGCGTACGTGAGGTTCGTGATCTCGACGAGCGCCGTGTAGCCGTCCGTCTCGGGATCCTCGGTCTCGATCGAGTGGATCGCCTGCTGGCGGCCGGCGTCGTTGTTCGAGTAGTTGCCGATGACGTTTCCGAGGCGCACGCCGTAGGGATTGCGCGTGCCGCCACCGTTGAAGTCGTAGTGGCAGACGCCGCAGTGCCCCAGGTGGCTGGGCAGGTTGTCGAGCTTGCTGCCGACGGCGGACGGATACGCGTTGAAGAACGACGTGCGGATCGTGGGTCGCGCGAGCGCAGCGGGCACCAGGGCCACGCCGAGGGCGACGATGAGGGCTGGCGCCAGAACCGACGCGTGGACGGAACGAGTGCGCATGAGTACCTCCTCCGGTGTGGGGATCGTCGGAGCTGACACGTGCGCGGCTGCATCGCTCGTGCCGCGCGTGGCCGGCGCGGACCGGCGCCGCAACGCGTTGCGGCGCAGCCGGGGCTCGTCCCCGCGTGCGTGGCCGGAATGAGACGCGGCCCTGTCCCGCTGGCACCCACCTGACAGACGGTCGTTGACCGCGATCAAGTCGCGCATCCCGCCCGCGCGTCCATCGGCGCGCGTCCACCGGCGCGCGGCGCCGCGCCCTAGAGCTCGTTGCCGCGGATGATGTGCGCGAGCTTCCACGCGCTCGGTCGCACGCGCCGCTCGAGCGTGTCGAAGTCGACCTCGACGAGGCCGAAGCGCGCGCCGTACCCGTCGGCCCACTCGTAGTTGTCGAGGAGCGACCAGTGCAGGTAGCCGACCACGTCGACGCCCTCGGCGATCGCGCGCGCGACCTGCCACAGGTGCATGAACATGAACACCCAGCGATCGTCGTCGTCTCGCGCGGGCACGCCGTTCTCGGTGACGAGGATCGGCAGCTCGAAGCGCGCGTACTCGCGCAGGTACTGCGCGAGCCCTTCCGGGTAGACCTCCCAGCCGAGGTCGTTGAGCTTGCCCACCTGCTGGCGATGGTCGCGCTTGGAGCGCGTGCCCATCAGCCCCGGCAGGTCGTAGCCCGAGTTCCGCACGAAGTCGCGCGTGTAGTAGTTGACGCCGATGAAGTCGAGCGTGCGCCCCATCGGCAGCCGCTCCCAGAAGAAGCCCGGCATCCGAAGCGCGCCGGTGTGCAGCGCGTCGAGGAAGAGGTGGTTGAAGACGTAGCTGCGCATGCGCACCGAGAGCCGGTCGCTCCAGCGCCGCGGATCGTCGGCCGAGAGCGCGAGCACGTGCTTGGCGATGCTGACGCGCGCGTCGGGCCGCGCGTCGTGGATCACGTGGTAGGCGCGCACGTGCGCGCGCAGCATGTGCCGAAGCACCTTGAGCGCCGCGGCCCAGTCGACCTTGCCCGGTGGCCACTGGCCGATGAGCCAGCCCTTGAACACCTGCACCACCGGCTCGTTGAGCGTGATCCACCAGCGCACGAGCGGTCCGAGCTGCTCCAGCACGTGCTTCACATAGCGCGCGTAGTAGCGCTCCATGCGCGGGTGCTCCCACCCGCCCTTGGCCGCCATCCACTGCGGCATCGTGTAGTGGTAGAGCGTGACGACCGGCTCGATGCCGCGCGCGTGCAGCGCCTCGAGCACCGCGCGGTAGTGCGCCATCGCCTCGTCCGACCAGCGCCCTTCCTCGGGCTCGATGCGGCTCCACTCGAGCGAGAACCGGTGCGCGTTGTGCTCGAGCGACTGCGCGAGGTCGAAGTCCTCCGCGAAACGGTTCCAGTGGTCCGCCGCACGCCCCGAGGGCACGCGCACCTTGCCCGCCTGCTCCCACGCCCACCAGTCGTTGAGCGTGTTGTTGCCTTCCACCTGGTGCGCCGACGTCGAGGCGCCCCAGAGGAAGCCGTCCGGAAAGCGGAAGTTGGTCGCGTGGACGCCCGTGCTCGCGCCCTCGGCCGCGGCGCGTTCGGCGTCGCGCGCGGACGAGGCCGACCCCACGACCGGCGCGTGCGAGACCGCTTGACGCGGCTCCGGCGCTCGATTCTCCTGCGTGCCCATGGCGCGGCAGTATCGCGGCCGCACCGGTCGTGCTCAAGGATTCCCGTTACGTCCCTCGGAGGTTTCGATGGCCCCCACGCAGCGCCTGCTCATCGTTCCCTCCTCGCGCGGCCGCTCGCGCGAGGTCGCGTCGTTCTTCGCGCAGCTCGACGACCAGTCCACGCGCATGTTCCGCGCCCTCGCCGGCATCACGCCCGCCGAACTCGCGTGGCAGCCGCAACCCGGCCGCAACACCATCGGCATGCTGCTCGCGCACTGCGCGCTCGTGGAAGCGTGGTGGCTCATCGTCGCGCGTCACGACGAGCCATGGGCGGAGTGCGAACGCCGGCTCGGGAAGGCGATGGAGATCGATCCCGAGGCCGACGGCATGCCGCTGCCGAAGGGCCGCCGCGCGCCGCGCGCACTGGCCGGCTGGACGCTCCGGCGCTACCGCGCGCTGCACGATCGCGCACGCCGCTTCGCGAAGCGATCCGCGGCGGCGTGGAGCGACGCCGAGCTCGGCCGCGAGTTCCGCCGCGTGCGTCCCGACGGCAGCGTACGGCGGCTCAACGCGCGCTGGGTGCTCTATCACGTGCTCGAACACCAGGCCGGTCACTACGGCCAGATGCTGCTCATGCGCCACGAGTACGCCGACCGTCGCAAGCGGAGCGGGCGGTGAGCCGCGACGTCGTTTCGCGCATCGTGCCCGAGCCCGGCTACGCTTCGGCGCACGTCGCCTCGTGCGTCGGCGGCATCGCCGCCGTGCACGAACTGCTGCTGGACCTCACGCGCGAGCTCTCGACCGCTCAGTTGGAGTGGCAACCCGCGCCGGGACGCAACACGATCGGCATGCTGCTCGCGCACGTCGCGGTCGCCGAGACGCACATCGGCCAGGTCGGCCTCCTCGGCGAGCGCGACGGCCACGTGCACGACGTGCTCGAGATGACGATGGACGACGACGGCATGCCGCTCGCCGAGGACGGCACGCCGCCCGCCGCGCTCGCCGGGCGCGAGCACGCGTTCTACGCCGAGCAGCTGCGCCGCGCGCTCAAACACACGCGCGGGGCGGCGAAGGCGCTCCGCGACGACCAGCTCGACATCGACATCGTGCGGCCCCCGCGCCCCGACGGCACGCGCCGGATCTTCACCCGCCGCTGGGTGCTCTTCCACCTGATCGAGCACGCCGCGTCGCATCTCGGCCAGTTGCAGGTGCTCGTACGCGAGGCGAGGCGGGCGGTGCGCTAGGCGGGCGCGACGCGGAAAGGACTCGTCGCGTGCCACCAAACGCGCCGTCACGCGCCGAGCGCGACTGCGGTCGACGCAGGCTCGGCGCGTTGACCGCGGAGGTTCGTGCGCGAGACAGTTGAGGCATCAGGCGACCCCCGACGACGCGCACCGGTCGCAGGTGCGCGCCGCACGAGCTGCGACGCAAGAGGACGAGCCATGCTCCCGCGTCCGATCTCGGTTGCCCTGTTCGTCATCGCCACGCTGAACGGGTTCGGAAACCCGTCGCATGCGGGCTGGTCGCCAACGCCGGTCGTCGTGCGGCCCCTCGTCGCTACGCTGCGCACACCGATGGCTGTCTCGGATAGCAGCGGCGGCGCATTTGTCGCGTGGTGCGAGGACACGGTCGCGAATACGCTGGGCGTGCTGCGTGCACAGCACCTGCTCGCCAGCGGTGATCGTGACCCCGCATGGCCATCGAGCGGCCGACCGGTACGCGATTCGCTCGCCGCGCGCACTCTGGTGCGCGCTCTCTCCGACGAGGCCGGTGGCCTCTACCTCGCGTGGCTCGAAGGCATGACGCTCTACGTGCAGCACATCCTGGGTTCGGGAGCGCTCGACGCGCGCTGGCCGGCCCGCGGAGTGAGCATCGCGAACGTCGGCAGCCACTACAGTCCGTCCATCATCGAGGACGGTGTGGGCGGTCTCTTCGTCGCGTGGGCCGGATCCCAGCTCGGCGATTCGCGCGCGCTCGTGACGCGCTTGAATGCCGACGGCACCACGCCGACGGCGTGGCGCGTGGGCCAACTCTGGTTTCCTCACGTGTACGTCCCGGGATTCCTGGTGCAAGGCGTGTCGCTCGCGCGATCCGGCGACGGCGGCGCGTTCCTCGCGTTCGACCAGATCGAACTCGAGTCCGTTGTTCCCCCCGTGCTGGTATGCACGCACCGCGTGCTGCACCTGACGGCACAGGGTCAGACTCCGGACGATCCCATCGAGCTCGCTCGCCGGGTCGCACCCGAGTACGGCTGGCGGATCGATCCGCACGCCCTGCTCGCGAGCGACGGCTCTGGCGGCTGCTACTGCCTGCTTCGCGGTGGTGCGCCCTACGGCTGGTATGCGGACAGCTCTTCCTTGCTTCGCCTCGAGCCGTCCGGCCAGATCGTGCCGGACTGGCCAAACGAGGGAGTTCGCATGGGGTCGCCCTGGACTGCGAACGAGCCGTTGATGATCGCCGATGGAATGGGCGGCGTGGCGATCGGCGGCGTCGTGGGCATCTACACCGACACCGACGGAGACATGCTCGTCCGCCGCTTCCTCGCCGACGGCTCCGAGGGTTCCGTAGTCAACGTCGGCGGATCGTGGTCGGCGACACTCGTCGCCGATCCGCTGGGGGGGTTCCACGCCGCGGCGTCGGACCGCTCCAGTTGGAGTTCGGGTATCGGCGGCAATCGAGCGAGTGTGTGCGCGCACTCCTTCGTGCCGGGCCACGGTCCGGCGGTGCCGTACGAGCAGTTCGGCACCGCCCCGAACGGCACGAGGGAGTTCGGGGACGTCGGACTCGCGCCGGCGGGAGATGGTGGCTGCATAGTGTTCTACGTGCACGACGTCGCACCCGCGGGCCTCGTCGCGATCCGCCTCGCGCCGAGCGGCCAGCCGCTCGACGTCGCGCCGGTCGCCTCCGTCAGCACGGGCCTCGCGATCGCGTCGGCTTCGTGGCGTGACGGTGTGGGCACCGAAGTGCGCTGCGTGATTCCGGCGGGCAGCGCCGCGTCACTCGCACTGTTCGACGTCGCGGGCCGACGGCTCGGGCGGCTCGACGGGATCGCGCCTGCCGCGTCGCCCGCGCTCGTTCTGCCCGGCTGCGACGTGCTGTCGCCCGGCGTCTACTTCGCGCGACTCACGCAGGGCGCGCGCACCGTCGTGGCCCGCATCGCCGTGCTTCGCTGACGCGCGGCCCCCTACCCCCGCGCCAGTTCAGCGCCCAGCGCCTCGAGCCCGCGTGTGAACGTCGCGGGCTCGACGATCAGGCTCGCGACGAGGTGCTCGCCGGGCGCGAGGTCGTAGAAGTGGCCCGGGTGGATCGCGACGCCTCGTTCGAGCAGCGCGAGCGCCCACGCTTCGTCGCTGCGCGTCGCAGGCACGCGCAGCACGCACGCCCAGCCGCCGTGCGCGGGCAGCCGCGTGCACGCGGGGTGCGCGGCGAGCAGCGCGTCGAGCGCGGCGAGGTTGGTGACGATCCTCCCGCGCACGCGGTCGGTGAACGCGTGGCGCAGCGCGAGCAGATCGGGCAGCGCGACCTGCACGGGTGAGCCGACGCTCAGAAAGAGATCAGCGAGCCACTCGAGCCGCACGAGCGCCTCGCGCTTCGCGTCGCGGGGACCGCCGATGACGATCCATCCGAGTTTCAGGTGCGGCAGGCCGCAGCGCTTGGACAGCCCACCGAGCACGAACGTGAGCGCCCCGCGTTCGCCG
>WBZT01002633.1_pt1 | contig 12333 bp, 10 predicted proteins | sample 5204241 | NCBI WGS metagenome assembly WBZT01 (sample SAMN12344358, study PRJNA552823) | activated sludge metagenome | biome: Activated sludge suspended growth; feature: Nitrification reactor; material: Wastewater; isolation source: activated sludge from nitrification reactor of wastewater... | reverse complement strand
CGTGCCGACGATGGTGCCGACCTGCCCGGACTGCGTCGGGTGCGGGTTGGTGGAGATGATCTTGGCGCCGGGGGCGGCCAGATCGACCCAGGGCCCGGCCAGGGAAAACTCGGCCGGTTGGCCTTGGGCATCGACCGCGCCGACCGTGAGCGCAGCGGGGATGGTGGCCGGGATAGCGCCAGTCACCGGTGCTCGGCCGGGGGTGTTCTGCGTGGTGCAGGTCTGTGAGCTGCCGAGGTTGCCAGCCGCGACGACCACGAGGACGTCGGCGGCCACGGCACGCTCGATCGCGGCGGTGAGCCGGGCGTCGTTCGCGGTCAGGGCCGGTCCGCAATAGGCACTGGAGATGTTGATGATGTCGGCCCGCTGGCTCACCGCGAGATCGATGGCTTGGGCCAGGCTCGCGACGCCGCCGACCCCAGGTGTGCGGGTGCCCTTGGGGGCGAAGGCCATGCTGTTGTGGCGGATCGACAGCAGTCGGACATCGGGGGCCACTCCGGCGAAACCGCTGGTCGTGTCGGGTGCCCCACCGATCAGCCCCGCCACGAGGGTGCCGTGCCCGTCGCAGTCGGCGAGACCGGGGGACGGGGAGCCCGGCTCGACGAGGTCGCCCCCTGCGACGAGTCGACCCTGGAAAGCCGGACCGGGAGTGACCCCGGTGTCGATGATGGCGACGGTGACACCTGCACCCCGCGAGAGCTCCCAGAGCTGGGTCTGTCCGACCAACCGTTGCCCTGGTGAGACCCCATTGGCCACCGGTTCGATCGCCCGGCCGAACGACACACAGTTGGCCACCTGATCAAAGGGCGGGGCAGGCTCGTCGGCCGCCAAGGCCCGGGGCGCCGAGGTGGCCAGCAGCCCCGAGGTGGCCAACAGCCCCGCTGTCAGGGTCGCCGACAGCCGCACTCGCCGACTCACCAGTGTCGAACCGTGGCATAGAGATCGACTGCCCCGAGAGCCAAGGGCAGCACCGAGACCAGCACGATGTTCTCGGCGATATCGATCGAGCGCCCCGTCATCGGGCTGAGCTGGCGACGCGGAACGAAGACGGTGAGCAGCACCGCGATCCCCGTCAACACCAGGACGGTGCCGGCGATGACGACGGCCTGCTCGGGGGCCGCGAGCACGGCACCGGCCAGCCCGAGCGCTGCGGCCATCAGGCCAGCGACGATCAGGCCGAGTCTGGCCAGCCGACTCGAGACCGACCGGACCCGAAGCAGCAACGCGGTGACGACGACCGCACCGAAGAGCACGGCGAACACCGTCCCGGCGGCCAGCGACATGACGGCCCCTGCCGCTGCGACGACCGCGCAGCCGATGGTGGTGCCGTCGAGATATTCCGCCGCGACCGCCGCCCGCGCCCCCGCCTGCGCGAAGTCGACCCCGAGGGACGCGTCGCGCAACTGGTCGGGGCTCGTGGGGATCACCGGCATCGGCAGCCGGGCCAACCGCACCGCGACCCAGGGCAACACGGTGACGGCGCCCAGCCCGGCGGCCCCCGCGAGGATGGCGACATGGCCCGGCCGGGCCTGCAGCGCCAGCCCGACGCCCGTGGCCACCATCGCGAAGGCGGCCACGGTCGAGAGCGCGGAGAGCACGACGGCACCGGTGCGGATGAGCATCGCGGCGAGCACGGCATACACAAGGGTGGCGGTGGCCGCGAGCAGGGCTGCCGGGTAGCCGAACGGTCCGCGGATGGCCAGCATCCCCGCTGCGTATGCCGGTGCCGCACCGCACGCAGCGACCGTCACCGCGACGGCGCGCGAACCGCCCGACCGCGCAATCGCGGCCGACGTCACCAGGGCCAGGAGGGCGGCAGCGCCGGCGAGCGCGGCGCCGGCGAGGGAATGTTCACCGGCAACCAGGGCGTATGCCGTGACCAGCAGACCGGCCCCCGCAGCCGACGCGCCGGTGAGATCACGCAGGGCCCGAGTGTCGGTGTGCGCTCGGACGGAGGTGGCGATGGCGTCGACGACGTCGTCGAAGATCGGCTCGGCCACGGGAGGGCGACGCGGATGCAGTTGCAGCGCAGCACCGTCGAGGATGTCGAGGGACCGGAGGGTGCGGGCCGGGTTGAGCGCCTCGCCGCCCATCGGCGCCAGGACCCAGCCGTCATGCTGGGCCCCGCCGTCATCGCTGCGCTCGCCGACCATGTCCAACAGGGTCGGCAGCAACTCGACGATCGGGATCTCCGCAGGGAGAGCCACGTCGACGCGGGTGCGCGGGGCGACGACAAGAACGCGAGTGAACGCGGCGGCGTCCGCACGAGCCACGATGGGCCTCCTCCCTGGGTGCCCACTTAGTATAGGAATGTCGGAGCGCCGCGACCGGTCGGTGCCGTTGCATCAGGGGATTGGGGTGGCATGGCGACTCGTGCCTTCGCGCGTCGACCCCGGCTGAACCCTCCGCCCCTGCCTGATGGTGAGTTCCTGCTCGAGCCTCCACCGGAGATCCCGAGGGCGGCACCGCCCAACATCATGTCGATGGTGTTGCCCGTCGCGATGATCCTCATGGTGGTCGGCTTCATCGTTGTTGGGGGGCTCAACACCGCCTCGCTGATGATGGGCGCGATGATGCTGATGATGACCGTCGGCATGATCGGCTCCGGCCGATCCGGCGGCCCCTCCAAGGCCCAGCTCGCCACCGACCGCAACGACTATTTGCGCTATCTGGCCACCCTGCGCGAGGAGATCGCGAAGGTCCGCGACGATCAACGATCGGCGCTGACGTGGGTGCACCCGACCCCCTCCTCGTTGTGGTCGCTCGTTGGCGGTCGACGGATGTGGGAGCGGCGGCATACCGACGACGACTTCGTCGAGGTGCGCCTCGGTGCCGGTCCCAAGGAGCTGGCCAGCCCGTTGCGACCCCCGCAAACCGGGCCCATCAACGAGATCGACCCGATCTGTGCGGTCGCGATGGACCAGCTGATGCGGACCCACGAAAACGTCGACGAGCTGCCGATCTCGGTCCGGTTGGACGTGGTCCACGTCCTGGATGTGCGGGGCGATCGGCAGCAGGGTCGGGCGATGGTGCGGGCGGCGATCTGTCAGCTGGCGACCTTCCACGGCCATGACGCGCTCGTCGTCGCTGCCGTCGTCGACCCGGCGGGGCGCGAGGAATGGGATTGGCTCAAGTGGCTTCCGCACAACCACCACCCCACCGAGCGAGACAGCCTTGGCCCGGTGCGCATGGTGGCCTCGTCGCTCGATGAGGTCGCCGCGTGGCTTGCCGACGAACTCACGCCCCGGGTGGCCCACTCGCCTCGGGCGGTCCTGGAGCCCGACCAGCCGCATGTCGTGGTCGTCGTTGACGGTCGCGCCGGCGTCGATGCCGAGACCGTGGGCCAGTTTGACCGGGTGGGCGTGACCCTCGTTGATCTCACCCAGAGCGTGCTCGACCTCACCAGCAAGCAGGCCTTGAGTCTGGTCGTCAGCAGGGGTCTGCTCGGCGAGCGGGTCGAGGGGATGACCGAGGTGCACGGCAGCGCCGACCAGTTGAGCCTCGTCGAGGCCGATGCCTTGGTGCGTCGGCTGGCCCCCTTCCGGCTCAGCGAAGCCCGCGGCGACGACGGCACGAGCGTCGCCACCTCCAACGAGTTGCCGGACATGTTGGGTCTCGGGGATGTGGCCCATCTGGACCCCGACCAGGTTTGGCGTCCGCGGTCCTTGCGTGACCTGCTGCGGGTGCCCATCGGCGTCGGCCCGACGGGGGAGACCGTCGAGCTGGACCTCAAGGAGTCCGCCCTCGGCGGGATGGGCCCGCACGGCTTGGTCATCGGTGCCACCGGGTCGGGCAAGTCCGAGTTGCTGCGCACTCTCGTGCTGGCCCTGGCCGTCACCCACGCGCCCGAGACGCTCAACCTGGTCCTGGTCGACTTCAAGGGTGGCGCTACGTTCGCCGGACTGCACGACCTGCCGCACACGGCTGCCGTCATCACCAACCTGCAGGACGACCTGGCCATGGTCGACCGGATGTATGACGCGCTTTCTGGCGAGATGAACCGACGCCAGGAGATGCTGCGCGACGCCGGCAACCTGCTCAACGTTCGTGACTATGACAAGGCCCGGCAGGCCGGCGCCAACCTCGAGCCGTTGCCGTGGTTGCTCGTCGTGTGTGACGAGTTCTCGGAACTGCTGGCCCAGAAGCCGGATTTTGCGGAGCTGTTCGTCGCCATCGGACGGCTTGGTCGATCCCTTGGCATTCATCTGCTGCTCGCGTCGCAACGGCTCGAAGAAGGGCGGCTGCGAGGCCTGGACAGCCACTTGTCCTATCGCGTGGGGCTCAAGACCTTCACCGCGACCGAGTCGCGGACCGTGCTCGGCGTCCCGGACGCCTTCGAACTGCCGCCGATCCCTGGCTCGGGATTCCTCAAATTCGACACCACCTCGCTCACCCGGTTCAAGGCGTCCTACGTGTCCGGGGCGTTTGTCGACGGCGGATCGGCCGTGACCGCCGGAGGCCCCGTGGGCTATGCCCGGCCGGTGTCGTTCGTCTCCTCGCTCGTCGACCTCGGCGAGCTCACCGAAGTTGGCGGCACCGGTGAGGTCGAGGGCGTCGCGCTGACGAGTGAGGCAGCCCAGCAGGCCCCGGTCCCCGCACTCCCGACGGCTGCCGGGACCAAACCTCCCTCGCTGCTGGATGTCATCGTCGGCCGGTTGCACGGCCACGGCCTGCCGGCTCATGACGTGTGGCTCCCGCCGCTGCGTGAGTCGCCGACCGTGGACCGGTTGCTGCCGGCGTTGGAGGTCGTGCCCGGGCGCGGGCTCGGGTCCCCGGGGTGGGCGGCTGTCGGCCCGCTGCGGGTGCCGATCGGGATTGTCGACCTGCCATATGAGCAGCGGCGCGACTCGATGGTCCTGGACTTCTCGGGTGGGGCGGGCAACGGTGTCGTTGTCGGCGGCCCGCAGAGCGGCAAGAGCACGGCCCTGCGCACGATCATCACGTCGTTGGCGCTGACGCACACCCCCCGCGAGGTCCAGGTGTATGCCGTGGACCTCGGCGGCGGTTCGCTGGTCAGCACCCAGGGTCTGCCGCACGTCGGTGGGGTCGCCACCCGGGCCCGGCCCGACTACCTGCGCCGCCTCATTGCCGAGGTCGCAGGAGTGGTGACCGAGCGCGAGGCCCGGTTCCGTCGGCTCGGGGTCGAGTCGATGGCCAGCTATCGGACCATGCAGCGCGCGGGGGACCCGGCGGTCGCCGACGACCCATTCGGCGATGTGTTCCTCGTCATCGACGGGTGGGGGGCGTTGCGGGAGGAGTTTGACGACCTTGAAGGTCGGGTGACCTCGTTGGCCGCTCGCGGGTTGTCTTTCGGAGTCCATGTGCTCATCAGTGCGGCACGCTGGCAAGAGGTCCGCCCGGCGATCAAGGACTCGCTCGGGACGCGGATCGAGTTGCGCCTGGGCGATCCGCTGGAGTCGGAGGTCGACCGCAAGGTGGCCGCGCTCGTTCCGGCGAACGCCCCGGGTCGAGGGGTGACGGCATACAAGAGGCAGATGCTGCTCGCACTGCCACGGATCGACGCAGTGACCGACGCTGGGAGTCTGGCGACGGCATACCAGGAGCTTGTCCGGGCCGTCCGCACGGCGTGGGAGGGGCCGGTCGCTCCGGCGGTACGGACCCTTCCCGAACGGTTGGAGCTGGCGGCGCTGGATGTGTCCGGGCGGCCGGAGGGCTCACGCGCCGTGGCGATCGGGGTCAACGAGGAGGCGTTGGCGACGGTCTTTATCGATGTCCAGGCGGACGCCCATTTCATTTATCTGGCCGATGTGGAGCGCGGCAAGACGAACTTCCTCAAGGTCCTGGCCGCGGGTGTCATGGACCGCTACACCGCTGCCGAGGTGCGGTTGCTCGTCGTCGACTACCGACGGACCATGTTGGGGTTCGTCCCCAAGGACTACCTTGCCGGGTATGCGCCGGGGGCTGCGGCGCTCACGGCATACCTGGGCGATCTCGTGCCGCTGTTGCAGGGTCGGCTCGCGCCACCGGACGTGACCGCGGAGCAACTACGCGACCGGTCCTGGTGGAGCGGCCCCGAGGTGTTCGTGCTCGTCGACGACTACGACATGGTGGCCACCGGCATGGACAACCCGCTGACGGCTCTGCGCGAGTTGTTGCCGCACGCCAAGGACATCGGCCTGCACGTCATCGTCGCCCGCAGCACGGCGGGTGCGTCGAGGGCGTTGTTCGACCCGCTGCTGCAGTCGATCCGTGAGCTGGGCTCGCCGGGCTTCGTCGGCACCGGGTCAACCGATGAGGGTGCCCTGCTGGGCCCGGCCAAACCACAGCCGTCCTACCCGTCTGGGCGGGGCATCCTGGTGACCCGCCGTCAGGGCGCCCAGCTCATCCAGATTGCCACCGTCGACGGCTAAGCGCCCATCACCGGTTCACAGGACCCCGCGTGGCCAGCGACCAGCCGGGTAGGGCGTGTTGTCGTTGAGCACCTTGACCAGGCCGTTGTTCGCCGCCGAGACGTCACCGTTGAGGGCCAACACCCCGCCGGTCACCGCGGCCAGGAACGCCACGACACCACCGGCTGCGATGACCGGACCTGCCGGTGCTCCAAAGATCGTGGCGGTGCTGGCGATCGCGCCGATGATGCTGACGATCAACGCAGCCAGGGCAACGGCCACCAGGCCCCAGAACTTGTAGATCCCGGTCTTGATGCTCATCAGAGCTTGTCCCACGGCGTCGGTCATCGTCTTGACGGCCGCCATCGCACCCTTCTGGGCGGGGAGGATCTGGCGGTATTGGTCGGCGGCCGTGCCGGCCCACATGTCATCGACCCGAAGGGCGCCAGCCTCAGCGGTGCCAGCACGCGCACTCACTGGGCCACCGACGCTCCGGGCCCAGGCGTCGGCGGCCGCATTGAGCGCGTCAGGGTCGCCGCGCCTGGCAAACAACTCGGCCAGATAAGCCCACAACTGCTCGAGTTTTGCGCACAGCCAGTTCCAACCCTTGAGGATCTGGTCGGCCACCCAGCCCAACCACGACGGGATGATTTCGAGGACGGAGTTGACGGCCTGGCGCAGCTCCTCCACGACCTCGGACAACTGTTGGAGCAGGCGCTCGGCCTCTGCTGCAGGGTTCATTTCGGGTCCCAACTTCCCCGCAAGGCTTGCGCTTGCGACTCGTCTGCGCTCAGGTATGCCGCCCGCACCTGCAAGAGCGTGCTGCCGATGGCGTCCGTCTCACCGGCCCCCCACGCCAGCAGGCGTTCTAGTTTTGATCGGACCTGTTCGTAGGTTGCAGCGCACGCCGCTTCACTCGCGAAAGACATCGCTGCGGATGAAAGGCCCAACCCGCCGGCGGCTGTCGAGGCGGAGTCAAGCACCTCTGACGTGCGTGCCCACTCGAGGGCGTCGGCCCTCAAGGCGTCGACTGCTGTGCTGAACGACATGCTGTCCCCTTTGTCAGCGAAGGCCGAGGCGTTGCGCCAGGGCGATGGGATCGGAGGAGAGTCGCTGGATGTCGTTGAGGACGCCCTCAGACAACAGAGCCAGCGCCGTGCTCGTCCGGGCGGTCTCCGTCGCGGCGAGGGCCGCTTGGGTGATCTCCCGTCCGATATTCGTGGGGTGGGTGCGGCCCACCCAGGAGGTGGAAATGGCCACCACCTGAAGCACCCCGCCCGAGTTCACCGTGACGGTGACGTGCCGGGCCGGACTGCTCGCGGAGTAGGTCGCCTGGCGCTGCGCCCGCAAGGAACCCAGAGCGCGGGCGATGTCCTCGTTGACCTCGTGCAGGAACGTGCCGAACGCCTCGGTCGCGGCGGCCGACTCGGGGTCCGAGTCCCGGGTGACCTCCCACAGTTGCCCCCCGAGCGTCTGGCTGGGCAGCGGGGCGGGCCGCAAGGCGGGCGGGGGTCCGCTATCGGACTCGCCCATGCGCACGGCATACAACTCGAGGCGGTTGGCCACCGCGTTCCCGTATGCCGCGACGACTGCGAGGCCCAGCTCGACCGGCCGAACCCGGGTCTTCCAGTCGCTGGTCACAGCGACCGATCGAAGGGCGCCGTCCCGGTCAAGTCGGACTGTGACGGCCTCGGTCTTGTCGCTGCCAGTGGTGGGGCCCAGGGCGTCGACGCTGGTCTGGAAGCGCGACAGGGCGCGGTCCATCTCATCGCGAAGGTCGCCCAAGCGAGCCAGCAGATCGTCGGTCATCGGTGTCACCCCCTGGTGGTGTCGATTCGGCGGGAACGTATCACGCACCAATGGCCTGCGGACCCGGCGCGAGGGCCTTCCGGCCCGACCGGTACGGGAAATGAGTATGTGCACGCTTGCGCGGGCCCGTTACGGCACGGTTTGTTACTGTGGTCGAGCCTGCCGGAAAATCGGCGGGTCTCAGGGGGGCCTCCTGCCCCGCGGACTCGACTTACACCAGGAAGGGGCAGTACCGATGTCAAGTTTTGTCACCGAAACCGGCCAGATGGAGCGTGCCGCCAAGCACGTCAACGACGTCGACGCGTCGATCCAGCGGCTGCTGGGGTCGCTGCGCGCGGAGGTTGCCACCGCGCCGGCCCATTTCAAGGGCGAAGCCGCCCGCACCTTCGCGACGCTGATGGACGCCTACGACCGCGACGCCAAGTCGCTCAGTGAGGCACTGCGGGGGATCTCCGAGCAACTGCGCCAGTCGAGCACGGCGTATGCCGCGCGCGACACCGAGCGCAGTGCAGCCCTCAAGTCGTCCGGCTCCGGCCTGAACATGTGACCTCCGGTCACGTCACCTTTTTCCTCAGACAGAGATGAGTGGATTCATGAACGACCAGATCGGTGCGAACTTCGGCAGCCTCGACCGCACCCAGGGCCACATCGTCACCACCGTGGGCCAGGTCAACGGTGCCCTCGACGAGCTCAAGGGGTTCCTCAAGCCTCTCGTGGCCACGTGGGAAGGTGAGGCGTCGGCCAGCTACCAGGTGCTGCAGAAGAAGTGGGATGCGGCGGCGGCTGACCTCAACAGTGTCCTGCAGCGGATCGGCGCCGCGCTCGCCGAGACCAACAGCGACTTCCAGTCGACCGAGAAGGCCAACGCCGCTCGGTTCTGATGGATCGCAGGTCAGCCCGGTGCGGGCGTGCCGAGGGCACGCCCGCGTCGGCCTGACATCCCAGGGACGGACCTCACAGCCAGGGGGAGGGAAACGCCATGCCGCCGGTGAACGTCATCGAACTCGACACCGTCGCCTTCGGGCGGTGGGCGCAGCGTGCCCGTTTGGTGCTTCCGGTGCCCCTCAACACGGGGTATGCCGCGCGTGTCACCCTCGATTGGGACGAGTTGCTGGCCGTCAGCGAGGAGCGGTTGCAGGTCGACAACCTCGCCCGGGAGGTCAACCGGGCGACGTCAGATCTCGCTTCTGACACCCACGAGCTGCTCGCCTACGCCGAGTCGATCCTGCGTCACCCCCAGACCGCCGTGTATGCCGCCCGCGCCACCGTTGATGGGGAGTCGGTGCTGGCGGTGGGGTTGAGTGTCGGGTCGGACGGGTTGGTGGTGTTGGACACGGCCACGACTGTGACGATCCGCAAGACCTCTTCCAGCGAGCTTGCGGCCACGGTCGTGGGCATGCTGCCAGCAGTGCGTGAGCTGCGGATGGAACGCCTCGTGGTGGACGAGCGGGCTTTGCCGATCTTGCGCTCCGGTGCGACGGCACGCGGACTGGACCGGGCGGCATACAACGCGGTGACGGCGGCAGGACTGGGAGCCGATGCGGTGCTCACCCTCGCCAAGGTCCAGGAGAGTCTGACGGCACGAGGAATGGTCGGGGCGCTGCGCTATGGCGATGCGGAACCGACGGTGAGTGCCCAGACATCAGAATGGTTCGAGAGCACGGGCGGCGCGGTCCTGAGACGACGGGCGGCGGCCGGCAGCGTGGTCTTCGAGTCGGCAACGACCGGTTCATTGACGAGCGCAGCCATCGCCGCGATGGCCGGTGCGCGATGACAGGGGATGACGAATGACCGAATACGGAGCTTGGCCGGCCGGGCAGCTCAAGGCCGCCGCCACAGGATTGGACTCCGGGCCGCTGCGCCAACTGGCCGCGCTCATGGACCGCGCCGAACAGGCTGCGGTTCATTTCGCTGTCGAGGCTCGGTCGGCGATCCGCGGCGTCGCAGGAGATTGGACGGGCCAAGCCGCCGTGGAGGCGTTCGCCTCCACCGGGAAGGCGGCGCAGGCGGCCGACAGCACGGCTGAGTCGGCGTCGGCGTTGAGCAGCATCACCATCAGATTTGCCGACACCCTGTCGGTGTCCGCCGCCGAAGCCAGCCGTATGCCGGCCACGCCGCCGCCCTCGGCAAGTGACTACTTGCGGGACGTCGCGGTGTTCGGTGTCGTCGGCGGCTCGGTCGCCTTCCTTGCCGACGCCTATCAAGCGGAGCGGGATCGGGCGGCCTTGGTGGCCAAGGTCGAGGCGATCGACCAGGCGGGCGTCCAGGCCGTGGCCGACTTCACTAAATTGGCATACGCCAGCAACGAAGCCGTCATTGTTGAGCCCGCAGCCACCCTCACTGACCAAGCGACGGCATCGAAAGGCGGAGTTCTCGGCGGCCGGACGGCCGGGGTAGCTCCGACTGGTTCGGGCTCACCGACCGGATCGGCGGGAGTGCCGGTGCCGGTGGCGACCCCGGTGGGGACTCCGACGTCCGTGATACCTCCGACGCCAGGGCCCATCACAACGTGGGCCCCGGGTCCGATCCCCGCGCCCTTGCCGGGCCCGATCACCGCGCCCATCCCGGGCCCAACCGGGATCGCCCCGGTCGTCATTCCGACAGCCGCCCTGCCGGGGGGGGCCGCGACAACCCCGGTCGTCCCGATCGGCGGGGCCGTGGTCTCGGGCGGGGGTCCGACTAGTCCGGCGTTGGGCAGCGCGTTGCCGGGCGTTCTCGGCGCGGGAGTCGCTGTGGCCGGTGTGAGTGGGGCCGTTGGGGCCAGCACGATGGGCATGCCGTCCACCACCCCTGGCGGCTGGGGCTCGGCTCCCTCAGGCGCGGGTGGTTCCGCAGGTTCTTCTCGTGGGCCGGCATCGGCACCCGCACCAAGTCGGGTGGCTGGCCCGATTGGGCCGGGTGCGACCTCGCCTGGCTCTGCAAACGGACGGGCAGGGGGAGCGTCGAGTCCACCCGGCGGGTCGTCTGCCGTCGGTCGCGGTGCCGGGGGCGCGACGACTCGCGGGACGGCCGGGTCCAGTCGTTCCAGCACGACTCACGCGGAGGGCAGAACGGCCGGGCGGTCCGGCGGCAATCCCCCGTCGGGTCGGGGAGCCCTCGGCGAACGCGGCAAGTCGACCGCCGCGCGAGACGGCGTTTCCACCCGATCGATGTCAGGAGGCCGGGCCGGTCGCCCGGGGCTGTCGGGGTCTGGGCGACGCCGTCGCAACGAGGATGAGCAGCTCGATCGACGCCCCGACTACCTCGTCGAGCCAGACGACGTCTGGGGTGGGGGCCGGCCTGTCGGGCGGCCGATGGACGAACTGACGGTTGACGAAGGCGAGGACTGACATGCTCCCACCTGACCTGTTGGACTTGGGCGACCTCGTCGACTACATCACCGACCTCGGGTATGCCGCGGCCGCAGCCGGCGAGTTCTCGCTTGAGGCCAATCAATACCGAGCTGCTTATGACCGGCTCTACGCCCTGTATCGGGAGGTCGATTCCGCCAGGGAGTACATCGAGGCTGAGGCGTTGAAGGTCCTCCCGGAACAGGTGTCCCCGGTGATAAGGGGCGTCGGGAGAGGTGCGTTGGCCGTTCGCCAAGCGACAAGTGAAAGCCGCGGCGGGGGTCTGACCCAACAGGTTTTCGCCTTACAGGCGCGCTTGGCGACCATCCTCAACGGAATGCACCACACATACGCGACGACGATCGGCGCCGACCATGACGGCGCGCAGCACATCGCGGGCGCCACCAAGTGAGGCGCCTTGGCGCCGCGCTGGCTCTGGGCGCGTGTTTTATGGCTGCGTTGCTGGTTGCTCCGTCGAGCGCTCTCGCCGTGCCTGGTGATCCGAGTCCGGCACAGGCGCGGGCGTCGCAGTGGTGGCTGGACGGGTTGGGGGTGTCCAAGGCCCAGGAGGTGACTCGTGGTGAGGGTGTCATGGTGTGTGTCGTGGACCACGCTTTCGACGGCACCCACCCTGATTTGGTGGGTGCCGATGTGTCGATGGGGGACGATCTCACATATGCCAAGCCATCAGACTTCTTAGGCACTATCGCGCAGTTCCATGGGACGTCTATGACGGCGTTGATTGTCGGTCAGGGCAGTGGTCCTGGGCGTTCGGAAGGCACGTTAGGGACGGCTCCGAAAGCGAAAGTCCGGTGGGTGACGGTCGCGCAGGAAGGGGAGCCGTC
>WBZT01002631.1_pt1 | contig 12337 bp, 10 predicted proteins | sample 5204241 | NCBI WGS metagenome assembly WBZT01 (sample SAMN12344358, study PRJNA552823) | activated sludge metagenome | biome: Activated sludge suspended growth; feature: Nitrification reactor; material: Wastewater; isolation source: activated sludge from nitrification reactor of wastewater... | reverse complement strand
TTTGATGCGTATGCCGATAAAGGGAGAAAGCGTGTTTTCCTTCATTCCCTTTGCCAGTTCTTTGGCTGCGGTTACCGCGGTTTCATCTTCTTCTTCGTTGCTGCGGTTGCCATAGCCGTCTTCAAAATCGATACGGAAATCTTCGATGGCTTCTGTTTTCAGTTTGGCGATCACTTTCTCGTACACTTTCCTGCTGAACCCCGATTGTGTATCCATACCAAACACTTTCCCGAATACGGTATGATCCGGTGCGTAGGTCTCGAATATTTCCAGGGCTCTTTTGCCAAGCGCCGGGGCGGCATCCGACTTAAAAAGATTAGCGCCGCCATACAAGGTATGCACGGGCTGGCGTTCGCTGCGGTCGCCGGGATATATTTTCTGGAAAGCGGTGTTGGCTTCTTTGAGTTTGCCGAAGAGTTGTTCTTTTTTATCGGCCGGAATAGATGGGGTCATTTCTGTTATTTTTTAGTATGGTACCTGGTTAAGAAAAAATGGAACGGCGAAAGCAAAACCAGGCAACGCTTCTGGCTTTGACTTTTCACTTTTGGCTTATGCTCAACTGCCCCTGTAGGTAGAATACCCGTAGGGATTGATCAGCAGGGGAACATGGTAATGCGAATCATCGGTGATGGTAAATTGTATCTCCACTTCGGGATAGAATCCCTTACTGTTGTTGGCCGTAAAATAATCGCCGGTATGAAAAACAAGTTTGTAAACGCCCGGAGCCAGCAGGCGCTCCGCCGGAAGCAGGTTCGGTATGCGCCCGTCGGCATCGGTAATGCCCTGGGTGATGGTTTCCCAACCGGTAGCCGTGCGCTGAAAAAGCTTAACGGCCATATCCTTCCCGGGCCTGCCCGCTGAGGTGTCGAGCACATGTGTGGTAAGATGACTCATGCGTAAAAATTGAAAATTGGCATTGGTGAGTAATTTCTGAAAGCGCAGCAGGGTGATCTTATGCTGTTCGCCCATGGCGATGCGGATCTCTTCATCTGCGTTGTTATCGATGCGGCTCCGCAGCAGGGCCAGCATTTCACCGGCCGACTTACCGGTAGCGAATACAATAAAGATGAACCCGAATTTCTTTTTATACGCCGCGTTGGCGGATGCCAGCGCTTCGATGGTTGCACCCGAAGCGGCCGCAACACCTGCCTGTTCTTTGCCCGCGAATTTCTCGGCCAGGCTTTTGGCATCGCCGATCTCGGGGTGATGGGTGAAGGATTGCAGCCAGTCGGTGCCGCCGCATTCATGGTACCAGGCTTCGGTTGCCTTCTCCACCAATTGCTGTTCGGAAGCAAAGGGAAACGACTTCATCAGCGCCGATACCCATGTATCCGATCCGCAGCAACTGAACAGCTCCTTTGCCGCCACCTCTTTTTCCAGTGTATTGAATTCCTGTAACGTCAAAACCTTAAACTTTAAACTCTTTAACCTTATTTCACCTGCGCTCCCTGTTCGATCCAGCAGCGAATGATATCCCGTTCTTTCTCCGTGATGTTCGTCTTGTTATTCTGCGGCATCGTTTTGGTGAGCACCACCCGCTGCATGATCAGGTCCTTCTTCCGTACAATATCTTCCGGCGTATCGTACATCACACCATTGGGAGCCGCTTTGTAAACATCATCCGTTGGTTTGGATGAATGACAACTCACGCAGCGTTCCTGTATGATGGCATTCACCGTACTGAACTCTATCTTTTCATTGCAGGCGCCCGGGTTCTTCGACGGTGCCGAAATAAAGGCCCCGGCCAGCAGGATCACGATCGACACGGGCAATACCCAAACCGAGAGCTGACCCTTTTCCCGCAGGTTGAGGTAGTGCTTTACCCCCGCGGTTCCCAGGGAAATGATCGCCAGTATCAGCCAGGGTTGCCCGTAACCAAAAGTACTGGGAAAGTGATTACTGATCATCACAAACAATACCGGCAGCGTGAAATAGTTGTTGTGAAGCGAACGGTTCAGGGCGTTCTTACCTAACTGCGGGTTTAACGGCAATCCTTTCTTCGCCGCGTTCACCATCGCCTTCTGCGCCGGGATGATCACAAAGAATACATTGGCCACCATCAAACTGCCGATCATGGCGCCGAAATGAATGTACGCCGCCCGCGGACTAAAAACCTTTGTATAGAAATAGGCCAGGCCTGTCAATATAACGAAACCGATCAGGGCGAACAGCAGCGGTTGTTTGACCAGGGGCGATTTGCAAAGCAGGTCGTATATGATCCAGGCCACTACAAACGAACCGATGCCGATTCCAATAGCCTGCATCGCGGTTATGTCAAGTACATTTTTGTCGATCAGCAGCGCCGACGCGTTGAAGTAATACACAACAAAAAGAAGGCTTATTCCTGTTACCCAGGTAAAATAGGCTTCGTACTTGAACCAGTGCAGGTGTTTGGGAATGGTCTTCGGGGCCACCTTGTATTTCTCTAAATAATAAAACCCGCCGCCGTGCACGGCCCACAGGTTGCCGGCCAGTTCATCCCGGACGTCCTTTGTCCGGTTAAGGGCGTTCTCCAGGAAAACAAAATAGAACGAAGCGCCGATCCAGGCGATGCCGAACGTGATGTGCATCAGCCTTACTACAATATTGAGCCACTCCATCAGGTGCGCTTCCCAGGGAGTTCCCTGTACATATATATAGAAGGAGGCGGCCATGCCAATGGATACCAGCACAAGCGCCGTATACGTAAAAGCCTGCGAGGATGCGATCTCTTCTTTCTTTGTTTCCACGTTGAGGCCCGCATCATCATCCGCCTGTATTCTTTTTTCGAGGGCATGCAGGTAGTATGTCAGCACCGTAAGCATGACAAGCACAAAACCAAAAACGCTGAGCAGTATCAGTCCGAGCATGTATTATTTTATTTTCCTGCCGAATAACCGAAGCCGGCTTACACCGCCATCGGGAAAAATATTCAACCGCACATGCGTTACGGGAATACCCTGGTTCAGTTCCCCGGTATATACATGTTCGTGATCGGCGCTTAATTTTTGTTTTGGAAGCAATTCGGTCCACTGCACGTTATCGTTGATCACTTCTTCATCACTGCCCGCATTGCATCCTTCGATCGAGCAGGTATCCGGGTAATTGCCTTTGAAATGGCATGTATCCACGAGAATGCGTTCGATGATTCCCTTGTGCGCCAGTTTCAGGATCACCCAGTCGCGGTTATTGGGCGTGCGGTTCCGTTTGGTTTCCCACCCATCGCCCATGTTCACGCCTCGGCCCGGCATGATGAGATTGCCCATAGCGCTGAAGAACATATCGTTGCAGGCGATGGCTTTTCCGCCATTGATGGCTGCCGCCAGGTCGATGACCTCATCGTCGCCAACGGCATCCCAGTTCTTGAACACTTCGCCATAAACCCGGAACCGGGCTACGCCGCCATCGGGGTAAATGTGCAGGCGCAGGTGCGTGTACAACGCATTGCTCTTGCATTCATAAAAATTCTGTGAGCCCGGGTCGAGGGGAGATTTGGGCAAGATCTCCGTCCAGTTCAGTGCATCCCAATCAACAATATCCGACGCATCGTCAAGCTGTATGGCTTCAACCGATGCATGCGGCGGATGATTGCCCAGGAAGAAATTGGTATCAATGTCGAAGCCAGCGATCCTTCCGGATGTTGCCAGCTGGATTACGGCCCAGTCGTGCCCAGGCGTACGCTTGCGGCGGCTCTCCCAACCATCCATCCATTTGCCCCGGTCGGTATATTTATCGGTGATGAAAATACCCCGGCCCGGTTTGATCAGGTTCTCCTTCTCGGCAAAAAAATCGTCGGTGGCATACAGCACGTTTCCTCCGAGGCGCCCGGCGGCGAGGTCGGTCAGTTTGGTGAATGCCGGGGAATCCTTAATAATCTCTTTTACTTTCTCAAAAGCCATTTGCCTGCGTTTTTATGTATGATCTTCTTGTTTTGGTAAACGGTTATTCCCTGCACGATCGTTTCCCGCGTTGTTCCGGAAAGTTGTTTGCCGGTGTAGGGACTGCAATCGTGCTTATGCAAAATATCTTCGGCTCTTACCACAAATGCTTCCTCCGGGTTCCAGATGCAGATGTCTGCATCGTATCCTTCCGCCAGTTTTCCTTTCACTTCTTCCGCTTTCAGAAAACGGGCCGGGTGTTCCGTGAGCAAAGGAATGAATTCTTCCAGAGATAATGCATGCTTCATGGCCGTCCAGGCGGCGGGTAATAAGAATTGCAGCCCGGCGATACCGCCCCAGGCTTTCAGCAGGTTGCCGCTTTCGAACTCCTTGATAGCAGGAGGCGCCGGTGAGTGGTCGGTTGTGATAAAATCCAGCAAACTGTTTTTCAACGCGGCCCTGAGCCGGTCGTTATTCGCTTTTTCCCGTATGGGTGGCGCACACTTGTATACGCATTCTGCATCCGGTATGTCTTCCGCGTTGAAATAAATATAATGCGCACAGGTTTCGGCGGTGAGCGGAAGGCCTTCGGCCCTGGCCTGCTGTACCAGCGGCAGAACCTCCGCGGAGGACACATGTACAATATGTGTGGGACAATGATGTTTGCGGCAAAGTTTTATCATCAGTTCCACCGCTTCGTTTTCCCAGGCCTTTGGGCGACTCGCCAGGTATTCCTTATAGCTTGTTGGAAAGGCATCCAGTTTTGTCTGGCAATCGCCTTTGAGTTCGCAATGGGCCAGCAACGGCAGTTTATATTTTGCCAGGAGGGGCATGGCCGCTTCCAGTTCCGCTTCGCCCACATTGGGAAATTCATCGATGCCCGAATGCGTGAGAAAACATTTGATGCCCAGCACGCCGGCATGTATCAATTCTTCGAGGTGTTGCTGGTTGCCGGGTACCAGTCCGCCATAAAAACCAACGTTCACATGGAGCTTGCCTTCGGATGCTTCCTGTTTTTTATTGAATGCGGCAAGCGTGGTGGTAACCGGGCTCGCATTCAGCGGCATATCAACGATGGTGGTGGTGCCGCCGGCCGCTGCCGCCTGTGTGGCGGTATCAAATCCCTCCCAGTCGGTACGGCCAGGCTCGTTGACATGCACGTGCGCATCGATCACACCGGGCATGATGACGTTATCGCCAAAATCTTCGGCGCCCGGAGTTTTGCCAGCACGAATGGATGTAATAACGCCTTCGTCAAAAGAGATTGTTGCGGGCTGCAGTTTTCCATTCAGCCAGCATCGTGTGCTATATATGGATCGCTTATTGATCATTTTGGTATAAGCTCATCAATACTTTTTCGGGTGTGATGGGCGCTGAATACGGGATCTTAGCCGAAGGGTTGAAGGCGAGCACGGCATTGCGGATGGCGAAGTAAGCGCCGATGCCATACATCAACGGAGGTTCTCCTACCGCTTTTGATTTCAGGATGGCATAACTGTTTCCATCGGTAGGCAGAAACCGCACTTCCAGTTCTTTGGGCACTGAATAGATATCGGGTATTTTATACGTAGACAAGGCATTCGACAAGAGTTTCCCCTCGGTATTGTAAATCACTTCCTCCATGGTCATCCAGCCAATACCCTGTACAATGCCTCCTTCGCACTGGCCCAGGTCAACCACCCGGTTCATGCTGCTGCCGAAATCATGCATGGCTTTCACCGAATCGATGGTATAGGTTCCCCGCAGGCAATCGACCGTAACAACAGTCAACGCGGTTCCATACACGTGATAGGCGAAGGGATGGCCTTTCTCAATCGACTTATCGAAGTTGATGATGGGTGTGGCATAATGCCCTTTGGCACTCAGGTTGATCCGCTTCATAAAAGCCTGGCGGATGAGGTTCTCCCAATTGAACACAGAAGCCTCGTCGTTGATGTACACCACTTCATCTTTTATCTCGATGATCTCATCTTCGTTATCGGTAAGTTCTTTCTTGATGAAATCGAAGAGCCGTTCTTTAACCTGGTTGCAGGCATCCTGCAGGGCCTTTCCATTGAGGTCGGCCGTGGAGCTGGCCGCCGAAGGCGATGTATTGGCAACCCGGCTTGTGTTGGTGCTTTCCAGCTTGATGCGTGAAGCCGAAATACCGAACGCGTGAGCCGCCACCTGCAGCATTTTCGTGTTCACTCCCTGGCCCATTTCCACGGCGCCGGTGCTCACACCCACCGATCCATCCGAATACACATGCACCAATGCCCGGGCCTGGTTCATCATGGTATTGGTAAAGGAGATGCCGAAGCAAACGGGCATCAGCGAGAATCCTTTTTTATAAAACGTATTCTCCAGGTTGAAATAATCTATTTCCTTCCGCACCGATTCGATATTGAACTGATCGAGCGCTTCATCCCAGCAATGGGTTGCCTGGCATTCGGTAACGATCTGCCCGTAGGGAAACTCATCGCCATTCTTCAGCATGTTCTGCCGTTGAATCTGCAACGGTTCTACCCCCAGTTCCTTCGCCGCGTGATCGATGGCCGCTTCGATCACGAACATGCCCTGCGGACCGCCGAAGCCCCGAAAAGCCGTATTGGGAGGCAGGTTTGTTTTGCAGGAATGCGCTGTTACGTGTACATGCGGAATAGCATAACTATTGGTTGCATGAAACAGGGTGCGCTCGAGGATGGCGGGAGACAGATCAGCGGCAGCTCCCCCATTCTGGTAAAAGACTGCCTGGTATGCAAGGATGTTCTGCTTGCTATCGAGCCCGATCTTGTAATCCGTAGTATATGGGTTCCGCTTGCCGGTCATGCGCATGTCTTCCATGCGGTGCGGGATGCATTTGGCCGGCCGCTTCAATAAATAAGCTACCATCGCGGCCATGGTTGCCCAGGCAGAGGCCTGGTCTTCTTTACCCCCGAAGCCACCGCCGAGGCGGGGCACATCCACTTCCACCTGGTTCATTTGCACACCCAGCTCTCGGGCTACGGTGCGTTGTACGGCGGTAGGCCCCTGTGTGGAGGAAAATATTTTTACGCTGTTGTGTTCGGCGGGGTATGCATAAGCGCCCTGAGTTTCGAGGTATAACTGCTCCTGTCCGCCCGTTTCGGCGCTGCCTTCAAAAATATATGTGCAGTTTTTGAACGCTTCGTTCACATCGCCTTTTACAAATTTCCGGGATGCGCTTAATAATTTTCCCTGCTTAAATGCTTCCCGGGGATCGGTGATGACGGGCAAGGGGTCGATCTCGACGCGGATCTTTTTGATGGCTTCTTCGGCGGCGTCTTCGTGTTCGGCCGCGATCAGCAGGATCGGCTGGCCGCGGAAGTCGACAATATCATCTGCCAGGAATGGCTCATCGGGGATGATGCCGCCGATCTGGTTCTCGCCGGGAATATCTTTGTGCGAGAATATCTTTACAATTCCATCCAGCTGCTCCGCTTCCATAACATCGATCTTCCGGATCTTTCCATGCGCAACCGGCGAGTCGAATACTTTCACATAGAGCAGTCCTTCCATAACAGGAATATCATCCACATAGATCGAGCGGCCTGTAACATGATTGGCCGCGTCGATATTACCCCCTTCTGCTCCCAACGGGGATATAGATGATCTTTTTTTTGCCGGATCGTTGTTCACGTGTACCCTGGTGTTTGTTAATGGCTCAATACCTGTTTGATGATTTCCTTCCTGCTCCCGAAATGCGCCAGGAAGAGTTGGCGCAGTAATCTTTTTTTATAGTCGGCCGTTCCCCGTGCGTCGCTGATGGGGGCAATCTCGCTGTTCATGATCGCAATCGCTTCCCGGAGCCGGTTGGCGCTGATCATTTTTCCTTTCAGAAAAGCGCAGGTTTCCGCCAGGTACCTGGGGTAAGGCGCTACGCCGCCCGCCGCAAGATGAATCTCTTCAATAACATCGTTGCTGATCTTTACCAGGCAGGCCGAATTCACACTGGCGATATCGAGGTATGTACGCTTGCACACTTTTTCAAAATTGAAATCAGCTCCTTTCGGAACCGCGAAAACAATCTGTTCTACGATCTCATCCGGGGAGCGGTCGAGTTGTTTATAGCCTTTATAGAGATCCCGTAATTTGATCGTTCTTCTTTCGCCGTTGCGGTTGAGTATAAGATCGCTGTTGAGCGCCAGGAAGAAAATGCTCATGTCGCCGATCGGCGACGCGTTCACAATATTACCCGCCATGGTAGCCATGTTGCGTATGGGCGTGGAAGAAACCAGCCGGATGTATTCCGGGAGCCTGGGGAAGAGTTCCTGTATCAATGCCGATTCGGCAAAAGCGGTTACGGTTACGGCGCCGCCAACATGGCAACGGCCCTCTTCCAGGTAGATCCTGTTCAGCTCGTTGGTATCATACACATGTTGTATGGCCGACTGCTTTACGGCAAGCGCTTTCTGAACCACCAGGTCGGTACCGCCCCCCACGAGCAGTTTTGATCCGGCAGTACCGGTATCCGCGATCGGGTCCGAAGCATTCAATGCTTCCAATTTCGCTTTGATCGCTGTAAAATAGGCGGGAATGTATCCGTTCGCTGCCAGCCAGTCGATGGTATCGGCCTGTGGCTTATCCGTCATTTTATCCGAGAGGATGGCAGCCGCCCGTTCGATGGACTTATACCCGGTGCAGCGGCAGATGTTTCCATCGATGGCCGCGATGGCCTGTTCGTACTGCTTCGCGTTTTCGTTGAGCACAAAACCCGTGAGCGACATCACGAAGCCGATGGTGCAGAAGCCGCATTGGGTTCCGTTGGTATCCACCATTGCCTGTTGCACGGGCGAGAGTTTTTCCATGTTTACCCCTTCCACCGAAACGATGTGTTTACCCGCGGCATTACCCAGTGGCATGAGGCAGCTCGTCATGGAGCGGTAAACCAGTTTGCCATTCTCGAGGCCGCCGACCAATACCGTACAAGCTCCGCAATCTCCTTCGCGGCAACCGATTTTGGTTCCGGTAAGCCGCTTATGATAGCGCACAAAGTCCAGCACAGTACTGCCCGATGGCAGGTCTGTCTGAACAGCCCTATCATTCAAAATGAACCGGATCATCAGTATTCAATTTTATTGGGACTGGTCTTCCACTTTTCAAAGGCCTCGAGCGCTTTGTCGCGTAGCACCTGTTTGGTGAAGAGTTTTCGTTCTTCCACCGGTTTGGCGATTTCGTCGTAAATGAACTGGTCGTCGAAGTTGATGGCGGCCGCGTCTTCTTTGCTGTTGGCGTAATAGAGTTTATCCGGGCGGGCCCAGTAAATGGCGCCCAGGCACATCGGGCAGGGCTCGCAGCTGGTGTATATCTCACAACCGGTAAGCTGGAATGTTTTGAGCGCTTTGCAGGCTTTGCGTATGGCCACCACCTCGGCATGTGCGGTGGGGTCGTTGGTGGCCGTCACCTGGTTCGAGCCGCGGGCGATGATCTTTCCGTCTTTGACCACGATGGCGCCGAAGGGGCCGCCTTTTTGCTTCTCCACATTGTTCACGGAGATGCGGATCGCTTTCCGCATGAATTTCTTCTCGTCTTTATCCATGGTATTGTTTTACCTGCAGCGCAGCCGGTAAGGCCGAAGGGACATCCGGGCAGTAACAGCAATCGTGCAGCAATACTAAAAATAACAAATAGACACTAAGGGAGCAAATAACTGCGCACAAATCCGGTCCCGCAGTTTCTTATATTTGTATGCTTGCACGCATTATGATCACCGGCTACAACGATTTAAGCACCGAACAAAAGCAGGCCGCTATTCAACGGCTGACCGCCTTATGGGCGTTCACCGAATCCGGGCTCGGCGGTATCATGCACGCTTTGCAGATTCCTTTCACGGGGCTGGTCGTAGGCGGCATGGCGGTGATCATCATCTGCCTCATCGCGGATCTGTCGAAGCATCAACTGAAACAGGTATTGAAAAGCGCCCTGGTGGTATTGATTGTAAAGGCCATGGTGAGCCCGCATACGCCCTTCCCGGCTTACATCGCCGTATCCTTCCAGGCCCTGCTTGGTTACCTGCTCTTCTCTTTCCTGCCGGTGAATTTTTTCAGCATACTCCTGCTGAGCAGCATCGCCATGCTCGAATCGGCGCTGCAGAAATTACTGGTGCTTACGTTGCTCTTTGGCAAGTCGTTCTGGAAGGCTATGGATGAGATGCTGGCTTTCATCGCCAAACAATTCGGCATCGCCGCAACAAACGGCAGCCAGTGGATCGTGATCAGCTACCTGCTTATCTATATCACAGGCGGTGTATTCATTGCCTGGATTGCCTGGAAAACCATCCGTGGTTTCTTTGCCAACAAAGGCATACCCGTGCTCGACACAGCCCTGATCGATCAGCATGCCGACTTACCGGTGGCGCAAAAAAAGAAAAGATCGGTATACCGGAAACTATGGGTACTGATCCTGGTGCTCATCGGGCTGTCGGTAATTCTCTATGTTTTTGCCGCCGACAGCAAACAGGGCTGGCTGGCTGTTGTACGAACCGTGAGCTGGACCCTGGCCGCGATCCTCGGCTGGTATATGATCGTTAGCCCGCTGTTCACCAAACTCATTCAAAAACTCCTGCAGCAAAAACAAAGCAGGTACAGCGATGAAGTATTGAAAACGCTTTCCTTCCTGCCGCTCATGCGCCGCATTGCCGGTATTGCCTGGCAACAGAGCCGGAACCTGAGCGGACCGGCACGCTGGCAATTCTTTTTTACCGCATTGATACACTGGTCGCTTACCGCCACGGATATTCCGGAAAAACGATGAGCATCTATCTATTCTCCCGACCCATACACAGCGGCAAAACAACAGCCTTGCTTCACTGGTGCCGGAACCGTTCGGGTATTGCCGGCATTGCCATGCCGGATATCGATGGAAGCCGGAAAATCCTTGATCTTACTTCACGTACTGTCTTCCCTGTTCAATGTTCCGAACCGGGCCAAAGTCTGGAGCCGCTTATAAACATAGGTAAATATCATTTCTACGCTTCCGCTTTTGAAAAAGCCAACAGTATTTTACTGGAGGCGCTCGAGCAGGAATATGATTGGCTGGTCATCGATGAGGTGGGTAAACTGGAGTTGGAGCAGAAGGGTTTTTATCCCGCCGTACAAAAAGCGGTTGAACAGCATTTGAACAATGATCAGCAAGCGAACCTCCTGCTCACCGTACGGGAAAGTCTTACCCAAGAAGTGATCCGGTACTTCGGTATTCACCACTGCACCGTGGTAACGGATCCGGAAGCCCTTCCCACCCCCGCATAAAAAAACCGGCCAGGGCCGGTTCGTATTTTATTCGTGCATGACGAGGATCGGTAGTTTGCTGTGATACGAGAGGGTTTTCGTGCGGCTGCCGCTCAGCAGTTTGCCGATGAACGAATGATTTTTCTGTATCGCGATGATCAGGTCGATACCCCTGCTTTCGGCAAAGAGGTTGATGGCTTCGTCGACATCGTACAACCGCATGAAGTAGAATTCGGGGCGATAGCCGGCGAACATTTCCCGTAAAGACTGCTTTTCCTTTTCATAATCTTCGGTCAGCGAGATATAATGATCCTTATCGACATTCACTACGTGCAGCTGTGGCTGAAACACATCCAGGAAGTCTTTGATCGGTACGGAAGGCGTTGTTTCCACGGTGTTTTTAAAATCGGAAGTAAGCATCACATTTTTCAGCGGCCGGTACACGGCATCCTGTGGAACGATCAGTACCGGGCAAACCTTGCGTTCGGCCATCTTGAGCGTATTGCTTCCGAAGAATACCTGGGCCAGGGCCGATTTACCGGTAATGCCCATAATGACCAGGTCGGCCCGGCGGTGGCGGGCCGCTTTTTCGAGCCCATCCACAAAATCGCTTTCCTCATGCGCCAGCACTTCCATTTTAACGATGTTATCCTTCATCAGTAATGCCTTCAGGGCTTCGAGGTCCGAAGTTATCTTTTCCGCTTCGGACGATTTACTGAAGCTGTGGTAGAGGATCATGGTAACCCCATAATGCCCGGTAAGCAATTGCGCCGCGTAGCGGGCCGCATGGAGGGATGTTTCGGAAAAGTCGACCGGAACGATGACGGTGGTCATAAGTAGTCTGTTTTGTTATACTACAAATCTACTCTATTGCCCCCGATTTTACTAACCGGGAGAGATGTTTATTAAGCGGTTTCATTGTTCGTTTATTCTGCCGCAGCGGTTTATCTTTGCCGCCCATGGCACAAAAGAAGTTATTGCGGTTCGCTCAATTCAGTTCTTTTTCCAATACGTTCGAATACCCCGAAGGTATGCGGGGCCAATGGCATGGCTATTTCAAAAACAACCATCCGCTGATACTGGAACTTGCCTGCGGCCGTGGTGAGTATACCGTGGGGTTGGCCCGGCTGTACCCGGAGCGGAATTTTATTGGCATCGATGTAAAAGGCAACCGCATGTATATCGGGGCCAAACAATGCCAGGAAGAAAAACTTGCGAACGCGGCTTTTCTCCGTACACAAATTGAAAAACTAACCG
>WBZT01002627.1_pt1 | contig 12344 bp, 8 predicted proteins | sample 5204241 | NCBI WGS metagenome assembly WBZT01 (sample SAMN12344358, study PRJNA552823) | activated sludge metagenome | biome: Activated sludge suspended growth; feature: Nitrification reactor; material: Wastewater; isolation source: activated sludge from nitrification reactor of wastewater treatment... | reverse complement strand
ATCAGGCGCTTCCGGATACCGAAGTTGTTCTCTTCGACTTTGCGCTGGGCGCGCTCGATGGAGCTGGTGATCATCGAGTGCTGGATGACTTCCCCTTCCTCGATGCCCATGCGGTCCATCAGCTTCATGATCCGTTCCGAACCGAAGAGTCGCATCAGATCATCCTCAAGCGAAACATAGAACTGCGAGCTTCCGGGATCTCCCTGACGTCCGGAACGACCGCGCAACTGTCGGTCGACGCGACGGGATTCGTGCTTTTCAGTACCGATGATGGCAAGACCGCCCGCTTCGCGAACGCCCGATCCGAGCTTGATATCGGTTCCGCGACCCGCCATGTTCGTGGCGATGGTCACCGTGCCGGACTGTCCCGCTTCGGCAACGATCTGGGCTTCTTTTTGGTGGAGTTTCGCGTTGAGTACGTTGTGGCGGATGTTTCGCAGCTTGAGCATACGGCTCAGCAATTCAGAGGTCTCGACACTGGTCGTACCGACCAATACCGGCCGGCCGGCTTTCACCAGTTGTTCGATCTCTTCGATCACCGCGTTGTATTTCTCCCGCTTGGTCTTGTAAACCTTGTCTTCGTGATCCTTACGGGAGATGGGCTTGTTCGTCGGAATGCTGACAACATCCAGTTTATAGATCGACCAGAATTCCTGTGCCTCCGTTTCTGCCGTTCCGGTCATGCCGGCCAGCTTGTGGTACATCCGGAAGTAATTCTGCAGCGTGATGGTGGCGTAGGTCTGCGTCGCGGCTTCGACTTTTACGTTCTCCTTTGCTTCGATGGCCTGGTGTAGTCCGTCGGAATAACGCCGGCCTTCCATGATACGACCGGTCTGTTCATCGACGATCTTGATCTTGCCGTCGGCGATGATGTACTCGACATCTTTCTCGAACAGGGCATAAGCGCGCAGGAGCTGGTTGACGGTATGGATACGCTCCGACTTGACCGCGTAATCCCGCATCAGGTCGTCTTTCCGGGTGATCTTGTCTTCCGGCGTAGCGGTCGATCGTTCGATCTCGGCGATTTCAGCGCCGACGTCCGGTAGTACGAAAAAGTTCTTCTCCGAAACATTGGACGACATCAACTCTACGCCTTTCTCGGTGAGTTCGATGTTGTTGTTCTTTTCGTCGATCACGAAATACAGGGTCGCGTCGGCTTTGTGCATCTCGCGCGACTGGTCCTGCATGTAGTGATTCTCCGTCTTGCGCATGATGGCCATGACGCCTTGTTCGCCCAGCAACTTGATCAGGGATTTCGTTTTGGGCAATCCGCGATGCGCGCGCAACAGGGCAAGGCCCGCTTCGTCTTCTTTCTTCGCTTCGAGTAATTTCCGCGCGTCGGAAATAAGTGTATTCACGTACTCACGCTGAGCACGAACGAGCTGTTCGACTTTGGGCTTATAAACGTCGAATTCGTGATGATCACCTTTGGGCGTCGGTCCGGAGATGATCAGCGGTGTCCGGGCGTCGTCGATGAGTACCGAGTCCACCTCATCCACGATCGCGAAGTGGTGGCCGCGTTGTACCATGTCTTCCGTAGCACGGGCCATGTTATCGCGCAGGTAATCAAAGCCGAATTCGTTGTTGGTGCCGTAGGTGATGTCGGCAAGGTAGGCTTGGCGGCGGGCTGGCGTATTGGGGTCGTGCTTGTCAATGCAGTCGACCGTCAATCCGAGGAATTCGAAAATCGGTCCGTTCCATTCCGAGTCGCGTTTTGCGAGGTAATCGTTCACGGTCACAACGTGAACGCCCTGACTCGCCAGGGCGTTCAGGTAAATGGGCAGGGTGCCGACGAGCGTTTTTCCTTCACCGGTCGCCATCTCCGAAATCTTACCCTGGTGGAGGACCAAACCGCCAATCAACTGCACGTCATAATGAACCATGTTCCAGGTCACCACGTTGCCGGCAGCAGACCAGCTGTTCTTGAAAACCGACCGATCTCCGTCGATGCGCACATAGTCCTTGCGGGTGGCCAGGTTGCGGTCCAGTTCCGTGGCGGTCGATACGATCTCTGCCTGTTCACTGAACCTGCGGGCGGTTTCTTTCACCACAGCAAAAGCCTCGGGCAAGAGGTCCATCAGGACTTCCTCCGTTTCCTTGTTCCGCTGCTTCTTAAGTTGGTCGATTTCCCGATAGATCTCTTCCTGTCGAACGATATCACCGTCAATCAGTCCGGCCGCTTCAGTCTCCAGGCGTTTGATCTCTTCATTCGTTTCCTTCAGATGATCTTCGATCCGTCTCCGGAAATCGGAAGTCCTGGACCGCAGCTCATCGTTCGAAATGGCGGAAAGCTTACTGAATTCGGCCTTCGCCAAATCCACGATCGGAAGCAGTTCTTTCAGGTCGCGGTCACGCTTGCTGCCGAAGATCTTTCCGATGGTTTTATTGAGAATTCCAAGCATTATACAGGTAGGGTAAAAGGAGGACAAAGGTACTCTTTATTTCCGGCTTTGGCGGAAGGCATTCGATGTCAATCAATTGTCATCTTTGAGCAGAGCCGGCAGCAGGCTGGTGCAGGTGAGGCGGTATTTCTATCTTTGAAAAAATACCGCTTTACATGCGTATCCTGCGCCTATATGTCTGGTCGGCTCTGCTCACCGGATTATTGTTCCCCAAAGAAAATTCCGCACAACCCTGGATGAAGCGTCCGCTGACCAGCGGCGATGAAGTGGTGCGCAAACGTCCCAACCTTCAGGATCTTTCAGCAAGGTTCAACGAGTATTGGAACTCCAGAACCCCTTCCATTGATGAAGGGGAGAATGCGGAAGAAGGGGGCTATCAACAGTTCCGTCGCTGGGAATGGTTCATGAAGCAACGTACCTGGCCTTCCGGTGATCTGCCGGATCCGAATATCCTGTTCCGGGAGTGGAAGCGGACCCGTGATGTCCGCCCGGTCAATAACGCGCGGATGCAATCGACGAATTGGACCTATGTCGGACCGGATGTGGTGCCCGCCAATGGCGGAGGAGCAGGTCGCTTGAATGTGTTGCGCTTCAATCCGGTCGATAATAACATCCTTTACCTGGGATCTGCCAGCGGCGGTCTGTGGAAATCCATCGACGGCGGCTCCACCTGGACGGCACTCGACGATTTCCTCACGGCGCTTTCGGTTGCCGATATCGCCATTAATCCCCGTTACCCGGATTCGATTTATGTCGCAACCGGCGACGGTTACGGGTATGAGGTCAACGGTGATTTCTGGGGAGGAACGTACAGTGCCGGCATCCTCGTTTCACCGGATGGAGGCGTTACGTGGAATCCGACCGGAATAGCCTTTACTCAGGATCAAAACAACATCGTTCAGCGATTAACCATCAATCCGCAGGATCCTTCGATCATGCTGGCTGCCACCCGATATGGTCTGTTTCGTTCGACCGATGCGGGCGTCAACTGGAACTCCGTCCGTACATCCAAGCATTATGACATTGAATGGGGAGTTGGTAATCCCGCGAAAGTCTTCGCGACAACCAGTTCCATCCTCTACGTCTCGTACAATTATGGCGCTACCTGGTCACCTGTCCAAGGTGGATTGTGTGGTGGCCGCTCCATGATCGGTACTTGCGAAGCGGATTCCAATCGGGTCTATGTGCTCTGCGAGAACGGCAATTTATGGCGATCGGATGATGCGGGGGATTCTTTTACCGCGACCACTGATCCGTCTTCTCTGGTTACTTTTTACGGTTACTACGACGGCGTCCTGGCAGTGTCTCCAACGGATCCGGACGTGGTCATCTGTGCCGGTATGAATATCGGCCGATCCGACGACGGAGGTCAGACCTGGTACCAGATCGGCAATATGAGCTGGAACGATTATATCCATGTCGACAACCACAGCATGGACTTCGCTCCCGGAAACGGCAATATCATTTTCTCCGGTAACGATGGCGGTTTGTTCCGATCCACCAACGGCGGAGCTACCTGGACGGACCTGAGCGATCAGTTGCACATCAAACAATATTACCGGATGGGGCAGTCGGCTACCAACGCCGGCGTGATCTATGCCGGAGCCCAGGACAATGGAACCGACCGTTTGGCAAACGGCAACTGGACACAGGTATTCGGAGCCGACGGAATGGATTGCATGGTCGATTACACGGATGACGACATTGCCTATGTGTCCTACCAGTACGGTGCCTTGCAACGGTCAACGGACGGAGGCAACAACTTCAACGATATCGCGCCTTCCTCCGGGGAGTGGGTAACGCCGTTTGCCATCGATCCGGTCGACCACAATACCATCTACGCGGGATACGACCAGGTTTACAAGTCAACCAACCGGGGCACCAACTGGAATACCATTGGCCCCGTTGCCATCGGCGGTGGGATCATTGCATTGGCCATAGCGCCTTCCAATCCCAATTACATCTATACCGCAGCGCTCGACCGTATCTACATGACCTCGAACGGCGGAGCTTCCTGGAACAACATTACGACCGGACTACCGGTTGGAAGTACCGGTATCACCTACATCGCGATCTCGAATCAGAATCCGCAACAGGTCTGGGTGACGCTCTCGGGCTATCAGGCAGGCATCAAAGTTTTCTCATCGGTAGACGGTGGGTCAACTTGGTCCAATGTGAGCGGTACGCTTCCGAATATTCCGGTGAACTGTATCGTCTATCAGAATGGCTCGAACGACGCACTGTACATCGGAACTGATTTTGGCGTGTATTACCGCGATGCCACTTTGACGGACTGGGTGCCCTATGGCAACGATCTGCCGAACGTTATCGTCAGCGACATGGAGATCTACTATGCCGGACAAAAGCTGCGCGCAGCCACCTACGGCCGAGGCATTTGGGAAGTTGATTTGAATCCGGTTACCGCACTGGCATTGGATGCCGCGGTGATTCAATTCATCGAACCTGCCGCGACGATCTGTTCGAACTCTGTGACTCCGGTCATCGTCGTACGGAACAATGGTAGTGACGCGCTTACGGACCTTAACATCAATTATCGCCTTGACGGAGGGACTTTGCAATCATTCGCCTGGTCAGGCAATATCGCGAGCGGCGATACTGCACATGTTACGCTGCCCTTGATCACGGTCACCGGTGGTTCGCATTCGATCTATGCGGCCACCTCCGATCCGAATGGTCAGGCCGATCAGCAGCCTGCGAATGACGGCTATACCTACAATATCTCCGTCAATACGAGCGTTGCCAACGTTCCCCAGGCGGAAGGCTTCGAGGCGTTTTCAATTCCCGCGGATTGGGTGCTCGATGACGCTGCCGGAATGCTCTCCTATACGACAAGTGCAAGCGGATTCGGTCTGTCCGGTGTCTCCCTGAAAGTGAATTATTTCTTTAGCAGCCCGGGAGCGACTTCGTCCATCGAGTTTCCTCACCTTGATTTCAGTGCCGTGACCAATCCGGTTTACCTTGATTTCAATGTCGCCTACGCGGTATTCAACGCTACTTCGCACGATTCGCTGAAAGTGCTCCTGTCCCTTGATTGCGGAGAGACCTTTACAGCGGTATATGCAAAGGGCGACAACAGCCTTGCAACGGCGCCCCAGACCATGAATGAATTCACACCGGATCCAACGCAATGGCGTGCCGAACGGGTTGATCTGAGTGCCTACGCCGGAAATCCGAATGTGCTCATTCGGTTCCAATTCATCAGCGGCTACGGCAACCATCTCTATGTGGACGATATCAACCTGTACGATAACTCTTCCTCTACGCCAGAGGTCACGTCCATCGCTTCAGGTCTTTACCCGAACCCCACCTCCGGTGAAGTGGTATTCTCCTTCCGGGCACCGGATACGGGAGACTACCGCCTGGAGCTCGTGGATGTGTCCGGTCGGGTGGTGAAACTTTTCAGTAACCTGAAGGCGGCTGAACTGTCGGCATATCGCGTGGATCTGAAAGGAGAAACCGCGGGAATCTATTTCTACCGACTGATGCGAAACGATGTGGCTGCAGCCAATGGCCGTTTGGTGAAATTCTAAGTCGTCTAAAACCGATTGAAGGAACGACGCCCGGTGTTCGCCGGGCGTCGTTTTTTATTCCTGCCTGATAAAATGGGCTCGCTGTACACCATCGTCCGAATTGAGCTCGAGCAGATAAACGCCGTTTGCAAGTGTTGACAACCCGATTGTAAGAACCTGCTCTTGTTGTTGCAGCTTCCCTGTCATGAGTTTTTCTCCTGTTAACGAGTAAACCACCCATTCGGTAATATGGTCGAACGAAGATCGGGCTTGTAGCCACGTACTACTTGGGTTCGGGAATATCAGTAACGGCTCTTCCTTCACGTCGGACGTGGAATTGGTGAAGCAAAGCGTGGAAAACTGGTCGACGAACGGTTGTGACGTCCAATTCAAAACCGCGGGGGTGAGGCTAAAGGATTGTGTCGTCAAGAAGCCGACACCGGTTAGCGGCAGACTATCGCCGGTCAGGAGAATAATACTGTCCTGACATACCGGGCTGTTTCCGTTTCGATCGGTACGTACGAGAAGCGCGTCGGCAAAATCGGCTTGACCGGTCAGCAGTAGGCCATTGTCGGTCAATTGAAGGTTCGTGCAAAATGCTTCTGCAAAGACGGCTTGTTGTTTCCTGCTCTGCAGCACTGTGCCGGAGTCGTCGGTGACGAGGATCAAGGGTAATGGACCGCTTCCCGAAGTGGTGATGCTTCCGCAGAGATATACCTCCTGGCGGTTTTGGTCGAATTTCAAATCCATGAATCCTTCGTCGTTCGTTCTGTTATAATGGTGCACCCATTCGGCGTTACCCAGGCTATCCAGCTTGAACAAGACACCGTCATCTTCATTCATCGAGGGACCGGAATTCGTCGTGCCGCAACCGTAGAGACCACCATCGGCTAAGAGCGCCAAAGCATTGACGACATCAAGACCGCTTCCGCCAGCGAGGAATTGCCAGAGCGGTTGGCCGGATGAGTCGAGTTTCAGAACGACGAAGTCTCCGTTCGGATCGTGCAGGCTGTCGATGGCTGTACCTCCGACAAAGAACTCGCCGGTTGAACCGGTCGGTGACAATTCCAGCGAGGTAAAGAGGACGGATCGGTTCAGCTCGAATCGTTTCGTCCAAAGAAGATTGCCCAACGCGTCGATCTTCAAAAGGAGCCCATTCGGCATTGAATCGGGCGAGGAAGTGCTTCCAGCGATGAGGAAATCACCATTCGCAAGCTCGCGAATTGCATTTCCGCTTTCAATCCCCGGGCGATCATAGGACTGGGCCCATTCCGCATTGCCCAGACTGTCGAGTTTAATTACGAAAAGCGCCCCGATGGCGCTGTCAGGATCATTGACGATCGATTGGCCGGTCAGGATAGTGCCCTGATCGTGCGTCAGGATCATGTTGTTCACGTAATCGCTCACGGGTCCACCGGCTTTCACCGACCACAGGAGGTCGCCGTCGGCGTTCATTCGATAAAGCGCGATGTCGGCGGAATCCGTTTGGTCAAAGCCTGTAGTGCCGGCTATGACCATACCACCATCCGGCAGTAACTGCAGGGCGCTGCCGTTTTGGTAAGCGTCGTCACCGTAGGTTTTGGAAAATACCGTTTGCGCGCGAACGGAAGCAAACACTTGCAGGCACAGGAAAAGGATGATGAACGGCTTTGACATAACGGAAAAGTAGAAAAGAAAACAGCCGCCCGGAGGCGGCTGCGAAACGTGTTTTCAATACTCGTCTTCGTTGAAGAAGAAATCGTCTTTGGTAGGATAGTCGGGCCAGATTTCTTCAATGCTCTCGTAGGCTTCGCCTTCATCTTCGAGTTCCTGAAGGTTCTCGATCACTTCCAGCGGGGCACCGGAGCGGATGGCGTAGTCAATCAGCTCATCCTTGGTTGCAGGCCAGGGCGCGTCTTCCAAATGCTGCGCCAGTTCAAGGGTCCAGTACATAATAGTCGCCGGGTTAAGGAGTAATCCTGGTTTTTTAAAAGTCCGCAAAAATAAAAATATTCCGTTCAGATGCACCCGATGCATCACTTTTTAGAACTGCTTGAAAAACAAGGCGGGATGGGGGATTGGGCTCAGCCCCGGGGTTTCCAGGGCAATTCCTGAGCGCCAAGGTCTTTGGCCAACTGCCGGGAGAGTACGAAATAGTAATCCGACAATCGGTTCAGGTATTGGAGGATTTCCGGCTTAACGGGAGTGTTTTCGCCAAGGTGCACACACAGGCGTTCCGCTCTGCGGCACACACAGCGCGTTACATGACAATACGAAACGACCGGATGGCCGCCCGGCAACACGAAGTTGCGCATCTCGGGAAGGTTCGCATCCATGCGGTCCATGGATGATTCCAATGCAAGAATGTCCGATGACAGGATATCCGGCAGTTGCATCCTGGATGCATCGGGGTCCGCTGCCAGTTGAGAGCCGATGGTGAAGAGCCGGTCCTGGACGACTGCCAATTCCTCGCGGATGTGCGGGTCGGTTATGTGATCCCGCAAAAGACCCGTCCAGGAGTTCAGTTCGTCGATCGTACCGTACGCTTCAATGCGGAGGTGGTGCTTCGGTACACGCGTTCCGCCTATGAGGGAGGTTTCGCCCTGGTCGCCTTTCCGGGTGTAGATTTTCATGCGTTTTCAGTAAGCGGCCGGTCGGCCCGGGTGATGTTCGGATTTCGCGCGTCCGACTCGATCATGCCGTCCTTGATGCGTACGATCCGGTGAGCGTACCGGGCAATGTCCTCTTCGTGCGTAACGACGATGATCGTATTACCGCGTGTGTGGATCTCTTCGAATAAGGACATGATCTCCGAAGAGGTCTTGGAGTCCAGATTACCGGTCGGTTCATCGGCCAGGATGATGGACGGATCATTGACCAGTGCCCGGGCTACGGCGACCCGTTGTCGCTGACCGCCGGAGAGTTCGTTGGGTTTATGCAACATCCGGTCCGTCAAACCGACATCGTCCAGTGCCTTCTTCGCTTTTTCGTCGCGTTCATCTTTGTTGATGCCCGCATAGACCAACGGAAGCGCGACATTGTCGAGCGCGTTGCTCCTGGGAATGAGGTTAAAGGTCTGGAAGATGAATCCGATCTCCTTGTTCCGGATCTCGGCCAATTCGTCTTCCGTCATCCGGCTGACCTCTTTGCCATTCAACGTGTACGTGCCGCCACTGGGTGTATCGAGACATCCGAGGATATTCATCAGGGTCGACTTCCCGGATCCGGAAGGACCCATGAGCGCGACGTACTCGCCTTTTTCGATCTGAAGGGTGACCGAACGAAGCGCATTTACCGTTTCGCTTCCTATGGTGTAGCGTCGGGAGATATCGCGAATGTCGATCAGCGCCATGGTGGATTCGTTTGCAGCAAAAGTAGCCCTTAATGTGTTATCAAAACGTTAGGGATCGCTTCAGTATTGAAGGGTGAAATGTTGTCGTGCCTGACCTTGCCGAAAGAATACGATTCCAAATTGGTAGAGGTCGATGCTGATGGTGACCGCCGGATCTTGTCGGATCACCTCCCAGGCTCTGCGCATCTCCGAACTCCAATGGATGTCGTCGAATACGAGTACGGAATGCTCATGCGTAAAGGGTAGCAGTTGCCGGAAGTAGGCAAGGGTCGCTTCGTAACGGTGGTTGCCATCCAGAAAGGCGAAGTCGACCGTTCCCATTTGCCGGAGCACGTCCGGAAGCGTAGTGCTGAATTCTCCAACGACCGGGTGGATGTTCGGCGCCTGCACCGAGTCGAAATTCTCCTGCGCGATGCGGGCTGTCTCCGGACAACCTTCCAGTGTCCAGACTTCGGTGTTTCCGGAGGGTGCGGCGAGGTAAAGCGTGGTGATCCCAATCGAGGTCCCCAACTCCAGCACCTTGCCCGGCTGAAAGCGGTTGACGAGGCGAAACAGCAGTTGTCCGTGACGACGAGATTGCACAAACCGTCGGGCAATCGCTGAAACACCCAGTCGGCGCTTGCTCCCGGTTGGTCCGCCTCCGGTCCCGAAATCACGCACGTCGATCACTTCATCGCTCAGGATCATGCGGGCGCGTATGGATTCAATCAGGCCGAAGACGTAGTAAGGTGTTTCATCCCGAATCACCGAGTTGTATAACTCGTAGACAAATGGCGAGTGCAACCCATGTTCGTTCGAGGCACGAACCCGGTAGCGGCAATATTCGAGTGCTGGATAGAGCGGATTCAACGGGACGAAGGTAAAAAACCGGGTTGGGAGGAAGGCGTCAGGATTAGCCCAAGTGGCCAAATGCCCGGTTTTTTCCGTATTTTTGCGTCGCAAAACCTCCATTATGAGCACGATCGCTGAAATTCGCGCCAGACAGATCCTGGACTCCCGCGGCAATCCCACGGTAGAAGTTGACGTTGTTACCGAAAATGGCGTTGTTGGCAGGGCTGCCGTTCCTTCCGGCGCATCAACCGGCGCACATGAAGCGGTAGAACTGCGCGATGGTGATAAGAAAAAGTACCTCGGAAAAGGGGTGTTGCGGGCCGTTCACAATGTGAACAAGACGTTGAACGAAGAGCTTCATGGCTTTCCGGTCTATGAACAACGGCTGATCGACCTGGCGATGATCAAGATCGACGGGACCGAGAATAAAGCCAACCTTGGTGCCAATGCCATCCTGGGGGTTTCACTGGCCTGTGCCAAGGCAGCGGCAATTGAAAGCGGACAGCCCTTGTATCGCTACATCGGTGGCGTGAACGCCAACGTTCTTCCCTTGCCCATGATGAACATCCTGAACGGCGGTGCCCATGCCGACAACGGGATCGACTTCCAGGAATTCATGATCATGCCCGTCGGAGCTGCATCGTTTTCCGAATCCCTCCGGATGGGAACCGAAGTGTTCCATCACCTGAAAGCGGTCCTGAAGAAGAGAGGTCTTTCCACCAACGTAGGCGACGAGGGCGGATTCGCGCCGAACCTGAAATCGAATGAAGAAGCGATTCAGGCGGTCATGGATGCGATCGGAGAGGCCGGTTATGTGGCGGGTAAGGACATTTTCATTGCCATGGATGCCGCTTCGACCGAGTTCTTTGACGCAGCCTCCGGACAGTACATCCTCAAAAAATCTACGGGCGATAAACTCACCCCCGATCAGATGGCGGAGTTCTGGCAAAGCTGGATCGCCAAATACCCAATCGTATCGATCGAGGACGGACTTGCAGAAGACGACTGGGCCGGATGGAAGAAGCTCACCGAACTGGCTGGCAAGAAGGTGCAGCTCGTCGGCGATGACCTCTTCGTCACCAACGTGAAACGACTGGGTGACGGGATCCGCCAGGGTGTCGCCAATTCCATTTTGGTAAAGGTCAACCAGATCGGGACCCTCACCGAGACCATCGAAGCGGTAGACCTGGCCCATCGGAACGGTTATACCTCGGTCATGAGCCATCGTTCCGGGGAGACGGAAGACAGCACCATCGCTGACCTTGCCGTTGCCCTGAATACCGGGCAGATCAAGACCGGATCGGCCTCCCGGTCCGACCGGATTGCCAAATACAACCAATTGCTCCGCATCGAAGAAGCTTTAGGCGAAAATGCCCGATTTGGCGGAAAAGATTTTAAATTTGTAAGTCGCTCCTAAACAACGGACGGCCTACGATAGTTAGATTATGGACGAGCGTACGCTGCAGGAAAAACTGGCTTCCGGTGAGTATTCCATCTCACCGAGAAGCGGTCGTCTGCGAAAGCGTGTTCGAATAAAAACGAAAAAAAATCCGTTGATCTCCAAGCGACGGATGAAGAAGTATGGTCAGATGGCGCTGTGGATTTTCCTGATCCTCGCTTTCCTGGCAAGTTTGATCATCGTATTCCCTGAATTGGATATTGAGAGTTCCAATAAGAAAGCCAACCAGGAAAAGTTCCGGAAAACCCACGATCAATTCAACAACCAATAACAAGTCCGACCCTCGCGGCCTTTTAATCTTACTGCAGTGAAAACCGACAAGCTGAAAGAGAAATTCGCAAAAGTGGCGTTGCCAATGGCAGCGGAGCTGAAAGATTTCATCAAGGAAAACGGAAACCATGTCATCGGCTCCTATACGATCGAACAGGTCTATAGCGGAATGAAGGGAATGATCGGGATGGTGACCGAAACAAGTAAACTTGATCCGGAAGAAGGTATCCGTTTTCGCGGTTACAGCATTCCTGAACTGCGGGAAAAACTGCCCAAGGCTCCTGGTGATACGGAACCGTTACCGGAAGGTATCTTCTACCTCATGCTGATCGGTGAGATCCCGACGGATGAAGAAGCGACCTACGTGTCCAACCAGTGGGCGCGCCGGAGCAACGTTCCCAAGCATGTGTTCGACATGCTGGATAAACTCCCGGCTAACACCCATCCGATGACCCAGTTCAGCATGGCCGTCATGGCGCTGCAAACTGAATCGGTTTTCGCCAGCGCTTACCGGAAGGGCC
>WBZT01002626.1_pt1 | contig 12344 bp, 13 predicted proteins | sample 5204241 | NCBI WGS metagenome assembly WBZT01 (sample SAMN12344358, study PRJNA552823) | activated sludge metagenome | biome: Activated sludge suspended growth; feature: Nitrification reactor; material: Wastewater; isolation source: activated sludge from nitrification reactor of wastewater... | reverse complement strand
CAGAAATCACGGCGGGCGGGCAGGAAATCATCGCCACGGTTCACTGCCGAATAGGCAGCTCAGAAATCACGGCGGGCGGGCAGGAAATCATCGCCACGGTTCACTGCCGAATAGGCAGCTCAGAAACGGCATTGCAGCAGGACCATGCAAACTGTGCTGTTCACTGCCGAATAGGCAGCTCAGAAAAATGGCTTGGCATTGGCTGTATAGCTCGCATTGTTCACTGCCGAATAGGCAGCTCAGAAAGCATACGATGTAATGGAGCGTGGCGGCGTGCGAGTTCACTGCCGAATAGGCAGCTCAGAAAGTGAATTCCGGGGCGTGATAAGCGGTATTCGCGTTCACTGCCGAATAGGCGGCTCAGAAATTCGAGCAATGGAAAGAGCGGGCCGGAGATACGTTCACTGCCGAATAGGCAGCTCAGAAACATTGACCACAAATCCATCGCCCGAAAAATATGTTCACTGCCGAATAGGCAGCTCAGAAATCGCCGCGCTGGCCAAGAACGGCATCGAGGGCGTTCACTGCCGAATAGGCAGCTCAGAAACGATCGGCTTGTCCCCGTCTAGCAAGCGTACGGGTAGTGTCGTCCTCCAGCACTCGGCTGGCCAATACCCGGACCTCCAGAACATCCAAGGGCAATCGATCATGATGGGCACGGTCAATGATCCAGCGGTGGAACGCACAAAACCAGCTTTTCACAATCTCGTTCCCGACACTACACCAGGATATCTTGTGGTCTCCACGGAAGACTTCATTGAGCCTAGATTGAGCCATGTGCGGCGTTCGGTTTTGGCTTTATCGTTTCGCGGTGGGGCTATCCGGCATCGAGGAGGGTAGCGGTTCGACCCGCCGCCCGTGCAGGGCTTGCACGGCCCGTTGCCACTGGCCGGCCAGAATACGCGGCAACTCGCGCAGCATGTCGAGAATGGCTTGCTCGATCAGCGCCTGCTCCGTGCGCGGAGGGCGACGCAGCACATGATCGAGCACCTCGCGGCTGTCGCCGGGATGGCCGATGCCCAGTCGCACCCGCGCGAATTCGTTACTCCCCAGATGAGCGATCAGATCGCGCAGGCCATTGTGACCGCCATGTCCGCCGGCCTGTTTCAGCCGTACCGTACCCGCTGGCAGGTCCAGGTCATCGTGCGCGACCAGGATCGCCGCCGGTGGAATTCGATGGAAGCGCGCCAGCGCCGCGACCGCCTGCCCGCTGCGGTTCATGAAGGTCATCGGCTTCAGCAACCACAGATCCTGTCCGGCCAGCGCAATCCGACAGGTCTCGCCGTGGTATTTCGCATCGGGGCGAAACTGGCCGCCGTGCTGGCGAGCCAGTTCGTCCGCCAGCCAGAAGCCGGCGTTATGACGGGTACCGGCATACTGGGGACCGGGATTGCCCAGCCCCACCAGCAGTTGTGGTACCGGCGCCGGTTCCGACATGGCTTCATTCCTTGGGGGAAGCCGGCCTGGGCATCAGCCAGCCGCCGGCTGGTCGTCAGCCGCTTCCTCCGTGCCACCACCATGGGCGTGTTGAATACTGACCACGATAGCGTCCGACTCGGAACCGGAATCAATGTGGCTGGCCAGCGCCACACCAGCCGGCAGCTTGATCCCGGACAGATGAATGGTATCGCCCAGCCCCAGATCGGCCAGGTCGATTTCAATGAACTCCGGCAAGTCCCCAGGCAGGCATTCGATTTCAATTTCGATCAGCGCGCGACTGATCACGCCGCCCTGCAACTTGACACCGCGCGCGGTGGTTTCGTTGGCGAAATGCAGCGGTACATGCGCGCGGAGCTTGTGGTCGGCGATCACCCGCAGAAAGTCCAGGTGCAGAAACGTGGGCTTGAAGGGGTGACGCTGGATGTCGCGCAGCACGGCCTGCTCGGTGCGATCGCCAATCAATAAGGTCAGCACATGCGAGTAGATCGCCTCGTTCTTGAAATGATTCATCAGATCCAATTGATCCAGCAGTAGCGGCATCGGATCTTGCCCGCCGCCATACAAAATGGCTGGCACCTTGCCGGCGCGGCGCAGGCGGCGGCTCGCACCTTTGCCCAATGTGCCGCGCGGATCGGCTCTTAGTTCGAACGTGGTACTCATCGGATTATGCTCCAGTGGTAAAAAAACACGGCACGCCCGCGACCAGGCGCACCGCTTGGATTAACCGCCCGTTCGAGACGAGCGGGGATAGCGATCAAAACAGCGAGCTGACCGATTCCTCAAGGTGAATGCGGCGCATGGTTTCGGCCAGAAGGCCGGCAACACCGATCTGCCGGATATTCGGGCAGGCGACCGCCTCGGGACGCAGCGGGATGGTGTCGGTGACCACCAGTTCATCCAGCACCGAACTGCGGAGATTGTCGACCGCGGGGCCGGACAACACGGCGTGGGTACAGTAGGCGCGCACCGAAGCGGCGCCCCATTCCTTCAGTGCCCGAGCGGCCTGGCACAGTGTGCCGGCGGTATCCACCATGTCGTCAACCACGATGCAGTGCTGTCCTTCCACATCACCGATCACATGCATCACCTGGGCCTGATTGGGTGCTGGTCGGCGCTTGTCGATGATTGCTAGTTCCGAGTCGTCCAGGCGCTTGGCCAGGGCGCGGGCGCGCACCACGCCACCCACGTCCGGCGACACCACCATCAGGTCGCCGAGGTTCTGCGCGCGGATATCGCTCAACACGATCGGCGTGGCGTAGATGTTATCCACCGGGATGTCGAAAAAGCCCTGAATCTGATCGGCGTGCAGGTCCACGGTCAACACTCGGTCCACGCCGACGCTGGTGATCATGTTGGCGACCACCTTGGCGGAAATCGGCACCCGCGCCGAGCGCGGCCGGCGGTCCTGCCGCGAATAGCCGAAATAGGGGATGACCGCCGTGACCCGCACCGCCGAGGAACGCCGCAGGGCGTCGGCCATCACCAGCAGCTCCATGATGTTGTCGTTGGTGGGATAGCAGGTGGGCTGGACGATGAAGACGTCCTTGCCGCGCACGTTCTCCATCAGTTCGATCATGACCTCGCCATCACTGAAACGGTCGACGATCACTTGGCCGAGGGGCAGTTGGAGATGGTTGACGATATTGCGGGTCAGTTGCGGGTGGGCATTGCCGGCGAATACCATCATTCGACCTTCGTACACGACACAATCCCCCGTTGTCGGTCTCTTATGGAGATGGCTGGGCCGCCAGGATTCGAACCTGGGAATGCCGGATCCAAAATCCGGTGCCTTACCGCTTGGCGACGGCCCAAGAATATCGAAGGCGCTTCAGGCAAACGCGGCGTGTGCCCGCGTCAGGCGCTCGTGCAGTGGCGAACGGTTGCGACCACGGGCAACGAACCCTTTCCAACCCGGTGGCAGCCGATCCAACACGCATTGGGCACGGCCGGCGCTCGGAAAGGAAGCGAACACGCATGCTCCGGTGCCGGTCAAGCGTGTCGGCCCGTGCCGCGCCAGCCAGGCCGCAGCGGCGGCGACTTCCGGGTAACGGCGGTACACCACCGCTTCGCAATCGTTGCCGCCAGCACCCATCATGAAGTCGGTTATTGTGATCAGCGATGAGTTTCTTGTCAATTCCGAATCGCCGAACACCGCGCCCGTGGCCACGTGACAGGCCGGCGCCAATACCACGAACCAGGGTTCTTCCAGATCCAGCGGCGTCAACCGTTCGCCGACGCCTTCCCCCCAAGCCGCTCGGCCATGCACGAACACCGGTACGTCGGCGCCCAACCGCAGTCCGAGTTCGGCCAGCTCCGTCAACGTCAGCCCGGTTCGCCAGTAGTGGTTGAGCGCGACCAGCGTGGTGGCGGCGTCGGAACTGCCGCCGCCCAGACCGCCTCCCATAGGCAGGCGCTTGTCGATGCGGATGAGCGCGCCCCGGCCGATGCCGGTCGTCTGTTGTAGCAGGCGAGCGGCTCGTACCGTTAGATCGGCCTCCGGCGGTACGTCGAAGATTTCACCATCGCGAGTGATCGTGCCATCGGTGCGCGGTTCGAACCATAGCCAGTCACAACAGTCCAGAAACTGAAATATCGTCTGCAACAGATGATAACCATCCGCGCGCCGGCCGACGATGCGCAACATGAGGTTAAGCTTGGCGGGAGCCGGCCAGGCGGCGGTATCGAGCGTTACAGCGTCCATTGTTCGATCACCAGCTTGACGCCGAGATCCAGTCGCCGGGCGACGATACGCTCGGGCAGGTCGAGGTTGAAAACGGAGCTCGGGGCATAGGCGGGATACTCGATCGCCCAACCGTTCTGTTCCAACCGAGTCAACCGACCGGCGGCATCGGTTTGCAGAAGGGCGGTCGGGCCTGGCGCCGGCAAGCCGCGCACCCAATAGCGCAGGCCGGTCACCGGCAGGCGTAGGCCGAGCGTTTGCTCTACTAGGTGATCGGGATCGGGCGCGGTCGAGCGTTGGCCATCCTGGGTCTGGATGCTGACTTCGCCTTCGTCGCCCTGGATCGTGATCCGGCCCTGGCCGAGCGGACCGATGATGTCGATGCGGTAAGTGGGGTCCCGCTGTACCCACTGGAAACTGGCGTGCCAGCCGTCTTGGCCATTGACTACACCGATGCGCCCATCGGCTTGCCATTGTGTCAATCGTGCCAGGGTAGACTGGTGGGCAGCCCAGGCATCCGGCTGGGTCGGCGAGGCGGAGGGGGCCACCGCGCAACCCGCCGACAGAACGACCAGCAGCGCCATCAGGGCCGTCCCCCAGCATCGTGACGCACGCCACCAGCGGGTTTCGCGTGGCATCCTTGGCACGTTCACCAGCCCAACCGCTCTTGCAGCTTGCGCAAATGCGAGCTGTTCGGAGTTTTGGTCAATGCTTCCCGCCAGATTTTCTTGGCTTCCTCGCGCTGGCCGCTGGCCCACAGTACTTCACTAAGGTGCGCGGCGATTTCCGCATCCGGATTTCGCTGGTAGGCCTGCCGGAGGTATTGCAGAGCCTTGGCGTTGTCACCCAGCCGGTACTGGACCCAGCCCATGCTGTCGAGTACGGCGGCATCTTCGGGCAGCAAGACCAGCGCTTGCTCGATATAGCCCAGCGCTTCCTGGTAGCGGTCGGTGCGATCCGCCAGGGTGTAGCCGAGCGCATTGAGCGCCTGGCCGTTCTTGGGGTCGCTGGCGAGAATGGCGCGCAGATCCCGTTCCAGCACGTCAACACGGTCGAGTCGCTCGGCCACCAGCGCCCGGGCGTACAATAGATCCTTGTCATTGGCGTGCAGGGCCAGCGCCCGGTCCAGCGTATCGAAGGCTTCTTGATAACGCTCCCCCTCTCGCAGCGCCTCGGCTTCGGCCAGATATAGATTGATGCTGTTTTTCGGGTCCTTGCGACGCAGCGTGTCGAAATGTTGGCTGACGGCGGCGGTATCGCCGGCCTTGGCCAGGACCACGCCCATCCGCATCTGGGCGGTGAGATAGCGATCGTCGCTGGTGACCCGCGCGTACCACTCGTTGGCCTTGTCGTAATCCTCGCGCTGCTCCTCGATCCGACCCAGTTCGAAGTAGGCGTCGGCCAAGCGGGTATTGCGCTTGATCAGATCGAGAAAATAGCTCTCGGCCAGGTCGAATTGGCGGGTTTCGGTCGCCAACACGCCGAGGGCGTACAACGAGTCGGTGTCCTTGGGATTCTGGTTGAGCAGGATGGCGAACTCGCGGCGCGCCCTGTCCAACTGGCCGGCGTCGACCAGCAACCGAGCGTAATCCATCCGTAAGCTACGGTCGCGAGGTATGGCGGCCACTGCTTTGGCGAGTCCAGCCAGCGCCACATCTCTTTCACCCTGATCCAGTAGGATGCGGGTACGCAGCAAGTGGGCGGAAACCAGCTTGGAGTTACGATCCAGTGCCTCCTTCAAGCTGACTAGCGCCTGCTCCTGATCGCCGGCCGCCACCGCCAGCATCGCATGGTAGTATTGAGCGTAGGCCTCGCGCGGGTAGCGGTCGCGGAGTCGCCGCATCACCCGCAATGCCGCCTGCTTGTCGTCCATCTGGCTTAACAACGAGGCCACCGTGGCGAAACCTTGTTGTTTGTCCTTGGCACGGGCGGCCCTGCGGATCGCGTCCAGGGAGGCCATGGCCTCGTCCTCTCGCCCATTGCGTAGCAGCGCCAACGCCAGCGCCTGTTGGGCTTGTTCGCTGCTGGGGTCGAGCGCCTGCCAGCGTCGCGCCAGATCCAGAGCGGCGGCATCGTTTTTCATGATCAACGCCAACATCGCCGCCCGTTCAGCTATCCGAGGATCGTTGCTGGCGACTGCGGCCTGGCGGTAGTTGGTCAGCGCCACGTCGAGGCGATCGCGCTTGCCCGCCAGTTCCGCCACCAGCACCTGGTACATCAGGTCAGCGCGAGGGCTGGGTTGCAGCGCCGGTCGGATCACGTATTCCGGAACGGCGGGCGCCTGCGCGTCCACCACCGTCGCGCAACCACCCAACAGCAGGCCGCTCAAGCTCAACACCTTCAAAAGCAATCTATTCATCGCCGGGTATATCTATCATTCGGTTTCGGCGGTCGGAGAACCGCCCGAAACGGGGTTGGCGCAAGACGGGAGCGCCGGCTTCCAAGCTGCGGCACGTCGGCGCGTGAAAAATGAGGGGCAATCGTTCGCATGATCATCCATCAAAGAACTATGACCTTGTCATTCGCCTATTGTATCCCGCAGAATTCCACCGTTTTTCAACCCGATCAGATGCATCCATGCCCCTGTTGGCCCTCGGTCTCAACCATCAAACCGCTCCCGTCAGCGTTCGCGAGCGGATCGCGTTCGCGCCCGAACGGCTGCAATCGGCCCTGCGGGATCTGCTCAATTGCGGCGGCGCCCGCGAAGCGGCGATTCTATCGACCTGCAACCGCACCGAAGTTTATTGCGGCCTCAAGGACGAGAACGGTCGCCAGGTGGTGGAGTGGCTGGGTGATTATCATAAGTTGCGGACAGTCGATTTGCAGCCTTATCTGTACCGGTACACCAACCAACGGGCGGTGCGCCACATTCTGCGGGTCGCCTCGGGACTGGATTCACTGGTGCTGGGCGAGCCGCAGATTCTCGGCCAGATCAAGGCCGCTTATCAGGTCGCCAACAGCGTCGGCGCGCTCGGCGTCCGGCTGGAGCGACTGTTCCAGCATACCTTCTCGGTCGCCAAACAGGTACGTACCGATACCCGCATCGGCGCTAGCCCGGTGTCGGTGGCGTTCGCGGCGGTCGGCCTGGCCCGGCAGATTTTCGCCGACCTGCCCCGCTGCGCCGCCTTGCTGATCGGCGCCGGCGATACCATCGAGCTGGTCGCCCGTCACCTGCACGAGAGCGGGGTCGGGCGGCTGATCGTGGCCAATCGCACCTTGGAACGCGCCCACGCGCTGGCGGCCTCCTTCGCCGGTTACGCCATTGCCCTGGACGAAATCCCCGCCCACCTGGGCGAGGCCGATATCGTCATCGCCTCCACCGCCAGCCCCGATCCGCTGTTGGGGGCGACGCTGGTCCGCCAATGCCTGAAACAGCGCCGCCATCGGCCGATGTTTATGGTAGATTTGGCCGTGCCGCGCGACATTGATCCGGCGGTCGCCGAACTGGACGATGTCTATCTATACACGGTGGACGACCTCAAGGACATCATTCAGGATAACTTGCGTTCGCGCCAGGCCGCCGCCCAGCAGGCCGAGGAAATCATCGACACTCAGGTCGAACACTTCATGGCCTGGCTACGCACCCAAGGTAGCGTTGCCAGCATTCGCGCCCTGCGCCGGCAGGCCGAAGCCACCCGCGACGAGGCGATGGACCGCGCCCGGCGCCAGCTCGCCCAGGGTAAGGACCCAACCACCGTGCTTGAGATGCTGGCCCATACCCTTACCAACAAGTTCCTTCACGTGCCTTGCACCGGCCTGCGCGAAGCCGCCGCCGAAGGCGACGCCGCCATGCTGAATCTGATCAAAACCTTGTATCGCTTGGGCGATGGAGATCCTCGCCGATGAACGCCTCCATGCTCGCCAAGCTGGAGCAACTGACGGAACGCCATCAGGAAGTCGGCGCGCTGCTGGCCGATCCCGAAATCATCGGCGACAACGACCGTTTCCGTGCCCTGTCGATGGAGTACGCCCAATTGGAGCCAGTGGCGAGCGGGTTTCTGGCCTACCGCCGCACCCTGGACGATCTGGACAGTGCCCGCGAAATGAGCCGGGACGGCGATTCTGAACTGCGTGCCCTGGCCCAGGAAGAACTACTGGAGGCGGAAGAACGCCGCGTCGAGCAGGAGCGGGCGCTGCAACTGCTGTTGCTGCCGCGCGACCCGCACGATGCCGGGAACGTGTTTCTGGAAATCCGCGCCGGCACCGGCGGCGACGAGGCCGCGCTGTTCGCCGGCGATCTGCTGCGCATGTATGCGCGTTATGCCGAACTGCGTGATTGGACCCTGGAAATTCTCAGCGAAAGTCTCGGCGAGCACGGTGGCTACAAAGAGGCGATCTGCCGCGTCATCGGCCACGGTGCTTATTCGCGGCTGAAGTTCGAATCCGGCGCGCACCGGGTGCAGCGGGTACCGGTCACCGAGGCACAGGGCCGCATTCATACCTCCGCCGCCACCGTGGCGGTGCTGCCGGAACTGGCGGAGGTCGAACAGATCGACATTAACCCCAGCGAGCTGCGCATCGACACCTACCGTTCGTCCGGGGCGGGCGGTCAGCACGTCAACAAGACCGATTCGGCGATCCGCATCACCCATCTGCCCAGTGGCATCGTGGTGGAATGTCAGGACGAACGCTCCCAACACAAGAATCGCTCGCGAGCGATGGCGCTGTTGCAGGCCAAGCTGCTGGCGGCGGAACGGGAAAAACAGACCAGCGCCCAGGCCCAGACCCGCAAGCTGCTGGTCGGTAGCGGCGACCGCTCCGAACGCATCCGCACCTACAATTTTCCGCAAGGGCGGGTCACTGACCATCGCATCAATCTGACCCTCTATAAGCTCGGCGAAGTGCTGGCGGGCAATCTCGATTCGGTCATCGATCCACTGATCAACGAATACCAAGCCGATTTACTGGCGGCATTGGCCGAGTGAGTGCCGCCCCCCTCCGCGAATTGCTGGCCGCCGCCGCCCATCAACTGGCCAAAATCAGCGAAACGCCACGGCTGGACGCCGAACTGCTGTTGGCGGCGGCACTGGAGCGACCTCGCAGTTACTTGCATGCCTGGCCGGAGCGGGTGCCGGAACCGGACCGAGCGACTCGTTTCCTCGCTTGGCTGAACCAGCGTCAGGCGGGAGAACCGGTTGCGTACCTGCTCGGTCGGCGCGAGTTCTGGTCACTGGAACTGGAAGTCACTCCAGACACCTTGATCCCTCGCCCGGAAACCGAATTACTGGTCGAATTGGCATTGGAACGGCTGCCAGCGGATCGAATCTGCGCGCTCGCCGACCTGGGCACCGGCAGCGGTGCTCTCGCCCTCGCCTTGGCGGTGGAACGGCCATGGGCACGGATCGTTGCCACCGACTGCAGTCCGGCGGCCCTGGCGGTTGCCCGGCGCAACGCCCGGCGACTGAATATCGGCAACGTCGAATTTCGCGAAGGCGACTGGTGCGCGCCGCTGGTTGGCGAGCGCTTCGATCTGCTGGTTTCCAATCCGCCCTATATTGCCGCCACCGATCTCCATTGGCGGCAGGGCGATTTGCGCTTCGAGCCAGCGGCGGCGTTGGTGGCGGGCGAGGATGGGCTGGACGCCTTGCGATCGATCATCGCGCAAGCGCCCGCTGGCCTGCGGACGGGCGGCTGGCTGCTGTTGGAGCACGGTTACGATCAGGGCGAGGCGGTACCGAACCTGTTACGGCAACACGGCTTCGTCGACGTGAGCGATCACCGGGACGCCGCCAATCTGAGCCGAGCCAGCGCCGGACGCTGGCCGGCTTGAAACGGCGCGCGCCAAGGGCTACGGTTGTTATATCGATATGCCTCGCAGCGATTCGACCGCCGTGGAGGAAAGCGTCATGCACGCCGACACCGAAGAGCTGTACAAGCACCGCACCATCCAATTCTGCCGTCTGCATGCAGATCCCGATCAAGCGGGATCGGCGGCGGCATGGCTACGAGGCGTGGCGGGCGTCCATGGTGTTCAGTGCCTGTCGTCCCATGCTCTGATCGTGGTCTACGACCTGCGGCGGATCACCTTGCAACACATCGAACATGCCCTGGGCGAGCTCGGTTACCACCTCGACAACAGTCTGTTGTGCAAGCTGAAGCGGGCGCTGTTTCACTACGCCGAGGAAACCCAGCGGGAAAACCTGGCCATCACTCAGGAAGGCCAGACCACCCGACAGGAGGTTTTCATCAATCGCTACCAACACCTCACCCACGGTTGCCGCGATCCGCAACCGGAGTACTGGCGAGAATATCAGTAAACCCCCCATCAGTCGGCGAGCGCGGTGCGCGGGTCGACGTACTCGTAGCCAAGATCGTCGGCCACCGCCTTATAGGTGACCTTGCCCCCGCAAACGTTCAGTCCCGCCAGGAAATTGGCATCCTCCAGCAATGCCTTTCGGTAACCTTTGTCGGCCAGCGCCAAGGCGTAAGGCAGGGTGATGTTATTGAGGGCATAGGTGGAGGTATTGGGCACCGCTCCCGGCATGTTGGCGACGCAGTAATGCACCACGCCGTCCACCACATAGGTCGGCTCGGCGTGAGTGGTTGGATGCGAGGTCTCGAAGCAGCCCCCCTGATCGATGGCGACATCCACCAGTACCGAACCTGGCTTCATCCGCCGCACCATGTCGCGGGTCACCAACTTGGGCGCCTCGGCGCCGGCCACCAACACCCCGCCAACCACCAGGTCCGCTTGCAGGACATAATCTTCGAGAGAAGCTTTGGTGGAATACACGGTTTTGAGCGCCGCCCCGAAACGCCGCGTCAGCCGTCCCAGCACCTCCACGTTGCGATCCAGCACGGTCACGTCGGCGGCCATGCCCAGCGCCATGTAAATAGCGTTTTCGCCGACCACGCCGCCGCCGATCACCACCACCTTGGCCGGGGCCACGCCGGGGACACCGCCCAGCAAGATGCCGCGCCCGCCTTTGGCGCGTTCCAGCGCCGCCGCGCCGGCCTGAATCGACAGCCGGCCGGCCACTTGCGACATCGGCGCCAACAGCGGTAGCCCGCCGTGGCCATCGGTCACGGTTTCGTAAGCGATGCAGATCGCGCCGCTGTCGACCAGATCCCGGGTTTGATCCGGGTCGGGAGCCAAGTGCAAATAGGTGAACAGAATCTGGCCCGGACGCAGCATCCGACGTTCCACCGCCTGTGGTTCCTTGACCTTCACGATCAGGTCGGCCTGGGCAAAGAGGGTCGCGGGCATGGCCGCGATCTCGGCGCCGGCGGCACGATAGTCGTCGTCCGAGCTGCCGATGCCGGCGCCGGCCTGGGTTTCCACCAGCACGTGATGACCGTGAGCGGTGAATTCCCGCACGCTGTCAGGAGTCAGGCCAACCCGATATTCATGAACCTTGATCTCTTTGGGAACGCCGATACGCATTGCCAGATCCTCCTGAGGAGAGTGGGGATAGCCAGCTGATCATCCAACAAATCTCGCGGGATGTTAACCCGCCTCGAATAGACTCGAAATCCGGCGGGATGTTTGTTCGGACGGACCGCACGGCGGGTTCTCGGGAATCGGGTACGCTCGCAACCCTCCAACCCGTCGAGGCTGAGTCCGATGGCGAGTTGCGTTATCCTCCCATGCACGGTCAAGCAACGGAGAAACCTCGGATGAATCGCAAGCTGAAAATCCATTGGCGCGGCGGGCTGCTCGGCGGGGTACTGGCCATGGCGCCGCTGGCCCACGCCGATGAAATCGGTAGCGTGGACACCGCCTTCCAATGGCTGGGGCCGAACCACAAGATCGTCATCGAGGCTTTCGACGATCCCAAGATCGATGGCGTGACCTGTTACGTCAGCCGCTCCCAGATGGGCGGCATCAAGGGCGGGCTGGGACTGGCCGAAGACACGTCAGATGCCTCGCTGGCCTGCCGACAAACCGGGCCGATCGCGGTCAAGGAGAAATTCAAGGACGGCGAGGAAGTGTTCACCGAACGCCGTTCGCTGCTGTTCAAGAAAATGCGGGTGGTGCGCTTCCTGGACAAAACCCGCAACACCCTGGTTTATCTGGTCTACAGCGACAAGCTGGTGGAAGGTTCGCCCAAGAACTCGGTGTCGGCGGTGGCGATGATGCCCTGGGGCGACAAGCCGCCCAAGACGGCGCCGTAGGCGGAGAGTCTTATACCATTTAGCATTCATTGAATGAGCATATCCACGGAAAAGCGGTTATGGAACGGACGATTTCCGGATGATCGACGTAGTGGTTCATGGCGATGCA